>Ga0193724_1000194_pt1 | contig 15192 bp, 15 predicted proteins | sample H2a1metaG_FD_146005 | JGI IMG/M metagenome (GOLD analysis project Ga0193724, IMG submission 146005) | Soil microbial communities from a riparian zone of the East river system, Colorado, United States - H2a1 | ecosystem: Environmental > Terrestrial > Soil > Riparian zone | place: USA: East River... | reverse complement strand
AAGCGTGCATTGGAAAGGCACACTCCTTGTCTGCGCGCTTTACGCGTTATTGGTTGCAATCTTTTGGAAATTCGTGTGACATGAACGAGCACGCCACGAATTCGTCTGTTCCCTTTCTTCGAGAAAACAACAAAACCAACCCCATCCCCCTTTAGAACAAACCCACAAACACCACAGAAAAATACAAGGACATGAGTACTACAGATATTGAAAGTAACGAGTATAAGAAACAATTCGCCCACGAGGCGACCCGGCTGGCCATCGAGTCGGTTGAAAAAGGATGGGGCGGACCATTCGGAGCAGTCATTGTTAGAGACGGCAAAATCATCGGCCGCGGCCAGAACCGGGTCCTTCTGACTGGAATTCCGGTTTTTCACGCCGAGGTGACCGCCATCATGGATGCCTGCGCCCGGATCAATTCCAAAGCGCTTCTCGGCTCGGATTATTATGAGGGAAATCTGAAGATGATTCCGCGTCCCGAAGGCTCGCCCGATCCAGTTCCCGAGCGCGCGCAGATGCTCAAAGGCTGCGACCTTTACGTGAATGGCGCGCCGTGTCCAATGTGTATGAGCGCTATTTATTGGGCGCGCATTGATCGGGTGTATTTCGGCACAAGACTCTCAGACACCAGTAAGATCGGCTTTGACGACGAGTTTCAATACACCGATTTCAAACTCCCGTGGGAAGAGCGAAAAGCCATCAAATGTTTTCCAGATTTCGAACGGGAATTCGCCTTGAAGGCCTGCGAGGCCTGGCAAAACAAGAAGGATCGGCACCCTTACTGAGCCCAAGATCTGCAAGATCACAACGGTATCGCGGGGTGACGCCAACTATGAGGCGACGCGACGTCGTATGGTCTGGAACGATCGCATCCCGGAGCGATTTCCTGACATCATTGTTTCGGTTACATCCGACGCTGATGTAATCGAGGCCCGATGACGACGAAGCAAACGAACGATGGCACCTCGAGACGCTAAAGTCGCTCGAATCGATGACGCGTGGCCACTACACGGGACAAACTGATCTGCTCGCATCGCCCACCCGCGCGGCAGAATCACTCGCGCCGGGCGTCTGGCAACGCCTCCAGACGATTCGACAGCGGTATGATTCCGACGGGGTGTTCTACGGCCACATTGGCCAGACGTGACCCGCGAATTCAGAGCATTTAGCCCAAGAGGTCGGATTCTAGTCGCCAGCTTTTTCCTTCGCCACAACGCTTCGCTGAAAAGCGACGGGATGATCATGTTTGGAAACGTTCGAGCCTGCTGCTCTTTCGCGGACACGGCGCGCATACGCGCTGTTCTCCACGTAAGTCTCCCAATCGGAGGCAACCAGACCGAAGTAGAGGTGTCCCAGATGGCGCCAACACTCCAGCATGATTCCCTGCTTGAACGGCTGGCCCTTGGCGGTCACAACGATGCAATTGTTTTCGCGCCACGTGTTTGGATCATATTCGCCCCAGTGCAGTTCAAGGCTCTTCAGCCGCAACGCATCGATCGCGATGAGCAGATCCTCCGACCACTGGTAGCAGTAGCCACGCTTCCTAAGGCCATGATAAATGAGGAAGTTGTTAAAAATCGGCGTGCCAAACATGCGGTATTCCCGCCTTAGCTTGGTTACGGTGGCGAACGCGCAATCTGCAAGCAGCTTTGCTTCGTCACGATTCACTCTTGGCGAAAGTGACGCGAGCTCGCCGGCAAGTTTCTCCGCCTTTGCAACATCACCTTTTTGCACTTGGAACGAAGGTGAACGTTGTTGTTCGTCGCCGAGTACCGGCCGGGTCCCCACCCCAAGGATTACGAGGCAAGCACCAAAACAAGTCAGCGATTGAATTTGCCATTTCATAACGCGCGCCGTGAAGATCATTGCCTCTTTGATAGAGATATAAACGGTCTTCAGTAAAGTCACACAGTCTCTTCGTCGAAACGTCCCCATCTGTGTGTATTGTAATGAAACGGCAAGCAGATCGACTCTGGACGCCGTCGATGTCGATAGGAGCAAGAGAAGATTTGCCTGCTCCTGATTTCAGCGTAATTCTGAAAACTTTTATATGCCCGACCGCGCCTATCTTTATCCAATCGATCCCGAGTTAATTCCCGGCGCGCGTAATGCGATCAATGTCTGCCTTCGATTAAAGCCAGAGGAGCGGATCACAATCATCACGGACGCCGCGACTCGCGAGATCGCGGCGGCGCTCCAAACGGAAGTGGAGCGGGTCGGTTCGGATTACAGTTTATTTGTGCTGGAGCATCATGCGCGACGTCCGCTGAAATTCATGCCGGAGATTATCCTGGACGATCTGGCCCGGTCGCAGGTGTCGATCTTCGCTGCTCAAACGCAGCCGGGCGAGCTCACTGCGCGAACGCAAATGACCAGGGTTGTGAACAATCACAAGATTCGGCACGGTCATATGGTAAACATAAATCGACAAATCATGCTCGAAGGCATGCGGGCCGACTTTGTGAAAATTGACGACCTCAGCCAGCGCCTGGTCGAGCGTGCCCGCAAAGCTGAACGGATTACCTGCAAGACGCCGCACGGCACCGAGTTTGAGGCTGAGCTTTCGCCGAAATTGAGATGGCTTAAAACCAGCGGAATTATCACGAAAGACAAATGGGGCAACTTGCCTGGCGGCGAAATTTTCACCGCGCCGCTCAATACTAACGGCGTCTTCGTTGTTGATGGCGTGGTTGGCGATTATCTCTGCGAACGCTTCGGTGATCTCGAATCCAACCCGCTCACCATCGAAGTGGAAAATAATCGGATCCGCTCTTTGAAATCGGAGAACAAGGATTTGCGCGATGAATTTCGCGCCTATACCAGCACTGACGAGAACAGCAACCGTGTAGGCGAATTTGCCATCGGCACCAACACTGCTTGCACGCATGTCATTGGACACATTTTGCAGGATGAAAAAATTCCCGGGGTCCACATCGCTTTTGGCCATCCCTACGCCGAGCACACCGGTGCCAACTGGGTTTCCAAGACACACATCGATTGCGTCGGCCGCGATTTCGACATCTGGTTCGATGGCGAACAGGTGATGAAGCGTGGGAAATTTTTGGTATAATTCAGCAAATGATTGCTTGTATTCGCGACAGACTCGAGCGGGCACCGTTTATCCCGTTCCTCATCCGCCCATCAGATGGCCACGAATATCCGGTGCCCAGTCGCGACCATCCACATATCTCGCCACGTGGTAATCGTGTTGTGATTTTCTTAGACGAAGGACCCGCTATGCCTCTCGGGCCTATTCACATCAACGGCATAGTTGATCAGCAGCCTAGCGGCGAATAGCTGGGCGCGGATCTGGATTCATGGATCCGCAGCTTCGCCCTCGATTCAACGCGGAGTTCACACCCGACAAATATGCGGGGCTGGTGGGCTGTGTGAATGGGACCGAAAAGTGGCCAGCAGACTTCCGGATTTCAGAAACACCAGTTTTCTTGACGCGCGATTTCACCGACGAAGTCACGCGCGCGGCAACTACAATCATCGATGCTACACGCACTCCGGAGTTCGTGAAGCAAGCAGCGTCAGCCGTTCCGAAAGCATTAGAAGTCCCAAACGAGTCGGCACACCCAAATTTTCTCGTCGTCGATTTCGCGATTTGTGAAGAAGGAAGAGAGCTCGTTCCGCGCCTGATTGAATTGCAAGCTTTCCCGAGCTTGTTCGGGTTTCAGTTGTTGTTGCTGGGTTGCATCCGAAAGGCGTACCCGGTGATCCCACGGAGCTGGACCTCGTCATTTGGTGGAATCAAAGACGAGGCGTATCTCAATCTCTTGCGACGCACAATCATCGCCGATTCGGCTCCGGAAAATGTCGTCCTGCTGGAAATCGAGCCGGAAAAGCAAAAAACCCGGATTGATTTCGCCGCGACGGAAAGACTTCTTGATATTCGCTCGGTTTGCGTGACGAAAATCAAGAAGCGCGGCCGTCAGTTATTTTACGGTCGCGACGGGCGTGAAGTGCGCATCGAGCGCATTTATAATCGAGTAATTTTCGATGAGCTAATTCGCCGTCCCGATTTGAATCTGCCGTTTCGGTTTCAAGACGACCTTGATGTCACGTGGGTAGGCCACCCGAATTGGTATTTTCGGATCAGTAAGCATTCATTGCCGTTTTTAAAGACCGAGCATACCTCGCCAACTTTCTTTGCCGACGAATTCCCGACGAGTGAAAAGATCGACAATTACGTTTTGAAACCGCTTTATTCGTTTGCCGGACATGGCGTGGACATGGAGCCAACGCTTCAAAAAATCGCGGCTATAGAAGATCCACATGAATGGATTTTGCAGAGGAAAGTCGATTACGCGCCGTTTGTGGCGACGATCGACGGCCAGAAATCGAAGGCCGAAATTCGGATGATGTTTGTTTGGCCGGACAACGACCGCGATCCCACTCTGGTGAACAACCTTGTGCGAATGAGTCAGGGCAAAATGATGGGTGTCGATTTCAACGTTGAGAAAACCTGGGTCGGCGCCAGCATCGCGCTGCATGAGGGATAACCACCAGCGAAGATGGTCAAAGGTTAAGAGACTAAGTTCCGCTCCTCGCTTTCAACGTCGTTTGCTGCCTGGCACCACATTCTCTCCGCCGTTTATTGCGGTTCGGGCACCTCCACTCCGCTCTTTACGTCCACGTTGTGATACGCGGCAATTTTCCATTCACCGCCGCCATTCACCAGCACGAACATAGTGCACGATTTTTGGAAACCGTAACTGCGAACGAAGGCTTCCTACAGCTGCTTTTCTATCATCTGTCGCACTTCAGAGGACGTGCGGACGGGCACCACTTCGAAGTCCATCAAGTCTTTCCAATTGTCGGTCCAGGCCAGGAAGAGCGACTCGTTCTCCGCCCGCATCAGTTGCCAGCAGGTTTTCATATCAACATCAATCCAACTCGAAACGTATTCGAGCCCCTCGGGCATCATTCTGCCTTTTTCGCGTAGCCGCTGATAGATCGCAGGCACGTCTTTGAAGTGTTCAACGACCATGTAAAGCATGCGTAACTCCATCGCGCGATCACGCCGGTTCGGTAGAAACAGTCGCTTCGCCCGCTCCCTGCTCAAACGCTTGCTCCACGGCCCGCCAGGGAAGCATCGCGCATTTGACCCGCTGCGGAAAATTTCGCACTCCCCTCATCACGCGGATATCACCCAGAGTTTTGGGCCCTTCAACTGCGTCATTTGTCACCATATCGTGGAATGCGCGGAGCATTTCCATCGCTTCCGGGCGACTTTTCCCCTTCAATTTCATCGTCATCATTGACGCCGACGCCTGGCTGATCGCGCATCCGCTCCCAGTAAACTTGATGTCCTCCAAGCCACCGCCAGCATCGAATTTGACTGCGAGGTGAATTTCATCGCCGCACGCCGGATTATCGCCATGCACGAGAACCGCGGCATCGGGCAGCTCTCCGAAATTCCGCGGCCGGCGCGAATGATCGAGAATGACTTCCTGATACAGCTCTTCGATTTCCGGGATCATGAAAAGAAACGCGCAGCCTTGTGCAGGATTTCAATCATTCGATCTATTTCTTCAATCGTGTTGTAGAAATAGAAACTGGCGCGCGTCGTACCCGACACACCAAATCGTCGCATCAACGGCTGATTGCAGTGATGCCCGCCTCGCAACGCCAGCCCGTATTGGTCGGCGAACGTGGTGAGATCATGTGGATGCGCCGCATCCATCACAAATCCAACCAGGGCACCGCGCTCCTCGGCTGGTCCAAAAACACGTGTCCCCGGTAATTCGTTCACGCTATCGAACGCATACCGCGCCAGTTGCAAGTCATGTTCGAAAATTGCCGCGCGTCCGATTCCATTAAGGTAATCAATCGCCGCAGCGAGACCGATTGCGCCGGCTATGTTTGGCGTGCCGGCTTCAAAACGATGTGGTGCTTTTTTAAACGCGCTTTTTTCCAGAGAGACGCTCACGATCATTTCGCCGCCGCCGTGCCAGGGTGGCATAGAGTCTAAAATTTCTTTTCTGGCGTAAAGCGCGCCGATACCAGTCGGCCCACACATCTTGTGGCCGGAGAAGGCCATGAAATCACAGCCCAACTCTCCTACATCGATCGACAAATGCCCGACGCTCTGCGCCGCATCGACGAGTGTGAGTGCGCCGATGGCGTGCGCTTTCTCACACAACTCGGCCACGGGATTAATTGTGCCCAGCGAGTTAGAGATATGGGTAAACGCAAAGAGTTTTACCTCCGGCGTCAGTAACGCAGGCAGCTGTTCGAGATCCAAAGTCCCATCATCCAGAACCGGCACAAAGCGCAGGCGCGCGCCCGTTCGTTCCGCCAACAACTGCCACGGCACAAGATTGCTGTGGTGCTCCATCTCCGTCAGGAGGATGACATCTCCTTCGTGAATAAATTTTCCACCCCATGCCTGGGCCACCAGATTAATGCTCTCAGTGGTCCCGCGTGTGAAGACGATTTCGTCCGCGCTCGCCGCGCCGATGTATTCTGCAACGCGCCGCCGCGCTTTTTCGTAAGCTTCTGTCGCACGCGAGCTCAGCGTGTGCAGGCCACGATGAACATTTGCATTGTCATGCTCGTAAAAGTTCCGAAGCGCCTCGATCACCGCCCGCGGTTTCTGGGAGGTGGCCGCGCTATCAAAATAGATCAGAGGATGGCCGCGGGCCTGTTCACGCAGTATCGGGAAATCTTCGCGAAGGGCCTTCCAATCGACAATGCTGCCAGCAACCTTGTGCACGTCATAATCTGCTCCGCGCGGCGCTGCGCGCCACTCCTATTCGAGGGTGTGCGTTAGGGTGGAACGCGTTGTCCGCAACGCGTTGGCAAAAATTTCCGCCCTGCGGCTAACCCTTGCGCCTTCGGCGATTACTATGGCATCGTCTTCGGAGAAGCCGATCCACCTTTTGCAGACGCGATCGTTTATCGCTATTTCAACTCTTCGTTAGTTTCTGCGAAGGCGTTCACAGCAAATTCCAAATCTTCGCGCGAATGCGCTGCCGACACCTGTGTGCGGATACGCGCCGTGCCATGCGGAACGACCGGGTAAAAAAAGCCGATGACGTAAACGCCTTTCTCAAGCATTCGAGCGGCGAACTTTTGTGACTTGGCCGCGTCACCAATCATGATCGGAACAATAGGATGGACCCCGGGCTTGATCGTCAGGCCGCGCTCGGTCAACGCAGCGCGGAAATATTTTGTATTTTCTTCAAGCTTGTCGCGTAGTTCGGTCGATGCGCTGAGCAGTTCCAGCGCTTTCAGCGACGCCGCAACCACCGGTGGTGCGATCGTGTTTGAAAACAAATACGGCCGCGAGCGCTGCCGCAAAAGATCGACGATCTCCTTGCGCCCACTGGTGAAACCGCCACTGGCGCCACCAAGGGCTTTGCCAAGTGTGCCGGTGATGATGTCGATCCTGCCCATGACACCGCGATATTCATGCGTGCCTCGACCTGTTTTACCGAGAAATCCGGTTGCGTGCGCGTCGTCCATCATTGTGAGAGCATCGTATTTTTCCGCGAGCTCGACGATTGACTTGAGATCAGCAATGGTTCCGTCCATCGAGAAACAACCGTCGGTGGCAATCAATCGGAAGCGCGCGTCTTTTGCAGCGCGAAGTTGCGCCTCGAGATCGGCCATGTCGTTGTGCTTGTAACGAAAGCGCTGCGCTTTACAGAGCCGGATGCCGTCGATGATACTGGCGTGATTCAATTCATCGCTGATCACCGCGTCTTTGTCGGTGAGCAGCGTCTCGAACAAACCACCGTTCGCGTCGAAACACGACGGATAAAGAATCGTATCTTCAGTGCCGAGGAATTTGGCAAGCGCTGTTTCGAGTTCCTTGTGAATGTCCTGCGTGCCACAAATAAAGCGGACGCTCGCCATCCCGAACCCATGGGTCTCGAGCGCCTCCTTGGCCGCAGCGATCAGTGCCGGATGATCGGCAAGCCCAAGATAATTGTTCGCACACATGTTGAGCACGCGCTTGCCGCCGGTGATCGCAATGTACGCATCCTGCGGACTCGTGATGACACGCTCGGTTTTGAAAAGACCTTGCGATTTAATTTCTTCGAGAGTTTGAGCGACCTGATTTTTAAATTCGGAGACCATAGAGTCCACAGATTACACAGTGCGGCGCAGCCGCAACCAAATCGTCCTCGTTCTCGTAATCAAAACGGGAACTCGAGGATGAAGGACGAGAACAAGGACGAAAAATTTGCGCGAGGCGGCTGCAACATGCGTAAAAAAAAGCGCTTGCAGCGCTTGTGAATAACTGTTAATAAGTTCGTCGGTGTTTCGCCTTGACCTACGCTGAACGTCGTAACCTTGCCTGGGCCATTCTCGCGGCGTTTATCGCCATCATTCTGCTCAGCGGCTGCGGGACAAGTCGGCATGCTCTGCCGGCCTATGAAGCACCATTGGCAAAGACGGATTTTCAACACGTGCACACGACTGCGTACACGCACACCGAGTCAGACCATCGCGAGTACGGGAATCACAATGCTCTCGGCGGAGAGTTGCAGGCGGCGGGCCCACCCATCCACCGGGCCGAAGTAACGCGGCGCGCAATTCCTGTTGGTGATGCGCCACGCGCTATGCCCGTGGACGAGACGGGTTCGTCTTCGCCACAGCTCCAACCATTCTCGATGGAAGAAAAGCGAACGGTCACGCGCACGACGAAACGCGGGACGAAAACAGCGCGCACCGTGAAGCGCGCGGTTGTAGTCGCCAAACCGCGGATCGGCAGCGCTGCGGCTGACTGGTCGCGCTGGCCTGCGGGCACGGCATTCCGGCTGCTTTCAACCGGGCAAATTTATCGCGTCGACGATTACGGCTGGGCGCTCGCTGGCCGCAACACGATTGATCTATACATGTCGAATCAACGTGAAATGAATTCGTGGGGCGCTCGCCAGGAAAGCATCCAGATCCTGCAGTGGGGCGATCCTCAGGAAAGTTTGCAGTTCCTTCGTCGGCACCAGGATTACAGGCACATCAAGCGGATGGTGCTTGAGCTTGAAGGCCGTCATGGAGAAGCGGCCGCTTTGCGGTAGCGAATCTGGGTAGCGCACAAACATCCGCAGAATTCGCGTAATCCGTGGTGCTGTGAGAGATCCTTCGACTGCGCTCAGGATGACAAATTGCTCCAATTGAGAACGATTTTGCCGGAGTTGCCGGACTTCATCAATTCAATGGCTTCCTTGAATTGCGTGTAGGGGAAGCGGTGCGTAATCACCGGCGAGATATCCAGCCCCGACTGGATCATGGCGGTCATTTTGTACCAGGTTTCATACATTTCCCGGCCGTAAATTCCTTTGATGGTCAGCTGATTGAAGACCACAAGGTTCCAATCAATTGCAGCGCTGCCAGGCATGATGCCGAGCAGCGCGAGATTCCCGCCGTGAAACATGTTCGGCAAAATATCCGCGAACGCTTTTGGATTGCCGGACATTTCGAGCGCGACATCGAACCCTTCCTTCATGCCGAGCTTCTGCATCGCTTCGGCGACCTTTTCCGTACGCACATCCAACGCCAGATCGGCGCCCATTTTGCGCGCGAGATCGAGGCGATATGGATTGACGTCGGTGATCACGACGTGACGCGCCCCGGCACGTTTGCAGATCGGAATGGCCATGCAACCGATCGGCCCGGCACCTGTAATGAGCACATCTTCGCCGACCAAATCGAACGAGAGCGCAGTGTGCACGGCGTTGCCCAACGGATCGAAACAGGAAAGCACATCGAGCGAGATCGAAGGATCTGCGTGCCAGCAGTTGTCTTGGGGAATCGCCACGAATTCCGCCCACGCGCCGGGGCGATTCACGCCCACACCCTGTGTATTCGGGCAAAGATGACGGCGGCCCGCCAGGCAATTGCGACAATGCCCACACGTGATGTGCCCCTCGCCTACCACGAGATCGCCCTTTACAAATCCTTTCACATGATCGCCTACGTCGTCGACAACGCCGACGAACTCGTGGCCAATTGTCATCGGAACGGGAATCGTTTTCTGCGCCCACGCGTCCCAGTTGTAAATGTGCACATCGGTGCCGCAGATCGAAGTTTTCAAAACGCGAATGCACACATCGTCGCCGCGGACCTCAGGCACGGGAACTTCCTCGAGCCACAATCCGGGCTCGGCCCTGGCCTTCACGACGGCCTTCATCGTTTTCTGCACACAATGATGTTATCCGCAGATTTCGCAGATTCACGCAGATTCCTCAGCAAGCGTTTCAGGCTGCCGCGAATTAACGCGAATAGAGATGTGTGCATTTCAGTTTATCTAAAGTTGTCTCGAATTTCGATATTCGATTTTGAAATTCCGGCCCGCTGGCGATCGGCCATATGTCTTGCCACCAGGACGCCGTCTGTCCTATTGTCTCTAACGGTGTGAAAACAGCGCTGGTTCCGCCTCGTCGCGAAGCGGAACACACGGGCGGCGCGCATCAGGCCGTTGTCGCTCTCGCAGGCGCCGCGATCCTGGTTGCCGGTGTGGCTGCGTTTTTAGTTTTTCCGTCGCTGCGCATCCATCTGGCAACTGCCGGATCGACTTTGAATCCTGCAAGACCGGACAAAAGCATCGCCGTGTTGCCGTTTGAAAATCTGAGCGGCGACCCGGACGACGCCTTTTTCGCCGACGGCGTGCAGGACGATGTTTTGACCAAGCTGGCAAGAATTTCCGACCTCAAGGTCATCAGCCACACCAGCGTGATGCATTACCGCGGTAAACAGGATCTGCGCAAAGTTGGGAAGGCACTGGGCGTTTCACACGTGTTAGAAGGAACCGTGCGCCGCTCCGGCGGCAAGGTGCACCTAAATGCAAAGTTGGTAAACACTCGCACCAATACGCACCTCTGGGCGCAGGAATACGATCGCCATCTGAATGAAGTGTTCGCCATCGAGACGGACGTGGCGCAATCCGCCGCAAATCGACTAGGAGCGAACGTTTCAGCTCACGAGCAGATCGCCATTCAGGAGCGACCAACCAAAGACCTTGTTGCCTACGATCTTTATGTTCGCGCTACCCCATTGATCGAAGAGTCTCTCTATTATGGCCTCAGCAGTGAGACAAACCTTTTCAAAGCCGTCGAGTTGCTTAACCAGACCCTGACGCGAGACCCGGTTTTTCTTCTGGCGTATTGCCAGTTGGCTAGGGCCCACGACGGGATCTACTGGACAGGTCTCGATCACACGCCTGGCCGTCTGGAGTTAGCGAAGTCGGCAATCAACTCCGCTTTGCGACTGAACCCGGATTCGGGCGAGGTGCATCTCGCCTCGGCTCTGCACTTTTACTATGGTTACCTCGATTACGACCGCGCCCGGGATGAGCTCGACATCGCCCTCCGCACAATGCCAAACAACGCGCGAATCTTTGAACTGAACGGATACATCGCTCGAAGACAGGGGCACTGGGATGATGCCGAGCATAAACTGGAGCGTGCAATGGAGTTGGATCCCCGAAATGATGATGTCCTTTTCGGCGCAGGATTTACTTATCTCTGCTCACGCGACTATAAACGAGCCAGAGAGATTTCTGATCGCGGCCTTACCCTCCCAACAAAGAGCAATTACGCGCGGCTGCTGCCTGCTTGGATCGACTTCCATGAACGAGCCGGTTGCCAGCCATGGCATGATGTTCTTGAAAAGATTCTCGCGGAGAATCCTGCGTCGGCGAGAGATCTGACACGCGGGCGTTTTTTTGTAAGCTTGTACGAACGGGATCCCGTCGCCGCCGAGGCCGCGCTCGCCACACTGGATTATCCGGTGATGAATGCGAGAGGCATAGGCAATGTCAAATTTAGCCCGGCTTACGCGCATGGGTTGGTCGCTCGAATGAAAGGAGACGAAGCCGATGCGAACGCCGCATTCAGCGCCGCTCGTGCGCAGCAAGAAAAGGCAGTCCGCGCGGCGCCTGACGATGCTTCAAAGCTCTGTTTTCTGGGTTTGATAGACGCATCTCTTGGGCGGAAAGAAGAAGCACAGCGCGAGGGCCGCACGGCGGTCGAGCTTCTCCCTCCAACCAAAGACGCGCTCAATGGTACGGAAGTCCTCTACTTTTGTGCGGTGATCTATGCGTGGACCGGAGAGCCCGACCAGGCGCTCGACCAACTGGAAACGCTCGCAAAACTCCCCGCGGGCGTCTCCTACGGCGAGATCCGTCTCGATCCGTTCTGGGACCCGCTGCGCGGTGACCCGCGCTTCGAAAAAATCGTTAATTCCCTTGCCCCAAGATAGTCTATTCGTTTTCTACTACGCTGTAAGGTCCGTTCCGCAGATCGACGTTTTCAAAACGCGAATGAGCACGTCGTCGCCACGGACTTCAGGGACAGGAACTTCTTCGAGCCACAATCCGGGCTCGGCCGGGCCCTTCACAACGGCCTTCATCGTTTTCTGCACACAATGATGTTATTCGCAGATTCACGCAGATTCCTTATGGAAAAGCTCAAGCTGTCCGCGAATCACACGAATTAACGCGAATTGGAATCCAGAGTTTTGACGCATCAACGATTCAACCGCGAAGCCATTCTTCATTCGCGTAGCCGTGCCGTAGCCTTGGCAAAGGCGGGCGCTTCGTCATTGCAATCGCTTACGATCTTGCCATGAGCGCACCCGATAGATTATTCTCGTTAACCGTGTGAAAACAGCGCCGGTTCCGCCTCACCGCCCAGCGGAACGTCGCAACGAATCATTTGTCTCGACCCGTTGGACGATGGTCCTCGAAGCAGGCGATTCCGCGACGGCTTCCGCTCACGCACTCAACGCGCTCTCTGAATTGTGCCGGATTTACTGGCGTCCCCTGTACGCTTTCCTGCGTAAACAAGGATATGGGCTGGAAGACGCGCAGGATTTGACACAGGGTTTCTTCGCAGACCTGATCGAAACCCGCGCCTATGCGCGCGCTGACCGGGAAAAAGGGCGGTTTCGTTCTTTTCTCCTGGGCATGCTGAAACATTTCATCGCCGATAGTCGCGACCGTGGGCGCGCGTTGAAACGTGGCGGCGGATTGGTTCTCGAGAATTTAGACGAGAAGGCAATTGCCGAAACGGAGGCGCAGATCGCGCGAGCAGCGAGATGGCAAAGTGATCAGGTTTATGACCGCGAGTGGGCAGCATCCCTTGTACGGCAAGCACTCAATCGTCTCACGCAGGAGTGCGCCTTGGCTGGCAAGGCGGAGCTTCTTGCCTATTTGATCCCGTATATCGCGGCGCCGGAAGCTTCAGCAATCCCTTACGAAGAGTTGGCGCAGCGATCGCATCGGCCGGTTGCTACTTTACGCAGCGACGTAGCGCGACTGCGCGCACGTTACCGGGCGGTTCTACGTGAAGAAGTCGCTGGCACGGTCGTCGAAGCTGCGGACGTGAATGACGAACTGCGATATTTGTGCCGCGTGTTGGCCGCTACTTAGAGGGAACAAGAGCAGGAGGAAGAGTTAGGCAAATGAAACCCGCGGCGCCAGAAATTTCGATCTGTCCGGGTTGTGGCCGTGCGCTCGAGGAAACATCCGGTGGTGGACTCGGCTGCGTGGTTTGTTTGTTGCGAGTGGGGATCGGCGGCGAAGATGATATCCCTGAAAAACGGACCTCGAAAGCGTTCGAAGGCGACGAGCATTTCGGAGTTTATGAGATCGATCGACGCGAGGACGGAAGCTTTTACGAGCTTGGTCACGGCGCGATGGGTGTGACCTATCGCGCCACCGATACGTCGCTTCAGCGCAAGGTCGCGTTGAAGATCACTAAGATCGACATCACCACGCGAAGCGCAGAAGTCCGCGAGCGTTTTCTGCGCGAAGCTCGCGCCGCTGCTGCGCTTCGACACGAGAACATCGCTACAGTTTTTCACTTCGGGATTCGGGAGGAGACGGGCCAATGCTTTTACGCGATGGAATTGATCGAGGGCGAAACGCTCGAGGAACGCGTTCGCCGCGCCGGGCCGCTTGATCTCCGCACCACCATCGACATTGCACAGCAAGTCGCCTCCGCATTGATCGCGGCGGAAAAGCGCGGCGTGATTCATCGCGATCTAAAGCCGACAAATTTGATGCTCGTCTCGCCAGATGACGAAATGGGAAACGTCTCGACGCAGCGAGGCGGGTACAACAATGAAAAACTCTTGGTGAAAATAATCGACTTCGGTTTGGCCAAGGCCATCAATGGGCCGGTTGCACCGATGTCGTTGACCCAACAAGGGTTCGTCGGTACGCCGGCCTTCGCGAGCCCGGAGCAATTTGAACATTCTGCGCTCGACGTGCGCTCCGACATCTACTCGTTAGGCATCACATTGTGGTTCGCGCTCACAGGAAAAACGCCGTTTGGCGGCCGCACCGTCGATGAAATTCATTGTGCGCAACAGGCGAATACACTTCCAATCGAACAACTCAAAGCCGCGCACGTCTCGCATCATCTAAGATCACTGCTCACATCGATGCTCGCGGTCGATCCGGCGGCGCGGCCCGGCACGCACGATCTGGCAGTCCGCCTGCGACATTGCGCCACAAGGGCAAGCCCCGAAAACAGTCGGGGTATCCACCTCGCTCTCGCAGTCGCGCTGATTCTGATTCTTGGCGCATCTGCGTTTTTCATTTATCGTTCGCTGCACATCCATCCGGCAGCTGCCGGCTCGGCTTCGAATCTTGGTCCGCCCGGGAAAAGTATCGCCGTGCTGCCGTTTGAAAACTTGAGCCGCGACCGGGATAACGCCTTTTTCGCCGATGGCGTGCAGGACGAAATTCTAACCGACTTGGCCAGGATCGGAGATCTGAAAGTGATCAGCCGCGCCTCGGTGATGCAATACAAAAGCGGAGTCGTGCGGAATCTGCGCGAGATTGGGCAGCAGCTTGGCGTCGCGCATTTATTAGAGGGCAGCGTACAGCGCGCAGCGAATCGGGTGCGGGTGAACGCGAAGCTGATCGATGCGCGGACCGACGCGCATCTTTGGGCGCAGACCTATGATCGCGACCTGGCCGATGTCTTTGCCATCCAAAGCGAGATTGCCAAAGCCATCGCCGATCAACTGCAAGCCAGGCTCTCGCCTAACGAGAAGGCGGCGATTGAAAAGCCTCCTACCGCCGACCTGGCGGCCTTCGACCTGTACACCCGAGCCAAGACTCTACTTCTCACGACATCTTTCATCCCCACTGGTGAACAAAACCTGCGGCAGGCAGTTGAGCTTCTTAACCAGGCAGCGACACGCGACCCCGCCTTTTTCGAGGCT
>Ga0193724_1000193_pt1 | contig 15257 bp, 9 predicted proteins | sample H2a1metaG_FD_146005 | JGI IMG/M metagenome (GOLD analysis project Ga0193724, IMG submission 146005) | Soil microbial communities from a riparian zone of the East river system, Colorado, United States - H2a1 | ecosystem: Environmental > Terrestrial > Soil > Riparian zone | place: USA: East River... | reverse complement strand
AAGTAGCCGGGTGCGTATCGCGTCGAGACGCGCTCGCCATTTGAAGCAACTTCGTATTCAGTCATTCCGTGCTCGGCGTGAGGAAATAGCGCAAGCGTGATTGGCTTTTCTTCCGCAATCAGCATCTTGATACGGCGACTCGTCTCAGCGCTCGGCGCTTCGAAATCGTCTTCTCCGAGAATCCACAATTGTGGCGGTTCGACAGCTCGAAGCGTAGGCATTGGGTCGTAACGAAACGGCGTTCCAAAGACAAAAGCCTTGCCCTGCTCGCGCTGCTCACGCAGTTCGGCCGCGGTGTACGGCAAAATAAAATATGTATAGTTGCCATGCAGATCCTTATACCAAGGCTCCTTGCGGTACTTCGCTCTCACAGCGTCGAAACGCTCGAAACCTTTGGTGAAACCGCTCTCGAATACAGCTTCTGCCGCAGATGCAACCTGCAGCGCCTTGGAAATCTCCTCCTGGCTATGACCTTTGAGGCGCATCTCAAGCGCCACCTCTTCCTGGTCTTCGTCAATAACGGAAACGGCCAAGCCGAAACTGACGATAACGAAATCGACGGACGCGCGTGTTGCGGCGATGGGCGCGACCCAGCCGCCCTGGCTACCTCCCTGATATCCAATCCTGGCACAGCGCGTGCCAGCGATTCGCTTCGCTTCTCGCATGGCAGCGACAGCGTCATCCGCGAGCGTATCGAAATCCTGCGTGTATTTGCCCGCCGACCCCCCGGTTCCGCGTTTGTCGTAGACGAATGCGCCAACATTCTCGGCCGGTAACAGTCGTTGGAGCGCGTACGAATCGCGTGCAGAATCCCTTTCCGCACCGTGAACGAGAACCACAATCGGAACCGGATCATCGGTCTTCGGCAGCACTAATCTGCCAGCGAGCTTAATTCCGCCACGACCTTCAAACATCGTGTCAGTCGTATCGAATGGAATCCGGTCGGCTTTCTTATCATCGAATTCGATTTCACCCGTCTTGCAATGAGTAAAAGACGCCGTGTGTCCATCTGGATGATCTGTCCATCCCAATGTGCTTGGCCATGAGCCGTTGCCCTTCTTATGCAAAACCCCGGTTGTGCCATCAAATTTACGCCAGCGAAATGTGTCGCCATCGGATCGCGCGATATCGACAATCTCTCCATCCGGGAAGCGATACGCGCCGATTTGGCAATCATCAGGCCCCGCGGTTTTAGATTCACTGGCAATAACTGCGCCGATACAAACGGCTGAAAGCACGCAGACGATCAATCGCCGCGACATCAAATGAATTCCAAACCACGACATCCCTACTTGGGATGCAATTCGTCACCAATTTGGATTCGAAATTTTTCGCTCATGCGATCAGTTTCTCTGTAGCGGGAACAAGTGGCCATCATCGGTCCAGCTGAAACTGAGATCTGAACGAGAGATCTCTCGACTGCGCTCGAGATGACAATTTAAAACGCTTCGTCCTTGAAATGGCGTTTGCCTTTTAGCGCCTTCGCGTATTCGTCTTTGCTAAGGATGTTTTCGTCCAGCTGCATGTCGGTCCGAAGAAAGTTTCGGAACCATGTTTCGATTCGTTGCCGATCTTGCAGCACTTCTTCGGTGATATAATTAGCGTCGATGTTGATGCAGATCGCACCAACGATTCCAAATTCTTTTCGTTTGATCGGGATCGTCGTGCATTTGAATTTCCGCGCGCCGATATTCAGCTCATAATTCAATTTTTCCTCATTCAGGAGCTGGCGGCGTTTGAGATCAATCAGGAGATTCGTTGTGCCGTCACGCAAATGCCGTCCGGTCACATTGTTTTCGAGCGTGATGAGCGAGTGCGCCGGGTCGGCCAGATTGTGCAGCAAGATCTCGATTCCTGTATTGGGAAAGGATTTCCCGATCAAGCGCACAATACGCTCGTAGTTCTCAAGGAATTCGTGTGTGTCGTCGGCGATCGTTTTGCCGTCGTATTTGTCGAATAACTGCGCGTATACCTTTTGCTCAGCGGGCTCGAGTTGTGCGCGCACATTGTTTTGTTCGCCGATGAAAATGAGCTGCCGTGCCGCCGTGTGATCCTGGTTCTTGAGGAAGTAATGCATGCCCAGCCGAAAATCTTTCAGGCTGAACTCGCCAAAATTCTCGCGAGTGACGATGAACGGATAAAAGTCGTACTCTTCCAAATTGCGGCCAAATTTGCGGCGCTGTTCCTTGTACTTGCCCCACAGAAACCCTATTGTCAGAAAGAGCAGCGACACAATGATCGACGCGATAACGTTGACGCTGAGTTCGCTTTGTAGAGCGTTGATCATGGGATAAACATCTTCTTTGCTGCTGTAACCACCAACCTGGGGACCGGCCCTTGCCGGGGACACCCTCCTTGGAAAACGGCTCACAGAGCCGTGGCTACACCACAATGCTGACGCCAAGGTTGCCTAATGGGTCACAGATTTCCAGCCAAGCTGGAAATGCTGATACTCTCCAAGGTGACGTCCGCGGGGCGAGAGAGCGCGTACGCCACGGCGCTGGCAACCTCGTCTGGCGAAATCATTTTGTGACGCGGCCACTTTCCCTCGATCTGACTCCAGATGTTCGTGTCTGCCGCGGCTGGGTAAACGTTGATCACTCGGATTTTCCGCTCCCGCAATTCTTCGCGCACGCATCGTGACAAACCGTCGAGCGCGAACTTGCTCATGCAATATGCGCTCCAGTTCGCAAACCCAGTGTTTGCGGCAATGGAAAGAATATTGACGATGCTAGAGCCGGGCGGCATATGGGGCGCGAAGTGTTGCATTAACAGAAACGGCGCAGTGATATTAACCCCCACGGTTTGCTCCCATTCAATCGACGTGATTTCGCAAAAGGGCTTTACGATTGCGATGCCCGCGTTGTTCACGAGCAGGTCCACCGGATTCTTTCCAACTTGATCGATGAGATCGGAAATGCCGGACGGGACAGCAAGATCATGGATCAGGCGAACCACGCGCGCGCATCGGTCGTTTATCGAATCACAGACTTCCGCCAGGGCCACTGTATCTCGTCCGTGGAGGAGTAGCTGCACATCATTCGCTGCCAGCTTCTCTGCAATAGCCCGACCAATTCCCCGACTCGCGCCCGTAATAAGATAACGTTTCATTTGAACTTAAAAACGTCGAACGCCCAACGCTCAACGTCCAACGTTGAATTTGCTGTAGCGGCGGTCTGCGACCGCCGATTCCTATTTGCGATCTCGGCGCTCATAGAGCACCGCTACAGTCGCCGCAGGGTGAACCGATTGTTCGCCGTCTCCCATAACCGCAGCCTAACGAGTTGCTGATTCAGCCGATTATCGATCTTCGGCCAGAGTGCGCGCACAATATTTTCTCCAGTTGAAGGCGCGTTGCGGAAATCCTCTGTTTCCAGATCGAGGTGCCGATCCCGCCACGGTTCCAACGACTCCTGAATAGCTTTCCTAAATTCAACAAAGTCGTAGAGCGTTCCGCTGCACTCATCGTAATCGCCGCCGATGGTTGTTTCGGTCAGATAGCCATGGCCGTGACCAAGCAGATTGTTGCACTTGCCGTAGAGCTTTGCGTTTTCGGCGTCGGAAAGAGTGGCGGCACGTAACCGGTGTGCCGCATGAAATGCCATCCGCATCCCCAGGAACACCGCTCTATCCTTCCACACCTCGGCAAAAAAATCTGCGCGCTCGTGCAGACGCACGCGATCCAGCGGCGTCATCGAGTTTGCCCGTTGGTAGATGTAATGGGCCAAACTCTCCGTCGTTATGGGGTGATTCGCCAGGCCAGCGACGTCTTCATTGAGAAAGCGATGGTCGAGTTCTTCGTGCAAAGCACGCAAACAAGCGTGGATTGCATCGTGACCCGCTAGCAGCAGATCTTGAGCGCTAAACGCTTTCGAAGATCGGTACGTCAGACGGACGCGATAATTATGTCCGTGAATCGAAGTGGCCGAACCAAACAAACGCGCATTTTCCTCAGCGCTTAGCCGAGGCGACGTGGTTTTGCGCGCAGCTGAAAATTCGAACCAATAGTTCGCCTCGCAAGCGCCATTAGAATAAAAGGTTGCGCTTCGCTCAGACGACTCGGTCAGATGACAGGCAGCAAGTGTCGCGACATTGTCAGAGAATAACGGCGCGACATCGAGGTAGAGTTGCCGCGCAATATTTTCGGCAGTCGGCGGAACGGCGCGGAAGGAAGAATTGTCTTCGTTGAGGAATTTGTGGTCGAACCGCTGCCGCACAATCCTGCCCGCGCGGTCCTTGATCTCGCTGATGTTAATCAGCATTCCCGTAGCAGGATCGACAGGACCGGTGAAAACGAAATAGGCGACGTAATTGCGACCGCTCCCGTAGCGTGCATTCGTTTCGGGCCCAAAAGCCGCCAGATTTTCGATGTCGCTCCAACGGTCGACGTGCAAGCGGCGGGACGCCGAGAATTCGAGTCGTTTGCTGACCGTCAACAGCATGAAGCAGCAAACATGCTGCAAAATGATCTCGCAACAAATTGTAGGCGATCTCTGCGAGACGGCTACGCTGGCGTCTGACACAGACGCCCTGCAATCAATCTTTCAACAGCGACAGAAATTCGGAGCGGGTTCGGGCGTCCTCTTTGAAAGTGCCGAGCAGACAAGAGGTTTTCATGACCGAGTTTTGTTTTTCGACGCCTCGCATCATCATGCAAAGATGTTTTGCTTCTACGACGACCGCCACTCCCGAGGGCTCGAGACATCTCATCAGCGACTCCGCGATTTGAGTGGTAAGATTTTCCTGGATCTGCAGACGACGCGCAAAGACATCGACAATCCGCGCCACCTTGGACAAGCCGATAACTTTCCCGTTTGGAAGGTAAGCAACGTGCGCCCGGCCGATGAAGGGAAGCAGATGATGCTCGCACAGCGAATATAGTTCGATGTCTTTGACTAAAATGATTTCACTCGCGTCGGAAGCAAACACGGCATCGTTGATAATCTCATCGAGATCCTGCCGATAGCCTTGGGTTAGAAATTCTAAAGCCCGCGCCGCACGGACCGGCGTGCGACGCAATCCTTCACGGTCGACATCCTCGCCGATCGCTTCGAGCAAATTGCGATAGGCATCTTCGAGCAGCTCCAACTTGCGATTGTCGATCTTGGCGCTCGCGGGCAGAAAATCTTCAGTGAACGCGGCGTCTCTCACTATTTCGTTTTCTACCTTCACATCATGGCGTCAGCTTGACTTGGTTTTAGTCGAGCCAGCTTTCTGGATATTTTGGATCGTCCAGCGCCAGGGATTCTTCGGTGAGCTCAAGCGTGTGTTGCGTGTCGAACATCACCGCAAGTTCTTCCGTGCGCGTCGCGTTCCTGCTTGCCATGATCGTCCCCGGGTGCGGGCCGTGTGGAATGCCACGCGGATGCAACGTGATGGAACCGCTCTCGATCCCGCGCCGTGAACCGAAGTTCCCGCGCACATAAAAGAGAACTTCGTCAGCCTCGACGTTGTCATGCACCCACGGGATTTTTACGGCTTCCGGATGGGTGTCGAGCATGCGCGGTGCAAACGTGCAAACGACATAGCCGCGAATCTCGAATGTCTGATGAATGGGCGGTGGTTGATGCACCGTGCCGGTGATTGGCTCGAAATCCTGCGCGTTGAAGGTGAACGGATAAAGATATCCATCCCAGCCGACTGCATCGAAAGGATGTTGCGCAAGCGTGACATGCGTTAACCGTGGTCCGTCCTTCACCAAAACATCGACATCCTCCTCTTTGTCTATGGTAATTAATTCAGTAGGCGCGTGAAGATCGCGCTCTGAATAGGGCGCCCCCATTTTGATTTGGCCTTCGTGATTCAAATAACGTTGCGGAATACGAACGGGACCCGCTGATTCCAGGATGAGATAATCTTCTTCTTCTACATTGTCTGGGACAATGCGGTAGGTGATACCGCGCGGGATAACAATGTAGTCTTCAGCGCGATAAGGCAGTTTCCCGAAAGCGCTTTCCAGCGTTCCGCCACCGTGGAAAACGAAGATGATCTCATCGGCGCCGCCGTTTTTGTAATACTCGAATTTGTCGTAAGCCTTCGCTGGTTTTGCGCGATACGCAGTCATGTCCTGATTGAACAGCATCGGGACTCGACCGGTGTAGAGATCGCCGCGGCGCGAGATATCCGCTGTTTTGAGGTGATGATGACGCAGCGGACTATCAGCGACTTTTTTCAGCTCGTGGCATTTTAACAGCTTGACGTTGCGCACGCGCGTGGGCGGCCGCAGATGATACATGATCGAATAGGCCTCATCGAATCCTTGCGTCGTGAAGACATGCTCGTACGCGATGCCTTCGTTCTTGAACGTCGGCGCACCGTTGCGATGAAACCAGATGTGATGCTTCCGCGGAATCTGACCGAGCTTTTGATAAAATGGCATGTCGATCTTCCTTCCCTACAAATTCCCTCGCCGTTCCTGCTCTTTTTCGAGCGCTTCGAAGAGGGCTTTGAAATTACCTTTGCCGAAACTCTTGGCGCCTTTGCGTTGAATGATTTCAAAAAAGAGCGTCGGTCGATCCTCAACCGGCTTCGTGAATATTTGCAGCAAATATCCCTCGTTGTCGCGATCGACCAAAATGCCGAGTCGCTTCAACGGCTCAAGGTCTTCGTCGATGTGGCCGACACGAGCGGGCAACTCATTGTAATAAGTTGATGGAATATTCAAGAACTCGACGCCGCGCTTCTGAATCTCGGTCACTGTTTTGACGATATCCTTGGTCGCGATCGCGACGTGCTGCACACCTTCGCCGTTGTAGAACTCGAGATACTCTTCCACCTGCGATTTCTTCTTTCCCTCGGCCGGCTCATTAATCGGAAACTTCACGAAGCCATTTCCGTTGCTCATGACCTTGCTCATCAAGGCTGAGTATTCAGTCGAGATGTCTTTGTCGTCGAAGGTCAGGATGTTTTTGAATCCCATCACGTCCTCGTAAAATTTCACCCACGGATTCATCTGGTTCCAACCGACGTTGCCCACGCAATGATCGACATATTCCAGACCAGTCTCGGACGGGCGGTAATCCGACTCCCATTTCTCGAAACCGGGCATGAACACACCGCTGTAATCTTCGCGCTCGATAAAAAGATGAACCACTTCGCCGTAAGTGTGAATGCCGCTCATGACCACCTGTCCGGCATCGTCCTTGAGCGTGGTCGGCTTCATGAAACTTTTGCCACCGCGCTTCGTCGTTTCCTCCCAAGCCGAAGTCGCGTCCTTCACTTTTAACGCGATCATTTTCACGCCGTCGCCGTGTTTGGCGATGTGATCGGCAATCGGATTCCCTGGGCGGAGCGGCGTGGTTAGGAGAAATGTTAATTTGTTCTGGCGAATCGCGTAGCTCACCCGATCCTTCGTTCCCGTTTCCGGGCCGGAATAGGCGAGGCTTTGAAATCCGAAAGCTGTCTTGTAGAAGTGGGCTGCTTGCTTGGCGTTGCCGACATAAAATTCGACGTAATCGGTGCCGTGTAGTGGCAGAAAATCCTCCTCCGCTTCCGGGATCCTTTTGACTTTTGGAGCAGCAATTGTCGTTGGCATAATGACCTCCTAACTCTTTCGCGCTGAATGCGCCTCCTAAGTATAAGTTCGACAATCATCCGTCGCAAGGTTGTGGAGTAGAGACGCATTCCTGTCGTGGCAGGCGTGTCGCCTGCGAAACTAAGAACCAGCAGTCGACTCGCTGCCTCTACAGTTTCGGCGCGAGCGAGGCGACGATTTTCTCGAAGCGCGGGTCGCCACGCAGCGAGTCCCAGTAAGGATGAAGTTTAAGATCGCGAAAATCTCAAGTTGCTCGTCGGAAATTGAGCAAGCTTATCGCGCTGCCAATTAGAGCAACATTCGTTTCGTTCGGATTTGCGGTCTAATTCGGCGCGGGCGAGGCGACGAGTTTTTGGAAGCGCGGATCGTTCCGGAGCGGATCGAACATGGGATCGAGCCGGAGAAGTGAAGGAGTGAGCGGACCCGCAGGGAAAGCGCCAGCGTACGGTATCGAGAGTAGTTTCTGTAAAGCGGCGATGGCGCGGTCGGGCTCTCCCATCTGCGCCGCCACCCGGGCGAGAATCTCGATCGGAATGGGACCAGTCACGGCGTCTTTTTCGATCGGCAGTGCGGCCATGGCCCGTTCCGACATAGCCAACGCGGCGGCTTTGTCGCCCGAGCCCATATTGGTAAGCGCAAGATATCCAATGAGGAGATAATTGTCCGGCTGTTCTTTGAGAAAGGATTCCAGTTCGCTGCGCGCCTGGCTCCAGCTTGCCTGGGCGGCAGCATGGTCGCCGGCAACTTCTTGCGCCCAGCCTAGCCAAAAGCGCAGTTCGCCATTGAGGTAACCCAACGCTGGATCAGGCTTGGCCAATATCTCCTTTAGCTGAGGGGTGAATTGTGCAGGGCGGCGCTCCAAGATCCCCTGGTAAACTTGTGTTTCCAACCCATAGGAGTCGTCGGTGTTCCGATGCAGCGGAGCTAGTAGTGCAGCAGCCCGCGGGAGGTCGCCCTCGGCTTGGGCGATAGCCGCCTTTGCCGTGAGGGTATCGACGTCATCCGGTACGATATTGAGCACCTGATCAAGCTTTCGCAGTGCCTCGCGGAAACGACGAAGCATGATGTAGGATGCCGCGTGCTCGTTGAGCAGGTTGACGTTGCGCGGGTCGAGGCGCTCGGCTTCGTTGAAGTACGACTCGCTCCGGTCCCACTGGCCTCGCCTCCGCGTGAGATAGGCCAGCGATTCAGGAATCCGGCTGCTATTGGGCAGAAGCGGACGTGCTTGCTCAAAGTAACGCACCGCGGTGTCGTAATCTTTTAGGCAGGCGTAGTGGTAATAGCCCTTGGCTACTACGGCCTCGCCGAGATTGGGCTGAAGAGTGAGCGCGGTTTCGGCTGCCTGCCGCGCCTCTTCACGGAGGGCGACTGTTGGTTGAAGACTCTGTACAATGTAACCAACCGCATCCGCGTATGACAACAGAGCCCAACTCAGGGCGAACTTCGGATCCAACCGCACCGCTTCTCTCAGATATTTCTGTGCGGCAAGGGCGTTGGCGGGTGAAGTTGTCGTTTTAAGTGTATAAGCCAGCCCACGCAGGTAGGCATCGTAAGCTTCAGGGTTGTCTGTCGGTTTGGCAGCGATGACTTGCTCTTCCTGACCTGTAAGTTTCGCTCGCAACTGGTCGGCGATGGCTTTGGCCACCTCGCTCTCGACCGAAAAGATGTCGGTCAGTTTGCGATCAAAGGTATCAGCCCAAAGATGGGAATCATTGGCTGCTTTGATCAGCTGCACGTTCACACGCACTACGTCGCCACTCTTCTGCACGCTGCCTTCCAAAATGTGAGCTACGCCAAGTTGCTTCGCGATCTCAGACAGGTTTTCAGGCGCACTTTTGTAATGCTGCGTGGATGTCCGGGAAATGACCTTTAGATCGGCGATCTTCGATAAGCGCGTCAGAATCTCGTCCTGGATACCCTCGGCAAAGTAGGCGTTGGCTTTGTCTTCGCTCAGGTTTTCAAATGGAAGAACGGCGATACTCTTTTCCACAATAGGAAATCCTACGGCAGCGGATTTCCCCGAAGCGGAGCGTGCAACCCCCGGTGAGGCTCGTCGGTAAAAGACTGAAAAGCTGATCGCCAAAGCCAAAGCCGAAACGAGCAAAACAGCGGTAAGCACATACTTGGGCCAGCGGGCCGTAGCGACCGGACGGACGCTAACACCGGACGTCTGCTTCCATCTTCTTCCTCGCTTGAGTTTGTCCGGAAGATTTGGGTTGCCGACACTGTCTTTGTAGAGATTAACCAGGTGCAGCCTCAGCCCGTGCTTCACTTCACACTCGCCCAGATCGTGCAAATACGGCTGCCAGTGCCGGTAGTGGGTCAAATCTTCCGCTATGTGCCCGGACAAAAGAATATGCCCGGCATCGCCGCAATCCATGACGCGCTGCGCCACGTTGATCCCTGCTCCCGCGATGTTCGTCTTGTCATTAACATCGGTGACTTGATTCACTGGGCCGCTGTGCACTCCCATCCGAAGCTGGATATGCGGATGCCCTTGCAAGGTTCTGCTGATCTCGAGCGCACATCGGGCCGGCTCTTCCGGACTGTGGAAGAAAAGCAGCGCCATCCCGTCTCCCGTCGGCACCCGAATCAGTTTTCCTTTTGTTTCGGCTTTCCGAAAACATTCGGTGCCTCGTACGATTTGATTCAGCTCTTGGAGGAGCTCAATCTGCTCATTGACCAGCAGTTTCGAGTAACCGACCACGTCGATTGACAAGAGATGTGCGATCTCGAGCGGGAGATCCGGCTTCGGCTCAGCGGACGTATCCTGAGCGTTCATCCTTTAAGAGCCTAACAATACCCTTGCCATGGTTCAGGACAAACAAGGCTTGCCAGGTGTACAAGGCACAGACAAACAGCCTACGCCGATGCCGATACGTTCCCAAGATTCGGAAGCCCCTACTTCGGTGCGGGTGAGGCGACGAGTTTTTGGAAGCCCAGATCATTCCGAAGCGGATCGAACATCGGGTCGAGCCGGAGCAGCGCAGGAGTCAGCGGCACGTTTGGAGGCAATGGGGCTGAATACGGTATCGAGAGTAGTTTCTGTATAGCGGCGACGGCGCGGTCGGGCTCCCCCGTTGCTGCCGCTACCCGCGCGAGGATCTCGATCGGAATGGAACCAAACAGGGCGTCTTTCTCGATCGGGATTGCGGCCGTCGCCTGCTCGGTAAAAGCAAACGCGGCGGGCTTGTCACCGAGACCCATACAGGTCAGCGCGAGATCGCCAAGCAGGCTAATATTTTCCGGCTGCTCTTTGAGGAAAGGTTCCAGTTCGCTGCGCGCCTGACTCAAACTTTCCTGGGCGCCGGTATGGTCTCCCGCGACCTCTTGCGCCCAGCCTAACCAGAAGCGCAGTTCGCCATTGATGTAACCCAACGTTGGATCAGGCTTGGCCAGTATTTCCTTTAGCCGAGCGATGATTTGTGCAGGGCGGCGCTCCAGGATCGCTTGGTAAATTTGCGTCTCCAAGGAATTGGAGTCGTCCGCATTCGGGTGCAATACCCGCCTTGAACGCGAGAGTATCGACGTCGTCCGGTATGATGTTAAGAACCTGATCAAGCTTTCGCAGCGCTTCCGGGAAACGACGAAGCTCCACATACAAAATCGCGTGCTGGGTGAGTAGGTTAACGTTGCGCGGGTCGAGCCGTTCGGCTTCGTTGAAGTAGGACTCGCTTTTGTCCCACTGGCCTCGCCTCCGCGTGACATAGGCAAGCTGCTCAGGAATCCGGCTGCTATTGGGCAGGAGCGGACGTGCTTGCTCAAAGTAGCGCACCGCGGTGTCATAATCCTTTAGGCAGGCGTAGTGATAATATCCCGTGGCAAGCAGCGCCTCGCCGAGATTGGGTTGAAGAGTGAGCGCGGTTTCGGCTGCCTGCCGCGCTTCTTCACGGAGGGCAATCGTTGGCTGAAGAAGCGTTGACAGGTAGCCGAGCGAATCAGAGTATGACAGCTGCGCCCAGCCAAGGGCGAACTTCGGGTCCAACCGCACCGCTTTCCGAAGATATTTTTGCGCGCCAAGGGAGTTGGTGGGTGTGGTTGCCGTTTTCAGATTGTAAGCCACACCGCGCAAGTAGGCATCGTAAGCTTCCGGATTGTCGGTCGGTTTGGCCGCAATGATTTGCTCTTCCCGACCGGTCAGCTTCACTTGCAACTGATCGGCGATGGCTTTGGCCACCTCACTCTCAGCAGAGAAGATGTCGGTCAGTTTCCGATCAAAGGTGTCGGCCCAAAGCTGGGAATCATTGGCTGCCCTGATTAGCTGCACGTTCACGCGCACGGCGTCGCCGCTCTTCTGAACCCTTCCTTCAAGGATGTGGGTTACTCCCAGTTGTTTTGCGATCTCAGGAAGGTTTTCCGGCGCGCTTTTGTAATGCTGTGTCGATGTGCGCGAGATGACCTTCAAATCGGCAATCTTGGATAAGCGCATCAGAATCTCGTCATGGATGCCGTCCGCGAAGTAGGCATTGACCTTGTCGCCGCTCAAATTCTCGAAGGGAAGAATGGCGATGCTCTTCTCGGGAGGAGTCGATGGGGTCATCCTCAGTGATACTCGCTGGAAAAAGGTCAAAGAACTAATCACCATAGCGAGAGCAGCGACTACTAAAGTAAGTACCAGCAGGGACCTTGGCCGCCGGGGCAGGCTAACTGGGTGAACTATGTCCGATTGTTGCTTCCATTTTCTTCTGCGCCTGAGTTTCTCAGGGACCTGTGGATTACCGAGATTCTCTTTGCAGAGATTAAACAGATGCAAGCGTAGTCCGTGCTTCACCTCGCACTTGCCCAAGTCGTGCAACCACGGTTCCCAGTCCCGGTATTGCGCTAAATCTTCCGCTACATGCGCTGACAAAAGAATGTGTCCGGCATCACCGCAATCAAGCACTCGCTGCCCGACATTGATTCCCGATCCTGCAAAGTTCGTTTTATCATTAACGTCGGTGATTCTATTGACAGGGCCACTGTGAACCCCCATTCGCAACCGAATATGCGGATGATCTCGCAAGGCTGCACTTACTTCCAGCGCGCATCGCACCGGCTCCTCCGGACTGCGGAAAAAAAGGAGTGCCATCCCGTCTCCCATCGGCACTCGATTGAGCTTGCCGCTTGCTTCCGCCGATCGAAAACATTCGGTGCTGCGCACGATTTGATTCAGGTCCTGCAGCAATTCAATCTGCTCATTGATTAGCAGCTTGGAATAACCAGCCACGTCGATTAAGAGAAGGTGCGCGATCTCGGGTTCCAGATAGGACTCCGGTTCCACGGACCTGTCTTCCTCAGTTTGCGCCGGCTCTGTCTCGAGCGATTCCAATGCGGAAATGACCGGAGTGAGTGGCGTACGAAGTTCGTGCGAAAGCATGGCCGGGAAATGGTCTTTGGTCCCGTTGGCGCTCTCCACAACTACCTTTTGTTGCTGAAGCTCTTCCTCAACGCGGCGGCGTTCGGCCATACCGGCGGAAAGCGCCATCGCCGTAATTGACAGCACGGCTGTCCACCATTGCAGGGCGAGAAGCGACTGATTTTCCGTTTCCCTGACGAATGGGCCGAAGCCATGCAGCGTTCCCCACACCGCGATCGCGGACAGGATGAAAATTCCCGTGGCAGTTTCGCGTTGCGTAAAGCGGAAGGCAGTCCAAATCACAATCGGTCCGCAAATTAAAACGATTGGATAATTTCGGGCGGAAACGCCAGGCCATCCGCCAAAGACCACCCCGCTCAACAGCACCAGCAACAGGAAGAGCGCGCCGACTTCGGCGGCTTCCTTTTTATTCCAACGTCGTTTTGAGGCAACACTCCACAGGAGAACTAGGGGAGTGAAGACAAGATCACCAGTTACATCGCCCAGCCACCACGTCAGCGAGATGGCGCCATAATTCGTCCAATCCGCGAAACCAGCAAGTGCAAGACTGGTCAGACCAAAAGCTGGGCTGATAATTGTGCTAACCACTGCCGCGAGCGCGAACTTAAAAACACCTTGCGGACGATCAAAGACATTTGTGCCGCCGGCGAATCGATTCACCAGCCAGGCGCCCACGAGCGCCTCGAGCGTGTTGCCGGTGGCAATGGCAAATGCCGTGGCGACATTTCCCGCACCCGTGAAGTTCACCAGAAATGCACCGATAAAGATGCCCGGCCACGCGCGATAACCGAGCAAGAGTAATCCGGCAAGCGCGATTCCCGCCGGCGGCCATACCGGCGATGCACTGGCGTGCAACGACGCCAGCATCAAACCGAGTTTGCCGGCGATGAAGTAGATGACGGCCAAGATGCCAATGAGCGGCAGCCCAGAGAAACGTCGCGATTGCATCGCCCAACTGCCTTTACGGTCTACGTCCGGCCGCTCCAAGTTCGCATCGGAACCCAAGATGTGCGCAATCTCGAGTTGGAGATCAGGCGTCGGTTCCGCTGGCGTGTGTTGCGTGTGCACCCTTTTGGTTTGTCGCTGAGGTCTTTCTGCTTAGCAGGAAATTTACCTCAGGCGCTAATGCATAGGGCTCACTTGCGTTCTCCGGAAATGACGGAACGAAGTTCGCGAAAAAGTTAAAGTTCTTTTTCTGGTCTGCCGATTTCACGAATACCACTAACGCGTTGGCCTCCTGTTTTTCGCACGCGGACGGGGCGACTTAGCCACGTTCGCTGAAGCTACGGCGAACGAGGGAAATCGCCCTTGCTTACGGCGCGAAGTCTTAATCGCAGCGCATTGAGTCGAATAAACCCTGTCGCATCGGTTTGGTCGTACGCCGATGTATCGCCCTCCATCGTAGCAATTTTTGGATTGTAGAGACTCTTGGGACTCTTGCGGCCGGCCACGATGATGTTGCCTTTGTAGAGCTTTAGCCTAACAAGTCCGCTGACCTCGCGTTGGGTTTCTGTGATCAGAGCTTGCAACGCTTCGCGCTCAGGCGAGAACCAGAAACCGTTGTAAACAAGCTCCGCATATTTTGGAATGAGGCTGTCGCGCAAGTGCATGACTTCGCGGTCCATCGTGAGCGTTTCCATTTGTCGATGGGCGAAATGCAAAATCGTTCCACCGGGCGTCTCATAAACGCCACGACTTTTCATTCCGATAAAACGATTTTCGACAATGTCCACGCGACCGATCCCATGTTTGCCACCGAGCTTGTTGAGCGTCTGCACGACTTCCAGGGGCGACGACGATTTGCCGTTCACCGCGATGCAATTTCCGCGATGAAATTCCACCTCGACATATTCCGGTTCGTTAGGCGCGTCTTCGGGCGCGACGCTCAATTTGTACATGGCACGCAGCTCAGGTGAGCTTGCGTCGAACCACGGATCCTCCAGTACGCCGCTCTCATAACTGATGTGGAGCAGATTGCGATCCATTGAATACGGTTTCTGCGCAGTCGCTTCGACCGGAATTCCGTTCGCCTTTGCGAATGCAATCATCTCAGTACGGCCGGGAAATTGTTTGCGGAAGCGTTCCTCGCGCCAAGGCGCGATCACCCGCAATTCAGGCGCGAGCGCCGCGGCAGCTAATTCGAAGCGAACCTGATCATTGCCCTTACCTGTCGCACCGTGGGCAATGGCGTCGGCGTTTTCCGCGCGCGCGATCTCGACCATTCGCTTTGCGATCAATGGGCGCGCGATGCTCGTGCCAAGCAGATATTGTCCTTCGTAAATCGCGCCCGCCTGAAACATCGGAAAGATGAAATCGCGCGCGAATTCCTCGCGCAGATCTTCGATGATGCACTTCGCTGCGCCTGTC
>Ga0193724_1000192_pt1 | contig 15297 bp, 10 predicted proteins | sample H2a1metaG_FD_146005 | JGI IMG/M metagenome (GOLD analysis project Ga0193724, IMG submission 146005) | Soil microbial communities from a riparian zone of the East river system, Colorado, United States - H2a1 | ecosystem: Environmental > Terrestrial > Soil > Riparian zone | place: USA: East River... | reverse complement strand
AGGTACTAATTCTGTGGTATCTGCCATAGGAGAAAATCCGCGAGGGGGAACTCCAGAGCGGGACGATGAAGATGCTACAGCCCGCGTCGATGCGCAACCTGAAATTCAGCGCTGTTACTGCCCTCATTAACTGCCGCGTTGGGACTCGAAATAATGGGACTTTGCGTGTCGATCCTCGACGCCCCGAGACGCAAAGCGTGACCTCATTGAGGATTGAACCGTAGGGCGTGTCCTCCTTCCCAGAAAGATGTGGATCAACAGCAAAATCGGCAACGCCAGGCCGACAGCGAGATGAATCCAACTCGTCCACGCACGCAGGCTTTCGCCACCGGCATAATAAAGGCCGTAACCGGTGATGGTTAAAACGGCGAACGCACTCAGAAAAATCGAGCCGTTTGCTCGATTGCGGCGCGCACGCCATGCGAATCTCACATGACCGCTCAGGAGCATGCCGATCAGTACAAGAATCGCCATCGCGGCAGCGCCATGGATTTTCATTGCCCAGGATTTCGCGCTTGTCTCAAAATCCCCAGGCGATCGAAGGTAATTCCAATACGCCCACGCCACTCCGCTCAAGAAAAGCAGTGCCAATACCGCGTAGAGAAAATATCTCTGCGAGCGCTTCAATCGAATCCAATCCGGTCGCGGGTGTCGCATGATGAGTGAAACATCCATGATGGCGCGCCTCCGCCCTCAAGCAACAATGCATCCGCCCGACACTGCGCCAGCAAACCCGCGGCTTTTTCGCGCAGTGCGAAGACGATTTTCGTCAATGCATCTGCTACCATGCATTCCGCAGCCGCCACACTCACGCTGATTAGGTCACGCGAAGATTGACCGGTTCGCCCGTCGAGCAATGGGCCCACATATTTGCCGCGATATTTTCGACGCTCAAAATAGATTGCAGAAGTCGCCATGGCACGCTCGCGCAGCCGCACCGCTCCGGCAACGCGCGTCGGATCTGTGGGATGTCGCAGATGAATAAGCTGCGATGCCAGCCCAAATGTTCTTAGGTCGCCGCCGGCATTTACGAGTCCGCACTCAATTCCATTCTCCTTCAACGCATCGACTGCGCGATCGACTGCAAAACCCTTCGCGATCCCTCCAAGATCTACAATCAAGCCCCGGCGGAAAAAGACCTCGCAGTTTCGTCGAAGAAAAATGTCACGCGAGCTGGCGGTTGGACTAAACTGATAACCGCGACGAGGAAGACAATTCCATTTGGTGAGCCATGGAGCGACCGTAATATCGAACGTGCCGTGGCTCTCTTCGGCAAACCGTTTTGACGCCTTCATGACCTGCCAGGTCCACGCGTCCACGTTCACACCTTTTGGAAACGCGTCCCGATTCATGCGCGAGACATCACTTAAGCGGTCATGAAAGCTCATTAGGCGATGCACCGTCGCAATCGCAGCGAATCCAGCTTCGATTCCGCGAGCGAGTAATCTTTCGTCGCGTCCACGCGCCGAGATTTCGACAAATGTCCCCAGCAGCGGACGACACCGCCGCACTTCAATGCTTGAGGGCGATCTCATAAAATGCCACGAGGCGTTTGCCCCCGTCTGTGATGTACCGACAACTCAAAGTCGCTCCACTGACGTTTTTGATATCGCTATCGAGTTTGAGCGTCGATCTGCTGTTCTTCCCGATAAATTGGGCACGCCACTTTTGATCTCGAATCTGGCCACCATAGGTTTCGCGATAGTCCATAATTTCAATCTGCTTGACCGATCCATCCGAGTTCAAGCCAACCGCATATGTAATGAATTCATGTTTCCCGACTACTTCATCGACAATGAACCACCCGCCGGCTCCGACCCGCCAGACGGGTTGCTCATCTTTCAACACGCGAACACCGCTTGCCTGTTCGATGGCCTTGCGTTGCGCCGCGGTCAGTTTAACCGGCGCGGCTGTGAAGGATTTACCTGGAAAGATTGCCTTTTGGGCCTGATCGACGCTGAGATATTGAACGGCAAAAGCCGAGGGCGCTACGATTGCGGAGATTGGAAGTGCTACGAAGACCAATTCGGATTTCATCAAGAAAAGCAGCGTCAAGACGCTGCACCTTCACCGCTTCGATCTCTAGCACCGACTTCAGCAATGCGCTGCCGGAGCGTTGCTATTTTTTGATGTCGGATTGCGATAAGGTCAAAAATAAACCCTATTCGAACCGCACGTAATATTTTTCGTGCTCATCGCCAAAGATGTAACCGTCGTGCGCGGCAAACTCCTTGTTATCCTGACTCAGCCTCCTTTTCGAATTCGAGTTCGTAGTTGACGTTTAACGCCCAAACGGGCCGGTCTTCGAGCCAGTTTTTCTGAAGCAAGTCGCAGCAACGCGCCGCTAATCGGAATTCCGCGAATCTTTCTCGACGTATCTGGCGAGGACCCAGCAGAGATCGGAAAGACGATTCAGGTAACGCAAAATCTCACCATTGAATTCTGCGTCACTGGTACCGAACGCAGCGATGTGTCGCTCGGCGCGACGGCATGTTGTGCGAGCAAAATCGAGGGCCGCGGAAACGCGTGTTCCCCCGGGAATCACCCAGTCCTTCGGATAAAGCGATTTGTCTTTCTCAAGTTCGTTAATCACCGCTGTGATGCGATCGACCATCGCCGACGTGGTGATGTGAAAGCCATCCTTCGCGAAACGCTCCCTGTCGCTCGGAGCGGTTGCCAGTTCTCCCATAACGACAATCAAATCTTTTTGTGCGGCTAAGATTTCGTCAGAAATGAATGTATCGGTCGCAATGGATCGAGCCAAACCAAGCGCAGCAGTCAGCTCATCCACACAGCCGTAAGCATCGACGCGCGCATCGCTCTTCGAGACGCGATGGCCGTACATCAGGGACGTTTCGCCTTTGTCGCCTGTTTTTGTGACGATCGACATTAGGCAAATTGTAGGGCGTTTGATTCGCTCGCGCCAGCTCCCTGGCCGGTCGGGGCTTCCCGTCTATGTCGCTCGGCTCCCGCCGGCTCCATTTTGTGAAACGCTAAGCCGTTAGATGGCGCCTCACACAGACACTCTACAACTGTCAGCCGATGGCCGGCTGCGGCTCGGCTTCTTCCATTACTGGTGCGCCAATCGGCTCACCTTTTTCGACCAGCTTGATCTCGCGGTGCTCGGGGAAACCGGTGCCGGCGGGAATCAAGTGCCCCATGATCACGTTTTCCTTGAAGCCGCGCAGTTTATCGACTTTACCCAGTGTAGCCGCCTCCGTAAGAACGCGAGTCGTATCCTGGAACGAGGCAGCGGAAATAAAGCTGTCCGTTTCGAGTGAAGCCTTCGTGATGCCGAGTAGGACGGGAACGGCTTCTGCCGGCTTGCCACCTTTCTCGACCACCTTCTTGTTTTCGTTTTCGAAGTCGAGTTTGTCGACCTGATCACCCCAGAGCAACGACGTATCGCCAGGATCGGTGATCTTCACCTTGCGCAACATCTGGCGCACGATGATTTCGATATGCTTGTCGTTAATCTCCACACCCTGTAGCCGATATACCTCCTGGACTTCGTTGACCAGGTGCTCCTGCAAATCCTGCGGTCCGCAGACCTCGAGAATTTCGTGAGGTACTACAGGGCCTTCGGTAAGTTGCTGACCTTTCTTCACGAAGTCGCCCTTAAACACGATAATGTGTTTGGTAAGCGGGATCAGGTGTTCTTCCTCGGCTCCGGTGTCGGGGTCCTTCAAAATCAGGCGTCGCTTTCCGCGGACAGTGCCACCCATCTCAACCACGCCATCGATCTTGGCAATCTCAGCCGCGTCCTTCGGCCGGCGCGCTTCGAATAATTCGGCCACGCGCGGCAAACCTCCGGTGATGTCTTTGGTCTTCGCGACTTTCCGCGGTGTCTTTGCCAGCAATGCGCCACCTCGCACCTTTTGACCTTCTTCCACGATGACGTGAGCGCCGGCCGGGATGGAGTAGCTGGCGAGCACTTCCTTCTTGTCATCCACGATAACAATTTGTGGGTGCAAATCTTCCTTGTGCTCAATGATAACGGTGCCCATCAGACCCGTCGCCTCATCGACGTCGCGTTTGATCGTGACACCCGCGATCATGTCGCGGAACTCGATCTTGCCACTCTTGTCGGTGAGAATCGGCACGTTGTAGGGGTCCCATTGAACGAAGGTCTCAGCCTTTTTGACCTCGGTTCCGTCGCCTTTAGAAATCATTGAGCCGATCACCACGTTGTAGCGTTCGAGTTCGCGGCCTTCTGCATTGTGCACGCTGATTGAGCCGTTCTTGTTCAACGCGATCCAACTACCGTCGAGTGCCTGGACAGTCCTCAGGTCATTGAAGCGCACCGTGCCGTCGTTCTTGGCCTTGATGATCGGTTGCTTGAAAGTCTGGCTGGCCGTGCCGCCAATGTGGAATGTGCGCATCGTCAACTGCGTTCCCGGCTCGCCAATCGATTGGGCCGCAATAATGCCTACTGCTTCGCCAAGCTTCACGAACTGGCCCGTAGCCAGGTTGCGCCCATAACACATCGCGCAGACGCCTCGGCCGCACTCGCAGGTAAGAACCGAACGAATCTTCAAGCTCTCCACGCCAACGCGCTGAAGCTCCGCCGCGATCTTTTCATCAATCAACTGATTCGCTTTGACGATCTTCTTCTTTTTATCCACTGGATCAGCGATGGTTTCGCAACTTACGCGGCCGATGATGCGCTGGCCGAGATCTACTACTTCCTCGTCGCCCTCGTAAATCGAGCGCACTACGATGCCGTTTACAGTGCCGCAGTCCTCTTCGTTGATGATCACGTCCTGAGCAGCATCGACCAGTTTTCGCGTTAGATATCCGGAGTCGGCAGTCTTCAGCGCCGTGTCCGCAAGACCTTTTCGAGCGCCGTGAGTAGAAATAAAGTACTCGAGCACGCTCAACCCCTCGCGGAAGTTCGATGTGATCGGCCGCTCAATGATTTCGCCCGAAGGTTTGGCCATCAAACCTCGCATGCCTGCGAGCTGACGAACCTGCTGGCGGTTGCCGCGTGAGCCGGAATCGACCATCAAGAAGACCGGATTCAACTCCTTACGGCCGTCGTTGTGTTCCAAAGTGCGAAACATCGCGCTGGAAATCTCATCACCGGCGTGCGTCCAGATGTCGATGATCTTGTTGTAGCGCTCGCCATCGGTGATGATGCCCTTGCGATATTGCTGCTCAACCTGTCGAATCTGCTTATAAGCGTTTTCCAGCTCGGTCTCTTTCTCTTTCGGAATGATCATGTCCGAAATTCCAATTGAGATGCCAGCTTTGGTTGCCTCGGCAAAACCGAGTTCCTTTAATTTGTCCAGTGTGGCGACAGTCTCTCCGGGTCCTGCGATTTGATAACAGCGCCAGATGATGTCGCTAAGTTGTTTTTTGCCAGCCGGCCTGTTGAAAAATCCAAGCTGCTTGGGCCAAATCTCATTGAAAATGACACGGCCTGCAGTGGTTTCGATCGTTCTGGCCTCTGCGTTTCCGTAGATTGTTTGCTTACCGAAATCGGGGTTCTTAATCCGGATGCGGTCGTGCGTGTGAATGCTTCGCTCTGCCATCGCAAATTCCACTTCGGCTGCATCGGCGAAGAGTGGGAGCCGCTGTCCATCCTTGCCTACACCGCGCGGGTTTTGGGTGAGATAGTAGCAGCCCAGCGTGATGTCTTGAGAAGGCGTGGTAATCGGCTTTCCGCTGGAAGGAGAAAAAATGTTATTCGGCGCGAGCATCAGCATGCGCGCCTCCATCTGGGCTTCCACCGAGAGCGGCACATGCACAGCCATCTGGTCGCCGTCGAAGTCCGCATTATAAGCAGTGCAAACCAGCGGATGAATTCGAATGGCTTCGCCCTCGATCAATTGAGGTTCAAAAGCCTGAATGGACAATCGGTGCAAAGTGGGCGCGCGATTGAGCAACACCGGATGACCCTTGGTCACTTCATCGAGAATGTCCCAGACCTCCGGCGTCTGGCGCTCGATCATCTTTTTCGCGCTGCGTACGGTATGCACGTAGCCAAGGTCTTTAAGCCGGCGAATGATGAATGGTTCGAAAAGCACAAGTGCCATCTTCTTCGGCAATCCGCATTGCTGCAGCTTCAGCTCTGGACCGATCACAATTACAGAGCGGCCTGAGTAATCCACGCGTTTGCCAAGCAGATTTTGACGGAAACGTCCACCCTTGCCCTTGAGCATGTCGCTCAGTGACTTGAGAGGCCGATTGCCGGCGCCAGTTACAGCACGCCCATGTCGGCCGTTGTCGAACAAAGCGTCCACCGCTTCCTGCAACATTCGCTTTTCATTGCGAATGATAACGTCCGGCGTCTTGAGCATGAGCAGGTTTTTCAGCCGGTTGTTACGGTTAATAACCCGGCGATAAAGATCGTTCAGATCCGAGGTCGCGAAACGTCCGCCTTCGAGAGGAACGAGAGGCCGTAAATCCGGCGGAATAACCGGCAATACATCCAGAATCATCCATTCGGGACGTGCGTGCGAATTTTGGAAGCCCTGGATGAGCTTGAGACGCTTCGCCAGTTTCTTGCGAATCTGTTTGCTCTTGGTCGCGCCCATCGCTTTCTCAAGCTCCTTGTTGAGCTTGTTTAGATCGATCTCGGCCAGAAGCTTTCTAATTGCTTCCGCGCCCATGCCGGCAACGAAATCTTCGCCGTATTGCTCCTGCGCCTCGCGGTATTCGACTTCGTTCAGCAGTTGCGTCTTCTGCAACGGCGTCTTGCCCGGATCGATGACGATGTAGTCCTCATAATAAATGACGCGCTCGAGCTGGCGTGCGCTCATATCAAGCATAAGCCCGATACGAGAGGGCATGCATTTGTAAAACCAGATGTGCGAGACAGGCACAGCTAATTCGATGTGCCCCATTCGTTCGCGACGGACCCGAGCCAGCGTAACCTCCACGCCGCACCTGTCACAGATGACGCCCTTATGTTTAATCCGCTTGTATTTTCCGCATGAGCACTCCCAATCGCGCGTGGGACCAAAAATGCGTTCACAGAAAAGACCGCCCTTCTCCGGTTTAAAGGTCCGATAATTGATTGTCTCGGGATTTTTGACTTCGCCTTTGCTCCACGAGCGCATCGTGTCACTCGACGCGACGCCAATTGCGACTTGATCAAAACCCACGGGTCGTTCTTCGCCCACTAACTCACGCCAGGAATGTTCGTTCATGTTTTTTCCAAATAATTTACAACTTTGAAATTATGCGACGCTCTCCAGAAAGGTAGGCGCCTGGCCACCGACCTTCACGTCGAGGCCCAGGCTCTGCATTTCCTTGATGAGAACGTTGAAAGATTCAGGTGTACCCGCTTCAAGCGAGTTATCGCCCTTGACGATCGACTCATAAATCCGGGTCCGTCCTTGCACGTCATCGGATTTAACGGTGAGCAGTTCCTGCAAAGTATAGGCAGCTCCGTACGCTTCCAGCGCCCACACTTCCATTTCACCAAAACGCTGGCCACCGTATTGCGCCTTACCGCCGAGCGGCTGTTGAGTGACGAGCGAATACGGTCCAACCGCACGAGCGTGAATCTTGTCAGCCACCAAGTGCCCGAGCTTCATCATATAAATGTAGCCAACGACGACCTCTTGATCGAAAGGATCGCCGGTGCGTCCGTCGAAAAGCTTTGCCTTGCCGCTTTCCTGCACCCAAGTGAATCCCTCCTTCTTCCTGGCATCGTGCAAATACTCGCGAATCTGTTTCTCCTTAATTCCGTCGAACACCGGAGTCGCGACTTTGAATCCCAGCGCCTTGGCGGCAACCCCCAGGTGTGTTTCGAGAACTTGTCCCACGTTCATGCGGCTCGGTACGCCCAAGGGGTTAAGCACAATCTCAACCGGCGTGCCATCTGCCAGGAAAGGCATGTCTTCTTCGGGCACGATGCGGGCGACAACGCCCTTATTTCCGTGGCGGCCGGCCATCTTATCGCCCACGCTCAGTTTGCGCTTGCTTGCGATGTAAACCTTGACCTGTTTGATAATTCCCGGGTCGATGTCGTCACCGCTTTCCACCCGGTCCATGGCGCGATCGCGTTCGAGTTCGAGCTCCGCGAACTTCTGCTCGTAGGCGCCAATGATTTCGCGAATCTTATTGCGGATCGGACTCGGATCGATCTCGATGTGATCGTGCGCCGTCGCCAGCTTGCGCAAGAGCGTTTTGGTGATCTTGCGATTGGCTGGAATGATGATCTCACCGTTCTTGGCGTTTACGACATCCAGAGGAACTTTTTCGCCGAGCAAAACGTTTGAAAGTGCATCCGTCAGTTGCTCGATCAGTCCGTCTTTCTTACGCTTATGCTCTTCGCTGATGGTTTTGAGTTGTCGTCTGGTTTCCGCCGGGGTCAGTTTTTCGCGCGAAACTTCGCGACGGGACGAGACCTTTACATCCATCACAATTCCGTAAGTCCCTGAGGGAACGGTAAGCGACGTGTCTTTTACGTCCGCTGCTTTCTCGCCAAAAATTGCACGTAACAGGCGTTCTTCCGGCGCCAATTCGGTTTCACTCTTCGGCGTAATCTTCCCAACCAGAATGTCGCCCGGCTTCACTTCCGCGCCTACACGCACAACGCCATCAGGCCCGAGGTTGCGCAGCGCCTCTTCGCTGACGTTGGGAATGTCGCGCGTAATTTCCTCTGGTCCGAGCTTGGTATCACGCGCACCGATCTCGAATTCATCGATGTGAATGGACGTGTAGATATCTTCTTTGACCACTTTCTCCGAGATCATAATGGCATCCTCGAAGTTGTATCCATTCCAAGGCATGAACGCGACGAGCACATTGCGCCCCAGAGCCAGTTCGCCGTGATCGGTGTTTGGACCGTCAGCGATGACTTGACCGCGTTTCACGTGCTGACCTTTGCGTACAATCGGTTTCTGGTTCACGCACGTGCCGGCATTTGACCGCATAAATTTGCGGAGCTCATAAACGTGAATCCCAGCCTCGGGATCGGTCTTGAGCTTCTTCTTGCTTTCGGGAAGATGGCCATCCTTCGTGACGATGATTTGGTCTGCCGAAACCGAAGCGACCTTGCCGCCGTCGGCTGCCAGAACAACCGCGTGAGAGTCTCGCGCCACTTTCTCTTCCAGGCCCGTGCCCACCAGCGGCGTCTCTGAAACGACGAGAGGAACGCCCTGGCGTTGCATATTGGAGCCCATCAGCGCCCGGTTTGCGTCGTCGTGTTCGAGGAACGGAATAAGGCCCGCCGCCACTGATACAAGCTGTTTCGGCGAGACGTCCATGTAATTCACCTTGGAGGGCTCGACTTCCAGAAAGTCACCGCGGTACCGCACGGATACTTTCTCACCCGTGAAATGTCCACGTCCGTCAACAGGCGCATTAGCTTGCGCAACGAGAAAATTCTCTTCGCGATCAGCAGTAAGATATTCGATCTGATCCGTCACGCGGCCCTTTTCCACTTTGCGATACGGTGTCTCGATGAAACCAAACTCATTGATGCGCGCGAAAGTGCTCATCGAGCTAATCAAACCGATGTTGGGTCCTTCTGGTGTCTCAATGGGACAAATGCGCCCGTAATGAGACGGATGAACGTCGCGCACCTCGAACCCGGCACGTTCCCGGCTGAGGCCACCCGGCCCAAGAGCAGACAAACGACGCTTGTGCGTTAACTCTGCGAGTGGATTCGTTTGATCCATGAACTGCGACAGCTGTGACCGGCCAAAAAAATCGCGGATGACCGCACTAAGCGCCTTTGGATTGATCAGCTTCTGGGGCGTCATGCCGTCGACATTGATATCGAACAGAGTCATTCGCTCCTTGACCAGGCGCTCCGTGCGAGCAAGACCGACACGGCACTGGTTCGCCAGTAATTCACCAACGGTGCGCACACGGCGGCTGCCCAGATGATCAATGTCATCGAGGGTACCTTCGCCCCGTCGAAGATTGATCAGGTATTTGATCGCAGCGATAAAATCCTTGTCCGTTAAAATCCGCTCGGTAGAATCAACGTTGATCCCAAGCTTTTGATTAATCTTGTAACGGCCCACCCGCCCGAGGTCGTATTTCTTCGGATCGAAGAAGAGCCTTTTTAGCAAAGCACGCGCATTGGCGACAGTCGGCGGATCGCCAGGGCGAAGACGCCGGTAAATATCCTTCAGCGCTTCTTCCTGGTCGTGCGCTGGGTCTTTTCGAAGCGCCTTCACGATGGTGTCATCGTTTGCGATGTCGATCACTTTCACTTCGTGAATTTTGAGCGCCATGATCTGGCGCACGGTCGCCAAGGTAAGGGGTTCGAACGCCCGCGCCACCGTCACATCGCCGTCGCGGATCTCCGCAGTCAGCACTTTCGTAGCCAGCTTCTCTTCGTCGAGTTTCTCGCTCAGCTTAAGGGTTTCGATGTTGTAAAAAAGTTTGATGACGTCTTCGTCGGTTCCGTAGCCAAGGGCGCGAAGGAATGTGGTGGCAAGAAACTTCCGGCGCCGCTTGCGTCGATCGAGATAAATGTAAAGAAGGTCAGCCGTATCAAATTGGACCTCAATCCATGACCCCCGATCTGGAATAATCCGGAAACTGTAGAGGACCTTGCCGTTTACGTGGACGGTGGATTCAAAGGCGATCCCCGGAGAGCGGTGCAATTGGCTTACTACTACGCGTTCCGCGCCGTTAATGACGAAAGTCCCCTGCGGAGTCATCAGTGGGATTTCGCCCATATAAACTTTCTCTTCCTTCGTGCCTTTTTCTTCGCGCAATTGGAACGTGACATGCAATGGCGCGCTGTAGGTCTGTCCTTCCCGCTGCGCCTCCAACGCGCCTAATTTGGGCTCGCCAATCTCATAGTGACTGAAGTCGAGCACCGCTTTCTCGTCGTAGCTCTCGATTGGAAAGACCTCTTTGAAAACAGCCTGCAGTCCCTGATTTTTCCGCTTGGAAAAAGGGGCGTCTTTCTGAAGGAAATCAACGTACGAGTTTGCCTGAACCTCAATTAGATTCGGCGGTTCGATCCCTTCTTTGATGCTTCCAAAGTAAATACGTTCCGACATAAACTAGTAGCCAAGAGTTAGCCTCGCTACGTCCACACCAAATCGTGGACGAAACGGGCAAGATTTAAGGGCTCAGCAACGAGCGAAGGGCACAAAAATGCATCCAAAACAGCGGTTTGTCAAATTCACCGCCATTTTGCTGCTTTTCTTGTGCTTTACCGTTGAGCGCCGGGTTAAAAATAAGTTCTGCCTGCCTCTAACCAGAATAAGATATTAGCCTGAAATTTCCGCTCCGCAAGGAAAATCTGCGGCGGACGGTCTATAGACTCATCCGCCTCACTCACTGATAGGAACCAAACAATCCCGACTTAGCGAGTTGTTGGATTATTTAATTTCAACCTTCGCACCGGCGGCCTCGATTTTTTTCTTGATCTCCTCCGCTTCTTCCTTTGTCACCCCTTCCTTGATTGTCTTGGGGGCGCCTTCCACAAGCGCCTTGGCTTCCGCGAGGCCAAGTCCCGGCACCGCGCCACGAACCTCCTTGATCACAGCAATCTTGTTTGAGCCCATCTCTTTCAAGATCACGTCAAACGTGGTTTTCTCCTCCACCGGAGCTGCTGCTCCGCCGGCTGCGCCCGCTGCGACCGGACCAGCCGCCATCGCCACCGGGGCCGCTGCGCTTACACCCCACTTTTCTTCCAGTTGCTTGACCAACCCGGCAATCTCCAGCACCGACAGGCTGCTGAGTTGCTCCACCAATTTATCTGTTTCTGCCATTTTTTATTTCCTCCAATTGCCGCTTCCGAAAGCCTTCGGAAAATTAAGGCCAATAGCCACTGACCCGGACAGTTTTTGTTTCACTTCCCGTCTCGCCATTGCGAGCGGAAAAACCATCTTACGCCGTCGCTTGCGCGGCCGCGCCCTCCTTTTCTGCCTTCGCTTTCAATAGCCGCGCCAACGCAGAGCCTGGTTCATTCAGCAAGCGCACCAAGCGAGTTGCGGGAGACAAGAGTAGCCCGAGCAATTGCGCCTGCAAAATCTCGCGCGCCGGCAGATCCGCCAACTTCTCCAATTCCGCGGCGGAAAGAACAGCCCGCTCAACAAAACCAATCTTAAGCGACGCGACTTTGAATTCAGCCGCAAACGTCTTGAAAATTTTGGCCACGGGCGCCACATCGTTCTCACCAGTAACAACGGCCGTTTGACCGGTCAGCTTCTCGCCCGCATCAGGAAAACCAGAATCAGTCATGGCACGTTTGAGGAAATTATTCTTTACGACGTGTACTTCTGCGCCGGCTGGAGCCAGCCGGTTCCGCAATTCACTAAAATCGCCGACCTTCATCCGCTGGTAGTCGGTTACGAGCACGAAAGGAGAGCGTTTCAACTTCTCAGAAAGGTCGGAAACGACGCTGGCTTTTTCTGGTGTCATTTTATTTTCGATATTGCGTCTCTAGGACTACGCGTTCAAATACGGTGCCGGATCAACGTGAACTCCCGGAGACATGGTCGCACTGACTGTCAGGCCTTCAAGGTACCGCCCTTTCGCTGATGCGGGACGAGCTCGAACGACGGCATCAATTACCGCGTTTCCGTTTTCCACCAAAGCATTTTCCTCAAATGAAAATTTCCCAACAGGCACCGCCACGTTGCCGTTTTTATCCAGTTTAAACTCCACCCGGCCTGCTTTCACTTCCTGCACAGCTTTGGCTGTGTCGTCCGTTACTGTCCCTGTACGGGGATTCGGCATCAGTCCGCGCGGCCCGAGTACCTTCCCCAATTTGCGGACCTCCGCCATCGCTGCCGGCGTTGCAATCGCGACATCAAAATCCTGAAAACCTTCCTGACACTTCTGGATTAGATCTTTCATCCCAATAAACTCCGCGCCCGCTTCCCTGGCTGCCTGTGCGGCCACGCCCTCGGCAAAAACCAGAACCCGCACTTTTTTGCCACTGCCATGTGGAAGCGGACAGGTCCCGCGAACCATTTGATCGGACTGCTTGGGATCAACACCAAGCCGCAATGAGACGGTCACGGTCTGATCAAACTTTGTCGGCGGAAATTTTTTTAACGTCGAGACGGCCTCATGAAGACTATAAGTCTTTGCCCGATCTACCTGTTGCGCCGCTGCGCGATAACGTTTGCTTCGATTTCTTTGCATGTTCGTTTGCAGTTCTATCGCCGCGGTCTCTTAAGAGAAACACGGGGCTCCTGCCAAAATATTAAGCCGCCCAAACCGGCGGCGGGTGGGAAGTTTAGCGGCGATTCTCATGTTGTCAAAATCAACTTGCTCTCGTGACCGTGCGGACCCGTCAATCCACTGGAGCCGCAACGTTTGCAGGGTCTGTCTCTTTGGCAGCGGCGTGGACAGTCGGCGGCCCGTTCCTGATGATTTTTCCCTCTTTCATGACAAAGAATACCCGCTCGGTTGCGGTGATATCCGTAATCGGATCGCCTGGCATCGCAATGACGTCAGCAAGTTTCCCTTTTTCCAAGGTGCCAGTTTTTTGCGCGATGCCGAGAAGCTCGGCATCATTGGCAGTTGCAGATCTTAGCGCTTCGATTGGTTGCATCCCAAGATCGACCATCACCTTAAACTCTCGCGCGTTTTGACCATGTGGAAAAACGGCGGCATCAGTGCCAAAGGAAATCTTCACTCCTAATTTCACTGCGTTGCGAAACATATCCGAACGCGCGGCTGCTGCCGCTTTCGCTTTTGCCTGCAATGCTGGCGGATAGTTTTCCAGTTTGCTCATGATCCATTCGGTGGCCATAAGCGTTGGCGTCAGGAAGACGCCCTTGTTCTTCATCCGGGTGAGCGTTTCCGGTTTCATAAATGAGCCGTGCTCAATAGAATCAACGCCGGCCTCAATCGCTTCCCTGGCAACTTCGTCGCCGTGACAATGCACCGCTACCTTTTTTCGCAACCGATGGGATTCATCAACGAGCGCTGCCATTTCGGCAGGCGTTAATTGCGGCGTATCCACTTCATCTGCTAACGAAAGGACGCCACCCGAGACGGCAGCCTTAATCACGTCAGCGCCATTTTTGACTTCGAATCGTACCGCTTTCCGCGCGTCGTCTGGACTATCAATGATTCCATCCGTGTAATCCGGTTCGCGCCCAAAGAGGAAATCACGAAATCCGCTGGTGGGATCGAAGTGACCGCCGGTAGCGCCGATTCCCTTGGTCGCAACCAGCATGCGCGGACCCACGACGACTCCTTTGTTAATTGAATTGCGCAGGGCGACATCGACAAACTCGCGGCTGCCGACGAAGCGGCTTCCGAGATCGCGCACTGTAGTAAATCCTGCTTCGACAGTGGCCCGGGCGTGCACAGTTGCGATGATCGCCTGCTCAGAAACGTTTAGATCGACCTCTTTCAGTCGACGCACATTGTAATCGCCGGAGTAATCCAGCGTTAAATGGGTGTGTGCGTCCATGAATCCCGGCGCAAGCGTGGCGTCGCCCAGATCGATCACCTGCGCGTCGCCTGGTACAGCCAGATTACTGCCAACATCGACAATCCTATCGCCTTGAACAAGAACGACGCCATTTGGAACAAGTGATTTCGATTTTCCGTCGAACAAGCGCGCGGCTTTTAGGGCGATCGCATTGTCAGCCGCCCGAATTGAAATCGTTCCAATGGCCAAGGCCAAGATTGCCGGAAGAAGACGCGCCCATCGAGCACAAGCCAGGATATTCATTGCCGCATATAAAAGGTTCGCGCGAACAAAGCAAGACTACGCCAGGAAATGGCGAAATCCGAGTGGGGAGCGAAGCTTGAATCAGCGAATCGCGAAAGGAGGGCTGGCTACGGTCTCCGCGCTTTCGCCGCGCTTTCAGCGAGGCCCTGCCGCGCCAAGGCCAGGTCCGGATTGAGCGCGAGCGCCTGTTCGAAGGCAGCAATGGCACGTTCATGCTGACCGAATAAAGCAAGATAGCGTCCGCGACTGATCAACATGTTCGCATAGACCGGCAGTACCTTAACGTTGACGGGATCGCCTTTTCCGAATCGCAGTTTCCCATCAGCAAGGCCGCGAATTTGCAGACGCACATCCGGCAAATCATGAAAGCCCTGATCGTCCGCGAGATTAAAGACAAGCCCTTGTGGAACCAGTTGATATTTTTGCGTAAGCCATCTGGTCAGTTCGCCGTTGACTGAGTCGGAGGAAATCAAATCGTTCGTCATGTAAACCGGCGCAACCCTGCTTTCATTGGTCACCATCGATTGAATCATTTCTAAGAATGCTGTGCTGATTCTTTGAGTCAGCGCCGAGCTCCTGGCAAAGGCCCCGGGATCGCGCTCCCATGCTTTGAGATTCTGGACGAATACATCGATTTTTTCGCGCGATCGCTCGATCAAGCCGGGATAAGCGTG
>Ga0193724_1000190_pt1 | contig 15320 bp, 12 predicted proteins | sample H2a1metaG_FD_146005 | JGI IMG/M metagenome (GOLD analysis project Ga0193724, IMG submission 146005) | Soil microbial communities from a riparian zone of the East river system, Colorado, United States - H2a1 | ecosystem: Environmental > Terrestrial > Soil > Riparian zone | place: USA: East River... | reverse complement strand
CGCCACGCAGATCGTCGGCTCGCCGACGCCGCCCCAGAAGCCGCCGCTCGGCATGATGATGGACTCCACCTTTGGCATCTCCGCGATCCGCATCGAATTGTAGGTGTCGAAGTTGCTCTGCTCGATACGGCCGTCCTTCACCGTGCATCCGCCATAGAACAATCCCGACAGCCCATAGACGAACGAGCCGGCGATCTGGCGTTCGATCTGCGACGGATTGACGGCGTAGCCCGGATCGGTGGCGGCAACGATGCGATGCACCTTGATCTTGTTGCCGTCGGTGACCGAGATTTCGGCCGCACCGGCGACGTAACTGGCATAGCCCATGTGCTGCGCGATGCCGCGAAACACGCCTTGCGGCGCCGGTTTGTCCCAGCCGATCTTCTCGGCGACGGCATTGAGTACGGCCAGATGCTTCGGATGCTTGGTCATCAGCTTGCGCCGGAACGCGACCGGATCCTGGCCCACCGAATGCGCCAGCTCATCCATGAAACATTCGAGATAGATCGCGTTGTGATTGACATTCACGCCGCGCCAGAATCCTGGCGGAACGTGGGGGTTGCGCATCGAGTGTTCGACCAGCAGGTTCGGTACCGAATATCCGATCGCAGCTTCGCCGGTCGCATTGAGGCCCTGAAACGCAACCGTATCCATGCCGTTGACCAACGCCTCGGGGCGCAGGCTGAACAGGATCGACTGTCCCGACAGCCGGATTTGCAGCGCGGTCAGATTGTTGTCGGCATCGAAGGCGCCGGTCAATTTGCATTGCGTGACCGGGTGATACATGCCGTGCTGCATGTCCTCTTCGCGCGACCACAACAGTTTGATCGGGGTGCCCGGCATTTGCCTGGCAATCGAGACTGCCTGCCGGACATAGTCGGTCTGGCCGCGACGGCCGAAGCCGCCGCCGAGGATCTGCTTGTGAACCTCGCATTTGTCGGCGGGCAGACCGGATGCTTCCAGCGTCGCCGCGAAGGCGGCCTCGCCGTTTTGGGTTCCGCACCAGACCTCGCACTTGTCAGCAGTATAGAGTGCGGTGGCGTTCAGCGGCTCCATGGCGGCGTGGTTCTGGTAGGGATAGTTGTAGACCGCCTCGACTTTCCTGGCGGCGCTCGCAACCGCAGCCTTGGCGTCGCCATTCTGGTTGCCGATAAAGGCCGGCTGCGCGCTGTCGAGTCCTTCCTCCAGCCATTTCGCAATCGACGCGCTTGAGACCTTGGCGTTGTCGCCTTCGTCCCACACGATCGGCAAAGCGTCGAGCGCGGTCTTGGCGTGCCACCAGGTGTCGGCCACGACGGCGACGGCGTGGTCGTTGACCTTCACGACCTTCTTGACGCCTTTCATGCCCATGACTTTGGCTTCATCAAAACTCTTCAGCTTGCCGCCGAACACCGGGCAATCCTTGATCGCGGCGTTGAGCATGCCCGGCAGCTTGATGTCGATGCCGTAGATCATCTTGCCGGTGGTCTTGTCGGGCGTGTCGAGCCGCTTGAGCGCCTTGCCGGCGATCTTCCAGTCCTTGGGATCCTTCAGCTTGACCTCGGTAGGCGGCTCAAGCTTGGCAGCGGCCTCAACCACCTTGCCGTAGGTCGTGGTGCGGCCTGAAGGCGTGTGCGTGATGACGCTGTTGGCGGCGGTGCATTCCGAAGCCGGCACCTTCCACTCGTTCGCGGCGGCCTGCACCAGCATCATGCGCGCGGTCGCGCCACCCTTGCGGACATAGTCCTGCGAGGTTCGAATGCCGCGGCTGCCGCCGGTCGAAAAATCACCCCACGCGCGCTTGCGGGCCACGCTTTGGCCGGGCGTCGGATATTCGGTGGTGACCTTCGACCAGTCGCATTCCAGCTCTTCGGCCACAAGCTGGGCGAGACCGGTGAGGGTGCCTTGTCCCATTTCCGAACGCGCAATGCGAATGACGACGGTGTCGTCGGGCCGGATCACGACCCAGGCGTTGACCTCGGGCGAGCCGTCGGCGGCGCGCACCACGGTGGGGCCGCCGAAGGGAATATCGAGGCCAAGCGTGAGACCGGCACCGACAGCGGCGGTGCCAATGACGAAGGCGCGGCGGTTGAGTGTGGGCATATGGTTCATGGCTGCCTCCTCAAGCGGTCGCGGCGGCGTGAATAGCCTCACGCGCCTGCTGGAAGGTGCCGCAGCGGCAAATATTGGTGATGGCCTCGTCGATGTCCTGATCGGTCGGCTTCGGCTTTTCCTTGAGCAACGCTGCGACCGCCATGATCATTCCGCTCTGGCAATATCCGCATTGCGGGACGTCATTGGCGATCCAGGCCAGCTGCACCTTGTGCAGTGCGCCATCACCGGCCAGTCCTTCGATGGTCGTGATCTGCTTGCCGACGGCTTCGCTGACCACCATGCCGCACGACCGCACGGCGACGCCGTCGACATGGACGGTGCAGGCGCCGCATTGTGCAATGCCGCAACCATATTTGGTGCCGGTCAGGCCGGCATTTTCCCGGATCGCCCACAGCAGCGGTGTGTCCGGCTCGACATCCACGTCGAAAGTTTTGCCATTGATAGTGAGATTTGCCATCGCTGATCCCCTGATTAGTTCAATCCATCAATTGAACTTCAGGGGAATGCTGGACTGGAAGCTGGAATCGTTCAAATCAAGATTCTGCGTTTGCGGAGAATGGGAATAATTGCTTGCTCCGGCATCACCGCGGACGCGCGACGATCTGCTACCTTTTCGGCCTCAGCGCGATCACCTAGGCTCGTGATGCAATGCGGCCATGCTAATAATGAATAGGGCGGGGTCGCCGCCGCGAGGGGAAAGGCGCTTTGAACGGACAGTTACGGAGGGTGGGCAAAAGCCAACGGGTCGCGCGAATGCGCGCCCGATGATAACTCCGGGTGCCCATCGTGATTTGGACTGGAATGATGAGCATGGAGCGAGGAGCGCCTTTGCCACCCCACGAAATTCGAATTTCAAACAGCGCTGTTAGCAAACACAACTGCGCGATCTCGCCGCACATGCTGCGCGAGTTTTGCTCTGAACTTCCCGCCCTCTTCAATCAGAGGGCGCAGGGAATGCCGGGTGCCCGTTGCACCCGCGGCCTCGTGTGCACTTGGTATTGGTAGAACGCACACGAGTAACAACGAGTACACCGGAATCACCCGGCATTCCCCGCGCAATGGTTTTACGGTTTCCTTCGTGCTCTCCCCGGCGATCGGGCTCTTTTGCCACCGTCACCGGCGGAATTGCTTCCACCGACTTGACACCAGCGTCGAGATGTCAGGACCACACGACTTCACCGTCCGCATTGGCATCGCCCGTCTCGCGCGCCGCCGCGTCCACCGCAGCCCATCCCTACGTCCGTGACGTTCGCGAAACGCCCCTCCGAGTGGAACGGGATGCGATGGATATAGACTGATTTGCGATTTCGGTAAATCAGAATATTTTTGCGGCAGGGGCTTTACAGACTTTTGGGTGATTTGCCCGTCGGGTCGATTTGTTGAATCGGCTCAAGAAATCACGCTGTGCGCGCCAAGCCTGTGTGACGAAAATTTTTGCGCCTGACGCCGCCGGATGCCCGGATCGAGCCCGTCGGGCACAATCAGTCGACCTGTACGACCAGGTCGTGACGTGATTGCGGTGCTTTCCGCGACTGCCGGTGTGCCGTGCGGTGATCGAATGTGGCGGCGACCTCCGCCTTTGGTATTTTTTGAAGATCGCAAGCGGACGCAGCAATGTCCGGTGTGCAGCGGTAGAGACGTCTAAGAAGCGACTTTCGCCAGCTCCCATACCGTGCCTTTGAACTTACTACTATTCTCATAGTTGACAGCCATCTCCGAAGTCGACATGATCTACTATAGCTCTAGTAGGAGTGATGGGTGGACATCCAATTCACGGATCGAGAAATCGACGTCATGGAGGTGCTTTGGGAACGCGGCCCGTCGCTGGTCGCGGAAGTCCGCGCGGCGCTGAGGGACGAGCTGGCTTACACCACAGTGCTGACGATCCTGCGCACGCTTGAAGGCAAGGGATATGTCAGCCGTGAACAAGAGGGGCGTGGCCATCGATATTTCGCCACCGTCAAGCATAGGGCCGCGCAAACAAGTGCCCTGCGGCACCTGACACGCAAACTGTTCAAGGGATCGACCGAGTTGCTCTTCATCCATCTGGTCTCGGATCAGAAGCTCAGTGCAAAGCAGATCCGAAACATGCGCGAGCTTCTGGAAAGCAAGTCGGACACGGGAGAGACCTGAATGTTGTCCTGGATGCTTTATGCCATCGTCGTGAGCCTGCTGATCGGCTTTGCTGCCCTCGCGCTTGAGCGGTCGGCCCATGTTCGGCGAAGGCCGGCGCGGTTTCTATGGGGCATGGGCATCATTGCCTCTCTCGTGATCCCCTTCACCGCTTCCAGGGTCTCGGTGCAGATCCCGGAAATGACCAGCGTCGCCGCCCCAGCGACATCCGAAAAAATGCCCGCGCCACGGCAAATGGCTGCAATAGGACTCTCGCGATCCGCATGGTCGATCGCCGGCACCGGCCAGCTCCCGGCATCTCGAGGAGTGGACACGCTGCTGGTCGGGGCTTGGCGTACGGCATCGATAGCTCTGGCCCTGGTCATCATCGCCAGTGCTGCACACTTGTCGTGGCGCCGGCGTCGCTGGGGCCGGGGTCACATGGCCGGTACTGCCGTCTATATATCGGAGGATTCAGGTCCTGCCGTTGTGGGGTTTTTGCGTCCACAGATTGTCGTGCCGCGCTGGCTGACAAAATTCTCTCCCGGCGAGCAGGAACTGGTGATCGCGCACGAGCGGTCCCATCTCGACGCTCACGACGCTCAACTGCTGACCATCGCCGTCTGCCTTCTCGTCTGCATGCCCTGGAACCTGGTGCTCTGGTGGCAACTGCGGCGGCACCGCTTGGCCATTGAAATCGATTGTGACGCCCGGGTCCTGAGCCTCGGCTACCCTATTGCGCGGTATGGTGAGACCCTCATCGCCGTTGGCGAAAGACAGTCTGCAAGCCATGCGATGGGGATGGCCAGATTCGGATCGAAGTCATTCCTGGAGCAGAGGATCCACAACATGCTGCGGAAGAAGACAACATACGCCCGGGTGTGGGCGACGGCGCTGGCCTGCCTGGGGGCCGGCCTTGCGGTTTGTGCGGCCGAAGTTGCTCCGCCTCAAGTCAACTTCGCCGACAAGACTTCGTACCAGGAAACAGCGATAGATACCCAACTACTCGATGGCTATGTTGGATCTTATCAGTATGGAAACGCCGTCCTGCTGGTTACGCGCGACGGGCAGCAATTGGCCGCAAGACCGGCCGGACAGTGGGGAATACCCGATCTACCCGCGGAGCAATACGGAATTTTTCTTCAAAAGGGTTGATGCACAGATCACCTTCATCACCGATACGCAGGGAAAGGCGGTGTCACTGACAATGCACCGAGCTGGCGGCGACGTGAAGATGAAGCGCATCGATGCGGCCACAGCGCAACAGATCGCCAGCGCGACGGCAGAGAAACAGAGGACGCGGTCGTCAGACCCGGGACGTGTGGCGATGCTCAGTCGCTTCGTTGACGGCATCGTAACCGGCAAACCCAACTATGACGATATGCGTTCCTGGTTGGCGACGGGGGTCAATCATCAGTTGTCAAAATTGCAGTCTGTTATTGCACCACTGGGGGCGGTTCAGTCGGTCCAATATCTGGGTGTTGATAATCAGGCTGCGGACGTCTACACGGTCGAGCAGGAACACGGCGTGTCGCATTGGCGAGTTGCGCTGGATGCCACCGGATTGATTTCCGGGGCAATGGTCACACCGGGACTACATACCGTGCTTCTTGACGAAGACGAAGCGGTCTCCGGGTTGATCCTGCCATAAAGCAGCCAGGAAGCGCGTCGAGCGGCCGGCGTTCCCGAGAACGTCCGCAAATGGTGACGGGTTCGACTGGTCAGCGCAACACACTAATCTTTTAGCAAGGATGGAGTGTGGGCCATGAAACAGCGACGTCGCATTTATTATTCGGCGGCTCAGCGGCCTGAGATCTGGGATCGCTGGTAAACCGCCTCGCCGCAGGAAGTCCGGCCCCGATTTCCAGCAAGATTGACGTCGTGTTAAGCGCCGCTAGAGCGGGATGACTTTTCTTCGAATCGTGATCCCGCTCTATCTTTTTGTTTGAGCATGATCTCCGCGCAAACGCTTCGCGTTTGTCGCGAGGGAAAACCGGTACCCACTTTTCCGGATCATGCTCTAGTGCTGCTCCGCATTGGCAAGTGAATTGAGATAATTGTCGATTGGACTGGACCAGAGATCTGGATCGCGAAGAACAAAGTGGCCCGGGCCGACGGGGGCGCTAAGGTCGAAGAATGTACCTTGGCCACCAGCTTTCTCGAAGGCGGCAAAATTGTTCCGGCTGTGGGCGATTGAGTAAAACGAGTCGCCGCGGCCGTAGAGCCAGATTGTCGGCCGTCCGTAAGGCGCGCCTCGTTCGAAAAGGGTCTGGTTGACGAAGCTCGCGGTCGAACAGCCTTCGCCAAGCCAGCCGCCGACAAAATTGATGACACCGAATACCTGTGCGGCATGAAGACCCGCATACGCAACCGACAACAGGCCGCCGCGCGATTCTCCGCCTATCAGAATAGGCGTGGGCGCAACGTCCTGCCGTCGCCGAAGGGCGGCGATCGCAGCGTCGACATCGCTCAAGGCGCGATCCGCACCGCGCAGCGCTATGTCGGTGTCGCAGTTGTAGCCGAGCTTGCGGTTTTCCCGGAAACCTTCGTCGTAGAGCCCATCGGATTTGCCGCGGCCGCGGCGTTGGGGAAAAGCCACAATCCATCCGCGCTCATTTAAGAAATCGGCAAGGTCGGCTGAGAACCAGGTTTGCGTGAACAATTCTGGGTTACGGCCTGTCCCTGTCGAGCCGTGGTTGATCACCGCAAGCCGAAAAGGTCCCGCTCCGTTGGGCTTGAAAATCACTGCTTCAAGCCGGACCGGCCTGCCGTCTTCGATCAGGTCGGTTTCCAAAAATTCGGATTTGCCGCGCGTCCACTCAACAACAGCATCCGGCTGTGTCAGAGAGGAAAAGTCAGCTCTCGTCATCGACGCGTGACTAACACTATCGCCGCGCCTGTATAGAGCCTTCAAACCACCGCTTTCGGTCAGTTCATAAGTTGCGGAAAAGTGGGTACCCAGCACTTTAAGCGTACTCTCCGACGCGCGCCCATCAAGACGCAGCCATGTTCGCTGCACTCCGAAGTATGGGTTTTTGCCGACCGCATAAACGACCCGCGCCGCGCCGTCCTCGGCGACCGCTTCGACAAGCAATATGTGTTTGAGAGTGCCTCCCCATGCTCCGACCCAAACGCCGCTCCATTGCCGTTGTACGGCAGTTATCGGCGACGCCGTGGCAAGGATAGCGTCGGATGGGAGCGGCACACCGTCCACGACACGATCGGCGGCGCCAACGGGCTCCGAGAGCATCATGAGCCCCAGAACGATGGAGGGCAGAAGCTTACGAAACATTGAGTCAGTTCTCCATTCGGATGGCGGCGGCGAATGCAGCTGACCGGCCGCCACGGCGTGGTCGGTTTGGAATGTTAGTTTGGAGCCGGGGCTTGCGCCATCGGTTTTGGCGCGCGATTGCGGCGCCGTGTTTCCCTGCGCCGCCAGTGACGCGACGGTGACGATCTGGCGCGTGCCGATGGTGCGTTCCTTGAAGTCGCCCGGTTCGCTCACGTGTAAGTGATCCCTTGGACCAAGGCATCCGCACGTCGTGTACGCCCATCCGGGCACCGTCGGGGCGGCTGCGAGGCTGCCGAAGGCGCCTGGAAGCCAGAAGTGGAGCGAAGGTCTATCATCCGTACGGATGACGCGCGCAAGCATGCCGGCTGCAATAGTCGCGACACAATCGGTGCGTCATCGATCGCCGGTAGTGGAACGAAGACCAAATGTTTCTGAACGATTTTCGAAGATGCATTTTCCTATTCAGGAAATGAACCGTAACGGCCCGTGCTGCGTCCTAATTGGAACTGTTCAGCGGTCTGATTAAGAGGATGCGGCTCGCGCATCGCGTGTGTGAGGAGGCCGCTATTCGATAGGAACCTGCAAATGTCGCATCCCTTTCATTGCCTGGCCTCGAGAAATCACGAGCTGGTCGACATGCACGAGCTGGTCGACATGGCGGACTCGCATGCAGCCTCGAAGGGAAATCGCTGATGGCTCAGCTTACTCAAGATACGCGCCCCGCCCAATTGAAGACTCCGCTCGGCAAGGACGTTCTTGTCTTGGCAAGTTTCGTCGCCACGGAGGGATTAAGTGAATTATTCGAAGTCAACGTCGAGGCGCTTAGCGAACAGGAAAACATAAATTTCGACGACGCGATCGGCCGGGCGTGCACGATCAAGCAGATTATCTATGACAATAAAACCCGCTACTACAATGGTATCCTGACGGCGACACGACGGACCGGCAGCACGGCAGACCTCTTTCACTACCATCTCACGCTGCGCCCGTGGTTGTGGCTGCTCGGCCGAAAGGCCGATTGTCGTATTTTTCTCAAGAAGGACGTCAAGCAAATCCTTTCGGAGGTGTTCGAAAAGGCGGGATTTACCGACAATACCGACTTTGTATTCCGCACCACCCGCGACTTTCACAAGATACCCTACTGCGTCCAGTATCGCGAAACCGATCTGGCGTTCTGCAGTCGCATGATGGAGCACCACGGTATTTATTACTTTTTCGAGCACGCCGCCGGCAAGCACACGCTGGTGATGGCGGACGCTCGGACGTCCCACAAGTCGATCCCGGATCTGCCGAAGCTCCCGTTCATCCAGCGGCACGCGGGCGCAACTCGTACCAGGCAGCACGTTCATTCATGGGTTTCAGATCGTAAGTTGCGCACCGGCAAGGTTCACTTCAATGATTACGACTATTTGAAGCCAGGAAAAGATTTGAAAGCACCCAAGGAATCCGAGGAGAAATACGCTCATTCGAGGCTCGAGATGTACGATTACCATCACAAGTACGACGAGAAGGACAAGGGCGAGAACCACGCGAAGTTTCGCCTTGAGGCGGAGCAGGCCTTCGACCATCGACGCAGCATCCATGGCGATGCCGCCTCCATCCATCCGGGAGGTCTTGTCACGGTCGAACACCACCCGACCAAGTCGGAAAACCAGGAGTATCTGATCGTCGGGGCGAGGCACATGTATTCGTCCCAGTCCTATCGCAGCGGCGGTGGCGGGAGCGGTGACACCTACTCCGGTTCCTATGACATCCTCCCCAGTAGCCGGCCCTATCGCAGCCTGCCGAAAACCCCAAAGCCGCGCATTTACGGCATCCAGACTGCAAAGGTGGTCGCCAAGAACCGCGAAGAAGAAAAAGAGGAGATCAGCACCGACGAGCACGGGCACATCTGGGTCCAGTTCCACTGGGACCGCGAACCGCAAAAATCATGCCCGGTCCGCGTCGCGCAGACGTGGGCCGGCAAGAGATGGGGAGCGATTTTCCTTCCACGAGTCGGAATGGAGGTGGTCGTCGACTTCATCGAAGGCGACCCGGACCGCCCGCTTGTCACGGGCTGCGTCTACAACGGCGACAACAAGCCGCCATACGATCTGCCAAAAAACAAAACCATTTCCGGTTGGAAATCCGACTCCTCAAAACACAATGGCGGCTACAACGAGTTCGTGTTCGATGACCAACAGAACAAGGAAAAAATACGGATGCACGCCGAGCGGGACCACGAGGTCACCGTCAAGCACGCCGAGACCCGGACGATCGGCGAGACGTTCAAACCGGGCAGTCCGTCCCGCAGCACGACCATCAAGCATGGCGACGACCAACTGACCATCGAGTCGGGCAATCAGACCACGCACGTCAAGATGGCAATCTCGACCGAGGCGGACATAAGCATAACCCTCAAGGTAGGGGCGAGCTCTTTGAGCATTACGAAGGGCTCGATAAGCCTTATGTCCCCTGTCATCAGCATTACGGCCACGGCCGCCGTCAAGATCGAGGGTCACCCCGCCGTCACTATCCTCCCGGGGCTTATTACCGGCTCCGCCATCGTCGGCGGGAGGCCGGTCTAGGCATGTCGGCGCATGAGCCCGGCGTACCTGCCGCTGTGGTCAACTGGATTTTATTGTGAACGCGCCGACGGGACCGGCGCCGGAGGTTCTTTCGATGTCGCTGGTGCGCTTCGCCACAGCCGAGGCCTTGTTCGAGACCTTTCCGGAACTGTCACAGAGAATAAGTGCCAAGCCGAGCCAACAATTTCCGACGAAATTTCTGCAGGCCCTGGTGGCCGCGGGCCAGCTCGAGGACGCCGTGACGTTCTGCGCCTACCTGCTGCCGCGGCGCGAGGCGGTGTGGTGGGCCTGCCGATCCGCGAGGGCGTCCTCGGACCATTTCGCAGGAGACAGTGCCGCCGCGCTGCTGGCCGCCGAGGCGTGGGTCAAGGAGCCCGACGACGAGCGCAGGCAGGCGGCACTGGAGCTCGGAACCAGGGGCCATTGCGACGATGCTCTGACCTGGGTTGCGCTCGCAGCCGGATGGGCCGGCGGTTTTCTTGGATCCGGCCCTCATCTGTCGATTCCGATGCCGCAATACATGACTGCGCGGGCCACGCACGCCGCCATCCTGATCAGTGCGTCGAACGTGAAGCGGGATCAACGCCCGGCCTATCTGCAAGCCTGCATTGCCGACGGCACCAGGCTTGCGGAAAACGGACCATGAGAATCGGCAAGGAGGAAAAACATGGGCGAGCATGATCAAACGTTAGACAAGGATGCGTATCGGTCTATTCACGATGACGGCCGCAAGCTACCTCCTATCCGACGCGAGGAATATTTCCACCAATATGACGACTACGCCAATCCCATTCCGGGTTCAGAGTATCTCCCCACTTACGCGCACCAGGCGTTCTTGTTCAGTCGCAAGGAGTTAATTCCCGAAATCGTGTACGTTCACGGCGACAAGTTCACGCCAACCGAATGGGAGGCCCAGTTCTCGGACCTGACCGGGAGCGGAGACGAACAAAGCTTTGTACCGGTTGTCGATGACAACTTTCGGGTCGTCGGTCATTTAGGCTGGATCGACGGCAAGAACATTTGCGTCCCCAAAAAAACGATCGCAGAAGGTTATGGTTATCCCTATGCGGCTGAGCTCGAGAAAGCTCGATTGTTCGGAGTGCATCGGCGGCTTGTCTCGATCCATTATAGTATAGTCGATAGTCGGCTTCCTGGCTTTCCTGGTCAGCCCGTCTCTGCTGCTCCTACGAAACGCCCTGCTCCTTGCTGGCCCGCCAACAAACCTCCTGCACTTTCTCTTCCGAACCCGAAAGACGAGGAAGCACTTTGGAACTCTCTCCTCGAAGCTCCGGGCAAAGATGTATCGGAAGAACAGAGACGCTTGGGAAACCTGAACTTCTTTCTCGCAGGCGGCGGCAACGCGATCGTCGGCTTTAAGTTTGGCTGGAACCTGGTCCCGCGCGAGCAATGGCAAGTGCGCCAACATCTGGACTATCCGATCTATAGCTACCCATTTGACACCTATTTGATGATTAGCGGCTATCGCTTCCAGGTTCTTGTAGCGCCTGATGGACACATACAGGCGGTGCTGGGGGTCGAGAAGTACCAGTTTGAGCTTCCCGAGGAGAAGGTTCTCAGGGTTGCTTTCAAAATTATCGACATAGCGCTCACCGTCTGGATGATCATCGACATCTTCACCATTCCCGTCGTTCTGTTTCGCTTGGGCGCAATGGTAGCAGAAAGGGCAGCTATCCGGGCAGTCAAAGTGGTCATAGACGAGGAGGCGAAAGCGGTGCTGAAATTGGCAGAGCAGGAGGCCAAAAGAGTACTTGTTCGCGGCGCGATGACCGGTCCAGAACGGGCTGAGGCGAAGACCGCATGGGCGAAGCTGAAGCAAGAGTTTTGGAAGGCGGGAGACAGGCCGCCCAGCAGACGATTCAGCATTGATGAAGCGAAGGAGTGGAACACCAAGATTGAGAAGCGGATGAGCGAGCTTGGCATTCCCAAGAAGAACCAGGGCGCCGGGGTCAAACGTATTCCGCCGCCCGGCGAAAAGCCGCCCCCGGGGGGGAGCAAAAAGCTTCCAGCTGGGGATGAGCACAAGGCTTTCAACGAGACGGGAAGCACACGCGGGGGAAACTATCGCAGCTCCCCGGCCGACAGATACGGCGGCGAGGACAGGGGCATCAGCGTGCATGGCAATGTGTTCGACCGCTGGGAGGGCTTCAAGCTGTGGAACGACCCCACCACCACCGACTGGGATCGAATCGACGCGATCATCGCGCACGAATGGAGCGAGTTCAACGGACTCACGCACTGGGAGACAGCCGAACTGGTGCCGGAAACGAAGCTCGCCATCAGCCCAAGAGCACGGCAGCTAAGCCGGCAAATGATGATGATGGGTGGTGAACCCGAGATGGCGTCCATGGAGTTCACCAAGGCGGAGTGGAACGCGATCGTGGCCGCGGGGAAGGCAACGGCCTCCTTCGAGGAGAAGATGGCAGCGGTCGAGGCAGCGGCCGCGGCCGAGGCAGCGTCCGCGGCCGCGAAGGCCAGGTAGTAAGCTTCACACAGGCACAAGCGGAAACGCGACCGTATTCGCTTGGCGGAGAGTCCAAATAATTCCGCCCAGACACGGGCGTTGCGATGCCCTGCACAGGACGATGAGGAAACGGCTGCGGCTGGAGCATGATCCGGAAAAGCATGCCCCCGGACTTGATCCGAGGGTGGGTACCGGTTTTCCCTCGCGACAAACGCGAAGCGTTTGCGCGGAGATCATGCTCAAACAAAAAGATAGAGCGGGATGACGATTCGAAGCAAAGTCATCCCGCTCTAGATGTGGACTTTCAGGAGGTTGTCGATTCGATCCTGACCGAGGAAGCTGAAGTTGTCGAAGCTATAGCGATTCCCGGGAGAACCGAATGGACACCCACAAGAATGCTGCTCTGACGCCGAAAGGCCGAGAGGCCTGGTTTCACATCTTGACCGCATTCGCGAAGAGCGTGTCACTCCACTCGTACAAGGGCCGCATGAAGTCAGATTGAAGATGACCTCCGACCGGTTTCGCCACAACATCAGAATGTCTCGCCGTTCCGGGCCGAAGAAACGACGAAAGCCCAACAGTTCGCCATCGGCTTGATAGGGTGCATGATCGCCAGGGGTCATATAGGCGTCGAACAATTGAACCCGCACGCCGTCGTAATCGCTGGAATGCGTTGCTTCCATGAATCCGCGTAGATCTCCGGTAACGCGCTCATCCGCATCGAAGCAAGACATCCAGTCGAACTGCAACTGTTCGCGCGCCGCCTGCAGCAAAAGTCCGCGATGTCGACCCTCGGCAATCCGGCGTGCCTCGATGTCCGCTTCCCACGACCGATTTGTCACAATCAGAGCGACTTTTGGGTGTCCGCCAAGAATCTCCCGCGTTCGATCCGTGCTGGCGTCATCATAGGCGACGATCGCATCGACGTGCTTGCCGACGTATTCCAGTGTGTCTCGGAGAACAAGCGCTTCATTGCGAACGCGGGTGATTCCGATCAAAAAATGCTTATGACCCAATAGGCTTGTGTTGCCGGCAATGATTTGTTCGCCGTCTCGAAGCTGCCAACTACCGGTACCCCGGAATTGGCTGTTGACGTTGGCCCTTACTCGGGTTCGTTAGCGTCGCGAACCAGTCGCCGCTACGGTCAAAGCGATTGCCGCGGGATCGCAGCAGAGCACCATCAAAAGTATCAGCCATCGAACCGCGGCTTCGGGCGTGGCACCGACCATCATCGCGAGATATTGGATCGGGCCTGCGGATGCTTCGATGCGGAAACGTTCACCGACCAGCGTCGCGCGTTGCGTCTGCAATCCAACCAGCGTTGCCGTTGCCGCCTGCCGCTGCGTATCTAACCCTTCCCGCGTCGCACGCTGTTGCGTTGCTATGCTGACGGCCCGAGTCACCCGGCCGCGCCGTGTCGATTCGTCCACGGCCCGATCGATTTGCGCAACGCGACCGTCCAGGTCGGCAACAGCAGCCGATTGCGCCGTGACACGGGCGTCGAGCGTTTCAGTGCGTTCGGCGACGCTGGAACGCGCCGAGGCCGCCACGCTGACATGCGCCTCGACCAGCTTGCCGAACACGCCGGCGGCATTGATGAGTGCAAGGCCGGCAACGAGAGCGACCATGACCGAGCGCATTTTCCATCCAACCCGGCGCCAATGCGCGGCCAGCCATCCGGCGATAACGAGTTTGCCGGCCTCCATCGTGGCGGCGAGCACCATGACCGCAACTGGAGCCCCGGGAAATATTTCAGCCATGCCCGTGACTGAAAAGTAGGCCGCAACCGTCGCCAGTGCGAGAGCTGCAACAAGGGCAATGGCGCCGCTGGCGCGTTCCGGGCTGGCCGGAACGGCCTCCGGCACGGTGGGTGCGGGGGAAACCGTCAGCGGCGCGCTCGGCGCTTCTTGCTTGCCATTGGCCTTGGTTGCCCTGGTGCGCTTGGGCGCCGGAGAGGCGCGGCTGCGTTTCGTTGCAGGCAAGGGCGCCTTGCCTGATGGTTCAACACTTATGTTTTCGGCGGTTGTCGCCACCAATCTTGGGGTGCGATTTGAGGCATTGGCCAGGCCGTCAAACTGATGGCCACTGCGCACAGGGCTATCGTCGCCCTCCGTCAGGTCGATCGCGGAGGTCCCTTGCGTGGTTGGGCGGCCGGTCATGCGGCACCCCGCCTCGTAAGGGTGAAAGCCAGTTTCTCCTCGGTGAAAAACTGGAGTGCGCCGTAACCGTCCGTGTCGACAGCGTTCCTAAAGCTTCCGTCAACGGCCGGAAACGCGGCAACAACCGCACCCGATTCGTGATCATCAGCGGCGTTTTCGACCTGCTCGCCAAACGCAAACTTCGACATCGAAAACTCCTTCTCGAATCATCGATGCGATTATATCTCCACAAGCAGGCTGTCGCTTGTTAACGATGTACCTCCCGGAATTTAGGACGATGGTTGTTGCACTAATGCCTCATCCTGGTCTCCAGAAGGAGCCGTTCCACGCGTCGAACGCGAGGCGATTAAGCCTGGATCCGAGTGGCCGGGGAGAGGCATAAGAAAAGCCGGTGTTCTCCATCAAACAACGCAAAATGACGCGCACGATTAGATCGGCCAACAGATACTGTGTTAAATCTGTCGCACTGAAATGTCGGGCACCCGATCGATAGAATCCCGACGGCTTTACCGAGCGTCCCGGATGCCGTTACGGAGTTGGGACCGGAACAAGCGTGGCGCTTGAACGACGCCTACGCGCTATGCGGCCTGCTCGTTCCCTGAGCCTAGTGCAAG
>Ga0193724_1000189_pt1 | contig 15348 bp, 11 predicted proteins | sample H2a1metaG_FD_146005 | JGI IMG/M metagenome (GOLD analysis project Ga0193724, IMG submission 146005) | Soil microbial communities from a riparian zone of the East river system, Colorado, United States - H2a1 | ecosystem: Environmental > Terrestrial > Soil > Riparian zone | place: USA: East River... | reverse complement strand
CTTGGCTGCTGCGTCGATCACGTGTTCGCAATTATCGAGAACAAGCAGAAGTTTCCGTGCTCCGATGGCCCGAGCGACGGACTCGGCGGAAATCTCATGGCCACCCAACTTCAGACCGAGGGCCCCTGCCAGCGCGGTTGGCACCAGACTGGGATCCGACAGCGAGACCAGTTCGACGAGCCGAACGTCGCCCCGAATGTCCGGGAACAAGCCGCGGACCACCTCCAATGCCAGTCTGGTTTTCCCAATTCCCCCCGGTCCGGTCAGCGTAACCACCCGGTAGGCGGACAGAAGAGCGCGCAGCTGCTGCACAGCATTAGTTCGGCCGACCAGTTCGGATGCCGCCGCAGGCAAGTTGGTCTGAAATGGCTCGGCCGGGCTTCGCATCGGTTCGAGATCAATCGAATCTACTGACGATGTGCACTCCTGCCGGGATGTCCACGCACCGAGCAGGCGATAGCCGCGACCGGACGCCGTTTTCAGTAGTCCACGATCCGAACCGAGCGCCTTGCGAATCGCAGAAATGTGAAACTGGACCGTATTGTCCTCTACGATCGCGCCCGGCCATACACGAGCCGAGAGGTCATTCTTGGTGACAAGCTCACCTGCCGACTGAACCAGAACCTCGATGATTTCGAACGCGCGGCCCCCGATCGGGACAGGAACTCCACGCGCTCGCAGTTCGCGCCGAGCGAGATCGACCTCCCACTCGTCCAACTCATACACCAGTTGTCGGCGTTGTGTGCGCACTCGCGGCCCCTGTTCAGGTTATCTCACGTTTTATCAGAATTTAGCAGTGCGCAAACAGGTACTGCCGCCTCGGTCGCCGGCCGACGACCTTTGCTGCGCGTGCGTTGAAGTCGCCGACCACTTTCCGGGCAAGGCCTCTCACTTTCTCAGAAATACTCAGAACTGCTTCAAGGAATCGCTCTGCGCCGCCGGGATAGAACACCGTCATGGCATGGCATACGGCCTGGATGTCTTCCATTTGGTGACATTCCTTCACCCGGCCCCGGAGAGTCGACCCAATCAAGAAGAGTTGAGAGCGCGTAAGGCAGACGGAGTCGCGAATGATCAATCCCGCACAGAAGCCGTCACACCTCAATCGCCGAGAGGCTCTTCAGACCGTCGGCGCCACCGTCGCACTCGCTGCCGCTGCCAGTGGCCGGACCGGCGCCGCCAGCGCCGCGACTCCGACCCTTAATGCGTCTGACCGCAACGCAGGCGGCTTCTGGCCGAACGGCACGCGATTGGCCGTGAGTCTCTCACTCATGTTCGAGGGTGGCGGCCAACCGATTTCGGGCGCAGGCGGCGTGATCCCGGACCCGATTGAGAAAGGCATCCCGGATCTGCCGACCAACGCGTTCTTCGCCTATGGTCATTACGAGGGTATCCCCCGCGTGCTCGATCTCATGGACAAGCATGGCATCAAGCTCAGCTCATTCATGATCGGCAAGGCGGTGGAGACCACTCCCGACCTCGCTCGGGAAATCGTACGACGCGGTCACGAGGCCGCCGCGCATGGCCGGGTGTGGGACAATTCGTATCAGCTCCCACGCGATGAGGAGAAACGTTTCATCGCCGATAGCGTCGAGACGATTCACAGGGTCACCGGCCAGGAGCCAATCGGCTGGAACGCCTATTGGATGCGTAACTCCATTCACATTCTGGAGACACTGCAGGATCTCGGCTTTCTCTATCACATCGACGAGCCGAGCCACGACGAGCCGTTTATCGTCCCGGTGCGCGGACGGGATTTCGTGACCGTCCCCTATACCTTCCATTTGAACGACATCGTCTCTTTTCCCTTCGTTGGCTGGAATCCGGCCGCCTATGAGCAGGCGCTGCGCGACGAGTTCGATCAGCTTTACGAAGAGGGCGCGCAGCGGCGGCGCATGATGGTGATCAGCCTGCACGACCGCATCTCCGGCCACGCCGGCAGGGTGCGAGCCCTCGACCGCTTCCTCACCTACGCAAAGGGAAGAGAGGATGTCTGGTTCGCCCGGAAAGATGAGATCGCCCGCTACGTGCTGGCCAACCGCGCCGGCACGCCGGTTGTCGATCGGGGGTCGCCGAGCGTCACCGGCCTGCCCGGGCCGATAGACTGAAGGAGACTTCCCGATGTCAGATCGATCGAAGCAGGCCCGCGCGAAGCAAGACCAGGGACGCTTGCGCCGCGGCGTCGAACTCCTCACCGCGTTGGCACTTTCGCTGGCCACGCCCGCCTTTGCCGCTGACAGCGTCAAGATCAACGACCTCGTCGTTGCCGTGCCGATCCCCGATGCGCAACGCGAGGCGACCCTGAAGGCAGTCCGCGCATTCTACGATTTCTGGAACACCGGCGACGAGGCCCTGCTGAAGGAAGCCGTCGCGCCTAACTTTACCGATCACACGCTGCCGCCGGGCCGGCCGCAAGGACCTGAGGGGCCGGCCTTCGCCTCACGCCGTTTCCGTGCCGCGGTGCCCGACCTCAAGGTCACGGTGGATAAGATGATCGTCGCCGGCGAGTACGTCACCGTGCATATGAACTTCACCGGCCATTTCACCGGCAGGTTCGGACAGGCGCAGGGCAAGGGCCAGCCCGTCCCCTTCATCGCCACCGACCTCGTCAAGATCGAGAACGGCCGGGTCACCGACAATTGGCACATCGAGGACAATCTGGCGCTGCTGCAAGAAATGGGCGTCGCCAAGGTCGACCAGTGAGGAAAACAGGAGATCGCAAGATGTTGTTTGCGCAAAAGGACGAAATCGCGAGCTCTCTCCAATCGAAATACAACAGCGGAGCAGGTGCAACGCGTATCGAAGAGTCTGCGCGCTGGCTGAGCCGCGTGACATTGGTCGTCGCGATCATCATGATCGGATGGAGTTTAAAGGTCATCCTCACCCAACCTGTCACCGCGTGGTTTGCCGCATCGACCACGATCTGGATGGCGGTATTGTTGCTATCCGCGACTTGGAATCTGCGCGGCTCCTTCCCGGCCATTGCGGCGTTGGCGCTGGCCACCGCCGTGGTTTCACGCTTGTTCAGCATTCTGCGTTTGAACCCTCCGGCCAGCATCGCCGGTTTGAAGCCTGATGATCTCGACCTGCTGGTCGCGACGGGTCCTGGCGTGCTGGGCTTTGAGCCTCTTGGCTGGTTTCTGGGTGCACTCGTGTTCATCCAATTTATCCTGCGGGCCGCCTCAGTCGCTGCATCGTCGGATTCGCGGGAGGCATCGCTTAATGACTCGGCACTGATGTTCATCAGAGTCTATGTCGGCTTGATGTTCGTGCCTCATTTCGGGAGCCACATCCTCGGCGGGCCCTTCCAATTCAAGATCTACACGCTCTATTTCGAGAGCCTGGGGATTCAAATGCCCGCCATGCAGGTTGCTCTCGCCGGATCGATCGAACTCATTTCCGCGGTCGGACTCACCTTGGGACTCTTCACCCGCCCGGTTGCGTTGCTGGGATCGGTGTATTTGCTGATGTCGATGCTGTTGGGTGGACATTTTCAGATCGGCTATGTGTGGGCGCTGCCGGAAGGGGGCTACGAGTTCGGCGTATTTTGTGCCGCAGTAATCGCGGTGTTCGCGGTGGTGGGCGGCGGCCGGAATTCGGTGGACCGGCAACTATGGCGGAGCGAGCCGGCCCGCCGTCTCTTGCCCAAGATCGTAAGGGAAGTCCTGGCGAGCTAACGAGGCAGCCACCAGCGGGTGTGAAAAATTCGAGTCGCCGGCCAGACTGGATGAGTGATATCGCGATGAAACAAATACCACTCGTCATCGCCGTTACGCTGTCAATAGCCGGATGCGGCAAGGAACAGCCCAAGAAGGTCGAAATCCGGCCGGTGCGTGTGACTTCGGTCCAGCACGCGCTAAGTGGCGATACAATCAGTTTGACAGGTCAAATCCAGGCCAAGGATCCGATCAACCTGGCTTTCAGGATCGGCGGCCGGCTCCAGGAGAGAACTGTAACAGTCGGCGATCCCGTCGCGCCCGGCCAGGTCGTCGCGAGGATTGAACCCCAGGATTTTCAAAACGCCCTGCGTTCGGCGGAAGCCGATCTGGCTTCCGCGCAAGCCGTGCTGGCGAATTCAAAAGGCACAGAAGGTCGGCAGAGCGAGCTGTTGAGCAAAGGGTTTACGACGCAAGCTCAATACGATCAGGCCGAGCAGCAGAGGAAAACCGCGCAAGCGCAGGTCGAATCGGCGCAAGCCAGACTGCAGAACGCAAGAGACAATCTTACGTACACTGACCTCAAATCTGATGTCGCGGGATCGGTGACGGCGAAAGGAGCAGAACCTGGCGAGATCGCCGCAGCCGGGAGAATGATTCTCCAAGTCGCCAAACAGGGAGACAGATACGCCGTTTTTAATGTCCCTTCCCAGCTTATAAGACAGAGTCCGAAGGATCCGGAAGTAACCGTCTCCCTAACGGATGATCCGACGATCGTTGCGACCGGTCACGTCCGCGAGGTTGCACCTCAAGCGGATGCAGCGACGGGCACCTACGTCGTGAAGGTCGCCCTCGACCATCCGCCGGATGCAATGCGTCTTGGTGCAACAATCATAGGACAGGTCAAAGTACAATCAGAACCGGTCATTCAGCTCCCCGGGACGGCATTGACCCAGAGCGAGGGAAAGCCGGCAGTGTGGGTCGTCGATCCCGAGAAAAAGACAGTATCGCTCGTTCCGGTAACAGTCGGCCACTATGATACATCCTCGGCTGTCGTATCGCATGGCCTGAAGGACGGTGATCTCGTTGTAACGGCGGGCGTTCAGGCTTTGCGGCCCGGACAGGACGTCAGACTTCTTGAAACTGATGCTGGCGCTCAGAAATGAACCGCAGCTTCAACATTTCGGAATGGGCGCTGGCGCACCGCTCGTTCGTTTGGTTTTTGGTCATCATCATCGTGGCAGCGGGCGGACTGTCCTATTTGAAACTGGGGCGCAATGAAGACCCCAACTTTACCATCAAGACCATGGTGGTTCAGGTCCTTTGGCCCGGTGCCAATATCACGGACACGCTCCAGCAGGTCACGGATCGGGCGGAGAAGAAACTCCAGGAGACTCCCGGTCTCGACTACATCAAGAGCTATACAGTTGCCGGCACGTCAACGGTTTTCATTACCCTCAAAGGCTCGGTGCAGAGCCGGGATGTGCCCGACGTCTGGTATCAGGTCCGCAAGAAGATCGGCGACATCCGGCAATACCTTCCGCAAGGCATTGTCGGCCCGTTTTTCAACGACGAGTTCGGCGAGACCTATGGCGTTATATACGCATTCACTGCGGATGGCTTCACACAACGGGAACTCCGCGATTATGTGGAGAGTGTGCGCACCCGGCTTCTCGCCGTCAACGATGTTTCGAAAATCGATTTTTTTGGTACACAGGACGAGAAAATTTACGTTGAATTTTCGTCGCATAAGCTCGCCGGACTTCACCTCGATCGCCAGGCCTTGATTCAAGCCGTTCAGGCACAGAACGCCGTGACGCCCGCTGGCGTCGTTCAAACCTCTGACGAAGAGATTCGCGTCGACGTAACCGGCGGATTTCGCTCGGAAGCCGATCTAAGAAACGTCAATTTTGTAGCCAACGGACAAATCTTCCGATTGTCCGATATCGCGACCATCAAACGTACCTATTCCGATCCACCGCAACCGATGTTCCGCTTTGACGGCCAGGCGGCGATCGGGATCGGCATTTCGATGCGAGCCGGGGGTGACGTGCTGGCGCTCGGCCAAAACATCGAAGGGGCGATGGCCGAGATCAGGGCGGATCTACCCATCGGTATCGAACCTCATCTCGCCGCCGATCAGCCGAAAGTCGTCAAGGCCGCGGTGGATGATTTCATGGAGGCACTATGGGAGGCGATCGGAATCGTGCTCGCCGTAAGCTTTATCAGCCTCGGCATTCGCGCGGGCGCAGTCGTGGCGTGCTCGATCCCGTTGGTGCTCGCCGCGGTGTTTGTCGGCATGGAGTTCGCGGGGATCGATCTGCAGCGGGTCTCGCTCGGCGCGCTGATTATAGCGCTGGGTCTGCTTGTCGATGACGCCATGATCACGGTCGAGATGATGGTGACACAGCTTGAGGCCGGCGCCGAAAAGACGAAGGCAGCCACGTTTGCTTATACCTCCACGGCGTTCCCCATGCTGACGGGAACATTGGTAACGGTCGCGGGCTTCGTTCCCATTGGCTTCGCAAGAAGTTCCGCCGGCGAGTATACGTTCTCACTTTTTGCGGTCGTTGCATTGGCGCTCCTTATCTCCTGGATCGTGGCGGTTCTGTTCGCGCCTCTGATCGGCGTAACCATCCTGCCCGACAAGATGAAGCACACGGCCGAGGCCGAGCCGGGCCGAATCATGCAAGGCTTCCGGCGCGCATTGACGGAAGCGATGCGTGCCAAATGGCTAACGATAGGTGTGACGCTGGCGGCATTGGCGTGTTCGGTATTTGGGCTGCGTTTCGTTCCTCAGCAGTTTTTCCCGGCGTCCGATCGGCCCGAACTGCTTGTCGACCTGAAACTCTCGGAGGCTTCCTCCATCTATGCAACCGAGAAGGTCGTTGCAGCCTTCGAAGAACTCCTGAAGGGCGACCCCGAAATCGACCACTGGACAACCTTTATCGGTCAGGGAACCGTCCGATTTTATCTTCCGCTCGATGTGCAACTCGCCAACGATTTTTTTGCCCAGTCGGTTATCGTCACCAAAAGCCTTGAAGCACGCGGGCGGCTCCGCAGTCGCCTCGAGCCTGTCCTGATCGATAAATTTCCTGGCGTGGTGAGCCGCCTGTCGGCGCTTGAATTGGGACCACCCGTTGGCTGGCCGCTGCAGTACCGCGTGAGCGGTCCGGAGCCAGTGCGGGTTCGCGAAATCGCCTACAAGCTCTCTGCGGTCATAGCCGGCGACCCACGCACGGAAAAAATCAGCTATGACTGGATCGAGCCGCAACGCACGTTGCGCATGCGCGTCGATCAGGATCAGGCCAGACTGCTTGGCGTGAGTTCGCAAGTGCTGGCTCAGTCAATATCCGCCGTGGTGTCAGGTATCAACGTCACGCAATTACGCGACGGGATATACCTGATCGACGTCGTCGCGCGTGCCAATGGGCCGGAAAGAGTTTCTCCGGATGCATTGCGGACCCTGCAGATTCCCATTCCCAACGGCGGCACTGTTCCGCTGCTTCAACTGGCGACGGTCGAATATACCCAGGATTGGCCACTGATCTGGCGACGAGATCGAAATCCGACACTGACTGTCCAGAGCGATTTGATCGCCAACGTGCTGCCTGCAACCGTGGTCGATACGCTGCGCACCAAGGTCGAGGCGCTGAATGCCGAGTTGCCGGTTGAATACAAGATTGTGCCCGGCGGGTCGGTTGAGGAAGGCGCGAAGTCGACATCATCTGTCGCTGCGGTCGTTCCGGCAGCACTTCTCATCATGCTTATTATGCTGATGATCCAACTTCAAAGCTTCAGCCGGCTATTTTTGGTGCTGAGCGTCGCGCCCTTTGGGTTAATTGGGGTGGTAGCCGCATTGCTTATTACTGGCAAGCCGCTCGGCTTTGTTGCCATCCTGGGTGTTCTTGCCCTCGTTGGCATGATCGTTCGCAATTCGGTGATCCTGGTGGACCAGATCGATACGGAGATCGCGCACGGGCGCGCCCCGTGGGACGCTGTGATCGAAGCGACACTGCACCGCTTTCGCCCAATCCTTCTTACCGCAGCGGCGGCCATTCTCGGGATGATCCCGATCGCTCCGACCGTTTTCTGGGGACCGATGGCTTATTCCATCATGGGCGGCCTGGCAGTTGCCACGATGCTGACGCTTGTATTTCTGCCGGCACTTTATGTTGCCTGGTTCCGTATCAAGGAGCCTTCGTTGCGAGAGGTCGATCGCACCGATCCTTCTCACCAGCTTCCACAAACTTCCTAGAATCGAGCTTGTTCAGACGGTTGCCGCCGCCGGGGAAAAGGCTTGTCCGATCCTCTCAATCAACAGACGTACACGTTTCGGCTGATCCTGGGTGGCGGGATAAACAATTTGTAGCCCCGTACTGCCAGCCGAGAACTCCTGCAGAAGCTCTACGAGGGTCCCAGCCTTCAAGTCGGCTTCGACATCCCAAATTGATTTCCGTGCTATGCCGTATCCGTTCCGACACCAATCCCGAACCAGACCGCCGTCATTCGCGGTCCGCTGCCCCCGGACTGCGACCCTCCGCGCTTCTCCATCTATCAGAAACGGCCACTCTCGATCGATCGTCAGGCCGAAACGCATCAGAATGCATTCATGATCGGCAAGATCATCGGGATGCTGCGGAAGTCCTTTACTACTTAGATATGCCGGAGAGGCGCACACGACGCGGCTGTTGTTGCCGAGGCGCTTGACGCGCAACGTACTGTCAGCCAATTCGCCATAGCGGATGGCAAGATCCTGTCCTTGCCCTACGAGATCAACATAACCATCCGTCAGGTTGAGATCGATCGTGACTTCCGGGTGCTCGGCCAGGAACGCATCGAGGATGGGAACGAGATAGCTCCGACCAAGATCGATCGGCGCACTCAGTCTGATCGGACCCGATATTTTTTTCACCCCCAGCCGAATGAGAGCTTCCAGTTCGTCAGCTTCGGCTAACAGGCGCCTCGCACCCTGAACCAGCAATCGTCCTTCGTCGGTCAGGCTGATGGCGCGCGTTGTCCGGCGCAGGAGCGCTGCACCGTAATACTTTTCCAGCGCGACCAGGCGCTCGGAGACGGAAGCGGCCGAAAGGCCGAGTTCGCGACCAGCCGCCGCCAGGCCGCCTTTCTCAACAATACGAAGGAACAGGGTCAGGTTGTCGAGGATCATAATTCGGCAAGCCCGAAGAGTGTTTTCAGACTTTAACCGATTATACGGATTATGTGAATGCTCTAGTTTCTACTGTGAAAGGAGCCTTCACATGAAACTCGATCACGTCACCATTCGCACCCGGGATTTGCAGGCGGCACGGAGCTTTTTCCTGTCGGTCTTCGATCTCAGGGAAGGCGAACGACCGCTCGCGATACAGCGACGCATTCCCGGCCACTGGCTCTATTCCGAAGGCCATCCGCTCGTCCACATCATCGGCTCGCAAAGGTCCGGTTTCGATCGCTCAGCTGAGGCGATCGATCACGTCGGCTTGCGAATGGAGGGCTATGCGGAGTTTCGCAACAAGCTCGACCAACTCGGCATCCGCTACTCGACGATGGACCTCGCCGATCTCGGAGAGCGGCGGCTGTTCTTTCGCGCGCCCGGCGGCCCATTGCTGGAAGCCGTGTTTTCCGAACCCGTTCCTCAAAACAACTGATCCTCGCAAGGAGTCCTGGTCATGTCACTCAAGTCGAAAATGCCTCTTCAGGTGTGGATACTCACACTTTCCGCGTTTGCCATCGGCACCGCCGAATTCGTTATCGCCGGCGTGCTCCCTCAGGTCGCGGCTTCGCTCCGCATTACTGAGGGCCAGGCAGGCAATCTGATCACGGCTTACGCGCTGGCCATTGTAGTCGGTGGCCCGATCCTGACGCTGTGGCTTGCCCGCTTTGAAAAACGCAAAGTGCTTCTCAGTCTGATGGCGTTGTTCATCGCGGGCAACCTGATGGGCGCGGTAACGACGAATTATACGCTGCTACTCGTCAGCCGCGTGATCGCGGGCCTGACGCAAGGACCGTTTTATGGGATCGGCGCCGTCGTGGCGACGAAGCTTGTATCCGACAAGCTCGCCGGCCAAGCTGTCGGGCAGATGTTTGCCGGCCTGACCCTTGCAAACGTGCTTGGGGTTCCCGCGGGAACGTGGATCGGGAATGCGTTGGACTGGAATATGACATTCTTCGTCATCAGCGGGCTGGGTCTGATCGCTACCTTGGCGATTGCAGTTTTCGTTCCCGCCCAGGGACGGGACAACTCAGCACCTGATATCAGCGGACAACTCAAGGCATTCCAAGACCGCAACCTCCTTGCGAGCCTTGCGATTACCGCCCTCGGCTGGGTCGGCTTCATGACCTTCTATGGCTATATCGCGCCGGTCGCACGGGTCGCTGGCTTTGGCGCCGCAGACCTGACCTGGGTGCTGGTCATCGTTGGAGTCGGCCTTGTCATCGGCAATATGCTCGGCGGCCGCACGGCGGATGCTAACCTGAGTCTGTCACTTATCCTGTGGCCTGCTGCGATGATCGCGTCTCTGATCGTCGTCGGATTCGTCGCGCCGTTCAAATGGCCGTTCCTCGCCGCCGCCTTCGTCTTCGGCATTGCGTCCTTCGCCAATGTCCCCCCGATGCAGATGCGCGTCATGAAGTACGGGAAGGCTGCGCCGGAGCTTGCCGCGACCGCAAACATATCAGCCTTCAATATCGCGAATGCGCTCGGCGGATTGATCGGCGGAGCCGTCATCGACAGTTCATTCGGAGCGAGCGCCATTCCCTATGCCGCCGCCATCGTACCATCGGTCGCGCTCATCTTCATCCTGTCGCAGGAGCGCCGCAGCGTAGGTCTGGCCTTGTCTAGGGAGCCGGGCATCGGTCGGGCGGTTTGAAAAGGCCCAATGAGCAGCAGCTACCGCCTTCGTCGTAATATCGAGACAGGTGTCAACTTAGTGCAGAAAAGTTCGACCATCCCGCATTTACGTTCGCTTTGCGCCAGAGCTGCATTCCCAGGCTGGATTTCAATTAAGCTGTGATTATGGGCCGGTCACCCTTAGATGCAGGGGCACGCGTCCCTTATCCGAGTCGATAATATAGAGCTGCAGCTTGGGCAAAATCTTCTCCATGGCTTCCAAGTACAGTCGTGTCCTGGTGACGTCCGGTTCCTTTTCATATTCCTTCTGCAACGCCAAAAAACGGCTTGTCTCGCCGACGGCGTCGGCGACGCGCTCTTGCTTGTAGGCCTCCGCCTCGCTCAGCCGCGTGTGAGCCTCGCCCCGTGCTTTGGGAATAAGGTTGCTCGCGTAAGCGCGGGCTTCGTTGATCACTTTCTCACGGTCGGCCATGGCGTTCGCGACGTCCTGGAACGCCTGGACAACCGATCTGTCGAGAGTCATTGTCATAATGCTCGCAGATACGATGCGAATGCCGCTGCGCCGACGGTCCAAGAGTTCCTGCGTCTCGGCTTTGACGCGTTCCTGCACGGCGACCCGCCCCCTGGTCAGTACCTCGTCGATGGACATGCCGATGACCGTCTCGGTCAGCACCCCCTCGGCGACGGCCTCAACGTAGGCCGGTGCTTCCTCGATCTGAAAAAGGAATTCCGCTGGATCGCGGATGACGTATTGCAGAACGAGGGCAGCATTGACGATATTGGTGTCCCCAGTCACCAACTCCATGCCGGACGGCGCGGCCGATTCACCGGCGGGTATCGCAAATCCCACGCCGACTTTCTTCACGCTGGTCGTCTTGACGACGTCCAGACGATCAACGGGCCAAGGGAAGCGGTAGTGTATGCCGGGGCCGACCTCGGCCTCGATGGCACCGAACCGGCGCACCACCGCGCGCTCGTCTGCCCCGACGACATAGAAGCCAGAGGCCAGATGGGCTCCCAAAAAAAGGCCAAGGATGGCGAGGATCCAATAGCGATGGCGACGCCAAGCGAGGCGCGATAATCCGGGACGCGACCGCGGTTCGACTCCGCGCGTCAGATCTTCTGCGGCGCGGTCTGCTTCTCGCCGCGTGTCGCCAACCAGGGCCCGATCGGATGCGAGCGTCATCGGACCTCCTCCTCGCGTTTTTTGTTCTGCAAAAGATCGGCGCCGGTTGAAAATTCTCCGGGCGCCGGAGGGGACGGTCCGACCTGGCCCGGTTGCTTGTCGAAATGCAGCATCCGCAGAGCGTCGGTATCAACAGGAAGGAAGATAGTCGTCTTGTCATCCAGCAACTTGTCGTAGGCCCGCAAGGTCCGGAGGAATTGGTAGAATCTCGGATCCTGTCCGAAGGCCGCAGCGTAGGTCCGCGAAGCCTCGGCATCGGCCTCGGCCTTGATGCGCTCGGCCTGTCCGGCAGCGTCGGAGTCGATGCGGATCTTCTCATGGTCGGTCTCGGCGACGATCCTCTTCGCCTCCACCTCACCCGCCGAGCGGTTCTCCTTGGCGATCTTGGCCCGCTCGGCCTTCATGCGTTCGAAGACGTGCTCCCGGTTCAGCTCCGGAGGGTAGAGGCGGCGGATATCGAAGCTGACAACGTCGATGCCGTAAGCCGTTCGGGCGAAATCGGCGGCGCGGCGAACGACTTCCGACGCCACGGCCTGGTAGTCGCGTTTTGCCGGGTCGGTGGAGATGAGGACGGACGCCGGATACCGGCCCATGACGGCGCCGATCTCCGCCAGGACGACATCGGAGAGACGCTGCTCGGCCGCAGCCGGGGTCGCGAGCGCGGCGAGAAAGCGTTCTGGGTCGGCGATCCGCCATGTCACGAGGCTGTCGACGCCGAGGTTCTTCTTGTCAATCGTCAGAAATTCGGAAGGCGCCGGGCGAAAGAACAGGATGCGTTTGTCCAGCCGCACAACACGGTCAAATGGCGCAACGACGTGGAGGCCGGGCTCGGCAAGGACGCGAACCACACGCCCGAAGCGGATGACAAGTCCATATTCGGTGACGTCCAGGACGAAGAACGAGGAAACAAGAGCCCAGACCGTGAGCGCCGCCGTTAATGCCGGCAGGATGCGCCGAAGCACGACGTTCGATCGTTCATTCGCCGTGGTGGATTGTTCCGCCATTCTCACCTGCCGACGCCTTCAGATCCTATCCGTTTGACCAATGGACTTCGTCATCTCGCTCCCAGCTGATCCGGCTGCTTTCTAAAATCTCTTGATCCTCGCGAAGCCGTCCTCGCTACTTGCTTTGGCCCGAACCGATGGGCTGCAGGAGCCAAATGTCGAAGTCTTTCACGTCGCCGGCACCGGGCCGCACAAACTTCCGCATACCCGGCAGAACGTCTTCGAGCGTTTCAAGCTGCAATCGGAATTTTGTAAGCGTAGGGGCGCGCTTGTAAGCTTCGAGCCGAAGCGCGAAGGCGTCCGCGCCGGCCTGCGCACCAGCGATCCGCTGCTCCTTGAAGGCCAGCGCCCCCTCGGTCATCGCCGCGGCTTCGCCCTTTGCCTGGTTGATCTTCTCCACTGCGAAGACGTTCGCCAGGTTGATCGTGCGCAGCTTGTCCTCCAGGGCGCTGGCGACGTCTCGGAAGGCGTTATGGACCTCGTCCGGCGGGTGGTCATAGAGCAGGCTGACGGCAAGGACCTCGATTCCGGCCTGGTAGCGGTCCAGCATCGACTGGGCGGCCTCACGCGTCTCGCGTTCGATCTCCTCGCGCGCTGTGGTGTAGACCGCATCGATGGCGCGGGTCGCGACCGCACTCCGCAGCGCTGCCAGGATCGTGCTGCGCACGAGTGCCTCCGGTTCGGCGAGATGGTAGGCGAAGGCCAGCGCATCCTTGACCCGGTACTGGGCCGTGGACCTCAGGTCGATGAGGTTGCCGTCGCCGGTGAGCAGGAAGGAGTCGCCGGGCGTCGTCTCCTTCTGGAACCATACCCCGCTCGCCGCCTGCTGCGGCAAGGGAATCGATCCAAAGGCCGGCCGGCTGCGAAGCTGCGCGCGCGTCGCCTCCTCCCGGGACAGCTCTGGTGGAAGTCCGAACTCGAGCCGCTGCGCCAGATTCTGCGCAATCAGACGGTGGTTCTCGAACGGCCAGGGCCATCTGAAGTGCAGCCCAGGCTCGAGATCCGATGCCAGGATCCGGCCGAACCGCAGTCTCATGCCGACCTCGCCGGGCCCGACTGTGAAGAGGCCGCTCCCGAGCCAGAGGATCGCCGCGCCGGCGGCGGCTGCGAACCCCAGACCGCGCGGGCTAACGGCGATTCCAGTCAGCTGCGCGGCTCGGTCGCGGAGCCAGACCCATTCGTTTGGAACGTGCGTCCGGCGCATGCTGAGGATCAGCAGGCCGGTGAGCAGCACGGCGCCAGCTTCCTTGACGAGGTCCGGCACGAATCCGGCGGCCGTCCCGAATGTCGCACGTGGGTCGAGCCCCCAGGCGTGGTAAATCGCATTGAGGGCGAAACCCGCAGCGAGCGTCATGATGACGACCGCGACCAGATAGGCAGCCACTGCGTGGCGGCCCAGGACCTTCAGCAGCACGACGAGGCTGCCGATATTCGTGGCCGGCCCGGCGAGAAGGAAAACGAGAACGGCGCCTGGGCTCAAGCCTTTGAGAGCCAGCGCGGCCGCCATGGGCGTCGAGCAGGAAGCGCAAGTGTAAAGAGGGATGCTCAGGACGAGCATCAGCACCATCGAGGCGATTCCGCCGCCCCACATCCCGTCAAACAGCTGCGCTGGAATTGCGACGACGGCGACAGCGGACAGAACGATACCGAGAACGAGCCACCAGCTCACGTCGTCGAGCAGCTCGACGAAGCCGTAACGGATGATGCGCCTTGTCGTATCAACTACGGTCCTGCTGGCGCCACGGTCCGGCAGCGAATTCGCCCCCTGGACATGGTCGTCGGCGTGATCGTGCCTGTGCGCGTGATCATGTCCTCCGGGGTCGCCCGCGTGCTGACATCGCTCGTCGCCCGCGGCCGGAGTCTTGGCGACCTCCCGCGGCTGCTCGGTCGTTTTGGAGCGCGGGGCGCCGAACAGATTCGTGGCGAGCCCGGCGGCAATCGCCGTTGCCACCCCGGCGATGGGGCGGAACACAGTCATGAGCGGGTCGGTCAGCGCGTAGGTCAGGCTGATGCTGTCGACCCCGGTTTCCGGCGTCGCGACGAGGAACGCGACGGTCGCGCCCGGCGTCGCTCCCTGCTTGCGCAGCCCGAGCGCTGTTGGCAGAACGCCGCAGGAGCACAAGGGGATGGGCGCGCCGACGACCGATCCCCAGAGTACGGACTTGATCTTTCCAGTCCCGACCAGCCGGGTCAGCAGCCGGCCCGGCACGAGGATCCCGAGCATCCCGGCGAGCAGGAAGCCGAAGAGGAGGAAGACCGAAGCCTCTTCCAGGATTTCCCAGGTTTGCCGAAGCACACCGAACAGAAAGCTGATCATCATGGTCCCGTTTTCGAGGCTGTCGGGGGCCGAATGGTCCGGTCCCAATCGCTTTGCCCCGCGGCGGCGCCTTGCGTGGACACCGCCGCGGCGCGGCCGCGTTACTTCGGCAGATATTTCTTGTTCAATGCGCAGGCCACGGAGAACTGCGGGTCGACGACGTTCGCGATATAAAGGTGAGCCGCCTGACCAAGCAATTCGACGGCGTCGTACTTCTCGAAGCCATAGTCAGTCGTGAGCCAGGTGACCATGTCGGCGCAGGCGAGGCGCAAGGCGTCGATCAGAGGTCGCGTGCTGCCGATCGACATGATCTCATTGTCGTTGATAAGGTGCGG
>Ga0193724_1000186_pt1 | contig 15535 bp, 10 predicted proteins | sample H2a1metaG_FD_146005 | JGI IMG/M metagenome (GOLD analysis project Ga0193724, IMG submission 146005) | Soil microbial communities from a riparian zone of the East river system, Colorado, United States - H2a1 | ecosystem: Environmental > Terrestrial > Soil > Riparian zone | place: USA: East River... | reverse complement strand
GCCCAGCCAACACGAGTCGAGTCAGTTGATCGAAGCGCGTTAGCGTAACTTCTCGAACCGCCGTATACGGACCCGTACCTACGGTGGTGTGGGAGGGGCGGAGCCGCGAGGCTCCCCCCTATCCCGATCTTTGACCCACAGCGGACATCCAGCACCGCGTTCCAGGAAGCCCATTGTCTCGGCCCAAAAACACGATAGCTTTTGCTCCAGACTCCGGAGTGAGGCGGCGGGCGAGATGACCCAAAAGTCCCATACGCGCCGCGTGCTATGCGACCTTAGAAAAGCGCTTGAGCATCGCGCCGGTTAATTCTCTTGGCACCCATTGCGCCTCGCCTTCTTGGGACTGACAAAATTCCGCCGGGTCAACTCTAAATCAATAGGAATTATGGAAACGCCAAGCCGGGCAGCTTCTGACGTCGAAGGAGGTCGCGTCGCCTGGAATTTATAAGTACGCGACCGAAGCAGAAACTAGCAGAGAGCGGGATTTAAAAAAAATGACCCGTCCTCCGATACTGTTCGTAGTTCGATCTCCAAGATTGCGCAGGGGCCTTAGAATTTTCTCTCCGCGCCTTTCCGCACTCGTACCTTTCGAACCGATCCGTGTTGCCATATTGAACGACCATTACTCCGGTTGAGCGGCTGATGTGATGGAAATATGCAGTCCCGTCGGATGCCTTGGAGCTGGTGTGTAGACTAGCAGCCTGTCGGACTTAACGGGATAGGTAGCTGATGATAGCTACGACTGCTTTGCGACGCGACCAGCGTCGCGGTCGCGGCACTGGGCTCAGGCGTCCCGAAAAAGCAGGCCGGGGCTGTGAGCCTGGTCTCCATTTCAAGATCCATAAAAACGGTTGCGGCAGAGTCAGTGCGAACTTAACATGCGAGACGGCCTCGATAATCAGCTGCCTTCGTGTACCGCTAAACGAGTACAAGTTTGGACGCGGAGGTGCACAAACACCATGCATTCGACGAGCACATCTCATCGAAACCCGCACACGCCTCACGCCGTTGACAACGCCGACTGGCTGAAAACCGTGGCAATCATCTCGGTCTCGATCGGCCATTTTGGCCATTTCTTCGTGGAAGACGACCGCTGGTGGAGCGTTTTCGGACGCCTCGCGGCTCCAACGTTCTTCTTTCTTATGGGCTACGCGCAGACCAGGACCGTCCCGCTACACTGGATCTGGCTCGGTGTCATCTTGACTCTGCTCGAAAGCTGGAATGCAAAATGGACATGGGTAGCACCGAACGTTCTTTTGAGCTTGGCGCTCATCCGCAGTGCACGGCCCTACATGCAAATCCTTTTGCAACGTCACGGTTGGGCCGCCTTCGCCTTCCTCGTTTCCGCACTTTTCGCGGTATCGTCGATAGCGGGCAAGATTGTCGATTATGGCTCGGAGGGATGGTTGTGGGCCCTGTTCGGCTTATGCCAACGCATGTATGTCGACAGCAGATCAGCTACCGACGTGGATGGCCCAGCCGAAAGCTCGGCACCGCCCGCACCCGCGATGAAGGAGAACGCGGGACTAATGCGACTGCTGGCCTGCTTTGCCGCCGTGGTCGCCTACGTTTGGCAGGAACAAAGTGAATACTCGTTTCCTCAAATCCAGTTCGCCGTCTTCATTTTCGGCATCGGCGTTTGGTCCGCGAGCCTGTGTCAGTTCCTGCGCGGCCCGAGCCGCATCCGACCGCCTGAAGCCATAGCCGGCGCCCTGCGCTTCATCGGTCGGCACACTTTGGAAATCTACGCAATCCAGCTTGCCGGCTCCGAACTCCTTGTAAAGCTGGTGCCCGATCTCGCCCCCTGACCGGAAAACGGCACTTCTTGCTTTGCTTCGACCTAAGGGTTCGAATGTCGGCGACGCTGCTGCGTTAAGATCATTGGCATGAGCATTCGCGACCCTGAAAAGAATTTTGAGGTCCTGTGGGAGACCTTTAACAAAAGATACCCATTTTTCCAATTGAGGAACGTCAATTGGAAAAAGCAGCATGACACCTACAGATCAAGAGTCACAAGCAAGACCAGCGATGACGAACTCTTCGAGATCTTTTGCCAAATGCTCGATCCGTTAAATGACGGGCATGTAGAGTTGAAGGCCAAAGCAAGTGCGCATCGGACGAAACGATACTTCACCCCGGAAAAACAGCCCAGATTCAGGCAGGAATTCACGACCCGGGAGATTAGGCAGCTCTTCAAAACGACCGAAAAGACTCTTGTCGACAATTGTTTCGGTAGGCCTGCGGCGACCGAGGCCTGGATGCTTCGCTACTGCAGGTCTCAGAAATTCGGCTACATTCGGATTCTCGAGTTGGAAGGCGTTAGTAAGCGGAGACTGACTGCTGCTCTTGACAAGATTGCCCGTGACTTCAGCGACCTGAAAGGGATTATCATTGATATTCGCGACAACCCCGGCGGGGAGGATAGTATTGCGATCGCGATCATCAATCGCTTTTGCGACCGCAAGCGGGTCGCTTTTCACAGGAAGACGAAGATTGGCCCAGGCAAAGATGACTTTACGCCCCTCAAGACTTGGTACCTCGAACCGCAAGGTGACGTACAATTCACCAGGCCAATCGTGCTCTTGACTTGTGATTCCGTTTTTAGCGGTGGAGAGGCGTTTGCACTTGCGATAAAGGAACTGCCTCATGTTACGATCATAGGCGATCATACGAACGGCATATTCTCGTATCAACTCGAGAAGAGACTCCCCAATGGCTGGAAGTACTGTTTGTCGTACCAAGTGTACCTTTCAGCCGACATGGTGTGCTACGAAGGTAAGGGCGTACTAGTCGACATCAAGCTGCTTAACAAGAAGACCGATATTGAAAACGGCATCGATCCGTTGATTACCCGCGCATTGAAAGTGTTGAAGTCAAAGAACGCGGGACCGGCGAATAAGACGCGGGACCGGCGAATAAGAGACGATTGATTGCGCGGGCTTCCTGTTTTCCGTTGGATCAGCGTGCTCGAATAGCTTTATCCAGAAGGAAAGGAGGCGTACATCAGCTTGACCCCGACAAGTACGGACTGCCCGTGCCGGGAACGATGCCCAATTCTGGCATTGCCTAGCTAACAAGCACTATGCATGATCGATAACGCATCCCCGAAAAAGGGCGATGAACAGGTGATGAACACCACAATCGGCAGATGTTCAAAGAGCCTGATTCAAGATCGCCCCGCAGGTGATGGCGGTGAAACTGATGAGCCGCGCCGCTGCGATATATGCGGTCTGCGCGTTTCCGGCCCAGGAACGACGGCCTGAGTTGGTGGTCTGAAAAAAGACGAGGGCGGAACACTCAAGTTGGTGGTCCGGGGAAACAAGGTCTTCTGCTCAAGGGATGCCGAACTATGATCATCGAGTCGCCCTTACAGTTGATTTTTCGTGATTTGTTTTATCGTCTTCCGGCTTTTGCCGGAAGGCACGACGTGTTTCTAAAGTTGGAAGGGTTCAATATAACGGGCTCGATCAAGGTCAAGACTGCGATAGGGCTTGTCGAGGACTTGGAACGGCGAGGGATTGCCAAGCCAAACGAAACCGTATTGGTCGAATCGTCATCTGGAAATCTCGGGCTAGCGCTTAGTTTGATATGTGCCATCAAAGGCTACAAATTTATTTGCGTGACCGATCCAAACGCCAATCGCGCGACTTTAAGAGGTATGGAACTCTATGGGGCAAAGGTTATAGTAGTTGAAGATCGCGACTCCGCTGGGGGATATTTGGGAAGCAGGTTAGAGAAAATCGATCAAATACTGCGATCGGAGCCCAACGCAGTCTGGCTCAATCAATATGCTAACGTAGCCAACAAAAATGTTCATGCCGAGCAAACGGCAAATGAGATTGCGCGCGAATTTGACAAAGTCGATTGGGTTTTTGTTGGGACCGGCACTACCGGTACCCTGGCCGGGATCTCGGAACGACTTGGTGCAGAATTCCCAAGGATCAAAGTTGTGGCCGTCGAACCAGTAGGCTCTGTCACGTTCGGAGGCAGGCCCGGCAAAAGAAACATCCCTGGCATTGGCGCGAGCGTGAGACCAAAGCTTGCGGACCTCGCCAAGCCGGATAGAATCGTCGCAGTGAAGGAAGAAAGAACGGTTGAAGCTTGTCTTTCTTTCGTTCGAAATTATCACTTGCTTGTTGGGGGAAGCACCGGAACAGTCCTGGCCGCTGTACAGCAGCTAGCTCCAGAGTTCAGTCGCGGCGACACCATAGTCGCCATATCCGCGGATCTCGGCGAAAAGTACCTGGACACTATTTATGACCCCGCCTGGGTAGAGAAGGTCATTGTACCAGAAGATGACAGGCCCGCGCGAACCTATGCGTCCGTCGCGTCCGAGTGAGGCACAGAAAAGCGCTCGATCGCCGCGCCAACAGCCGGCGCCCTGGCGCAACGATATGCTATGGACCCGCCACCGTCGGCGCACGTTAACGAGTTGATTGACACGATCGGCGGCAAAAACAGTCGGGCGTAGATGGGAGAATAAAACATGCTATCCGCTCCCACTTTCCATGTTGTTCCCGGCTCGACGGTTAAGCGTGTAATTGACGACAACAAGAAGCAGGTTTTCGACGCTGTTGAGGCGGCATACCGTCTTCACGGTTCGGGAAATACTCTCAATCCGCACAGCTACTTCCTCCGATATCCGGATAGGCCCAGCGCCCGCATCATCGCGTTGCCAGCTCATCTCGGCGGTGCGGTTAAAAAAAGCGGCATCAAATGGATATCGAGTTTCCCTGAAAACAGGGCCAGTAACCTAGCCCGAGCGTCGGCAGTCCTGATTCTAAACGATGCCACGACGGGTTATCCGCTGGCCTGTATCGAGGCATCGCTGATCAGTGCTACGCGCACTGCCGTCTCTGCCGCGTCGGCAGCAGAGCAGATTTCCCCAAATCCCTTTAAAGGAACTCTCGGCGTAATCGGAACTGGCGTAATCGCTCGTACAACCGTCGAGTGGCTCTTATTTCGAAATTGGAAGTTTCGTAAAATCAGTTTGTACGATGTGGACCGCAAGGAGGCGGAGCACTTCAGCAAGTGGCTTCGCGATCATTACGACCTGCAGGCCGATATTCAAGATCGGTTGGAGGGCGCCATATCCGATTCTTCCTTGATACTATTCACCACGACTACGCTGGATCCCTATCTTTCCGATGAAAAACTGTTCGAGCACTGCCCCACTGTCCTGCATTTGTCGCTGCGCGACATTTGCGTGAATGTGATTCTCGCATCACAAAACATTGTCGATGATGTGGATCATTGCCTCAAGGCAAGAACGTCGCTCCATCTAACAGAAATGGCGACGGGAAATAGAGATTTTGTCTCCGGGAGTTTGGTGGATGTTCTAGAGAAGAAGCTCAAACCAGATCATGGCAAGCCTCGCATATTTTCGCCATTTGGGCTTGGTGTTCTTGATCTTGCAGTCGGCAATTTTGTACTTGAGGCAGCAAAATCGTCCGGCGCGGCAATTGCGCTACCTGACTTCTTCAGCAATTCCGCCCGATGGTGAAGAAGATGCAAGGCTTTTCGAAATTCGAAATGCGTCAACCTCAAGCGCGGAGCACTCGCGCTGTTCCGAAGGATACAGGACAGGTCATTCTCACTCGGGAACAAGCGAGCGGGCAGATTAACATGTCAGGTGTATGGAGTTGCAATGAGTGGGATCAACTCGAAGAAGTTATTTTGGGCAATCCGCTGAATGCGCGGTATCCTACGCCAGACCGAAGCACCCAGCTCGCAGAATTTCCTGACCGTTCATTGGCCGAAATTCCCCGCGGCCCTTTTCCTCAACAGATTATTGAAGAGACAGAAGAGGATTTGAATGGATTTGCCAAAATCCTGGAAGACTTGGGCATCACCGTCAAACGTCCGGACACCTGGCCGCACGATGGCAAATTTTCCACGATCCATTGGGAAGCTCAGGGGTACTACAACTATTGTCCCCGCGATGTTTTGTTGGTCATCGGTGACCACATTATCGAAACGCCCAATGTCATCCGTAGCCGCGCCCAGGAAACGTTCGGCTATCGCACGTTGCTGATGGAGTATATGAAGTCAGGCGCAAAGTGGTACAGCGCTCCCAAGCCCATGCTCCTGGACTCACTCTTCGAGGGGGTTGATCCAAACAAGCCCACGCCACGCAACGATGAGCCGGCCTTTGATGCAGCTAACGTCCTGCGTTTTGGCGAGGATTTGATCTATCTGGTCAGCGCCACGGGCAACGAGTTGGGGGGACATTGGCTGCAGTCGATTCTAGGTGACAAATATCGGGTCCATTTCCTCAAAGATGTCTATTTTGGCAGCCATATCGACTCGACCCTTGTGGCCTTACGCCCTGGCTTGGTCCTCGCCAATCCTGCTCGTGTCAATGACGATACGCTGCCCAAAATCTTGAAGCAGTGGAAAGTCATCTACAGTTCACCCATGGAGAACACAGACAGATATGATGCCGACTATCTGTCCAGATCCATTGGCAGTGACTGGATTGACATGAATGCATTCAGCGTCAATCCCAATTTGGTTGTGGTCGATCGAAATCAACCGTCTCTGATAAAACTCTTGGAGAAGGAGGGTCTTGATGTGATCCCCCTAAAATTGCGGCACTCCAAACTGTTGGGCGGTGGACCCCATTGTGTTACCTTAGACGTCCGCCGAAATGGTACGCTACAGCGATACTTCGATTAAACGTAGTACCTTCGCCGTGCTCAGGCAGCGAGTAACTATGACCTTTGAGGTCAAAGACCCAAGCGTCTCTGAGAACTTGGCAGTCTCTGAGAACTTGAGAGTCTAGACTTACGAGTATGTGAGGAAGAGCTTTGGCAGCAAGTTTTGCAACAACTGCCGTCGCGGTTTTCATTGCACTGACGTTTGTAGCTTGGCGGCGCTACCGTTGGGCGGCTGAGAAAATGCCTCAGGTGGACACCTGCCCATACAGCTTGACGGATGTCTTTGGCGACAGCCACCTCGTGAACGTACCGCATCAGAAAGGGATCCGGTGGCTCACGGAAGTCTTCAGCCGCTCGGCCGAGAAGTTTCCGCATCTAACGGCCTTGCAGATTCCCCACACCGGAGAATCCCTGAGCTTCGCTGAACTCGACGAGCGAGCAGAGAGCATGGCCGCGGCCCTTTCTGCCTTCCTCGCAGGCCCCGACCAGGTCGTTGCCGTGGCGATGACGCAGGACAACTGGCAAATCGTGGCGGCTCACCTCGGCATCCTCAAGGCTGGCGGCACAGTGATGTTCCTCGATACCACCTTGCCCGACGCCCTGATCACCCACATGCTCAACGACGCACAGCCGGTAGTCATTCTGACGCGGGGGCAAGACAAGTTCCGCGACCTGCCGACGCTCGACGTCCTGACGTTGCCGGAGAGGATGCCCCGCAGGGAACCGCCGCCTTGGCTGGACGACCCCACGCAGCGCCTTGCGACCATCTTTTACACGAGCGGCACCACTGGGATGCCCAAGGCAGTCGAGTGCCCGCACGCAGGTTACGTGAACCTTGCCCTGAGCTACGCCGATTACTTCGATCTCCTTCCCGGCATGGACGCAACCTCGCTCACTTCGTCGCTGGGCTACGATGGCAGCATCTCTGAGATGTACAGCGGCTGGGTGTCGGGCTGCGCTGTGGTCATGCTGACCAAGGAGCAGGTCCGGTCCGGCCCGGACCTCGTCCCCGTCCTCCGCGAAGCCGAGGTCACGGTGCTCTTCTGTCCTCCGGTGCTGCTCACCACCCTCACACCAACCCCCGAACTGGATCTGCCCTATCCGCTGTGCCGCTACATCGTTCCGGCGGGCGAAGCCTTCCCCAGCGCGCTCGTGGAGCCCTGGACCCGGGGCAGACGGCAAATCATCAACACTTACGGACCCACAGAGGCGAGCACCGACACGAGCCGCCAGAGTTTGCGGCCGGAGGAGCCCATCACAATTGGATCGCCATTCGCCAATGTCACCTACGTCATCCTCGAGGCGAACCAACTCCAGCCACTGCCTCACGGGGAGGTTGGAGAGCTCTGTATCGGTGGGGTGCACGTTGCACGCGGGTACCGCAACTTGCCGGAGCAAACCGTCCAGAAGTTCATCACGCACCCTCAGTTCGGCCGCCTGTACCGCACCGGGGACAAATGCAAAATCGACGTCCGAACGCAGCGCGTGCACTTCCTCGGCCGAATCGACACGCAGCTCAAAGTGCGCGGGCATCGCGTTGAGGCGCAGGCCGTTGAGGATATCCTCCAGTCGCAGTTCGGTGAGATCGAGGCCGCCGTTTTGGATTACCAGAACGAGACGCTGGTCGCCTTTGTTGCCGCGCCTTCAGTCTGCGAAGGACAGATCTCGGTGGTCACTCCCGCGCCGGCGGAGTGGGCCGCGCGGGTGACGGCGACGCTGGCCAAACAACTTCCAGCGCCGTCGATCCCGACGAAGTTCTTCCTTGTAGAAAAATTCGTCATGACGCCGGTTTCGGGGAAGATCGACCGGAAGTGCTTGCCAAACCTATCTCATCTATTGAGGAACGCCGAGCCGGAAACGGAGGACAATCGTTGGGACACACCGGCCAGTGCGCGCAACACAGGGGACGGGGAAGTGAAGGCGCCTGATACCAAAGCGGGCATGGATCCCGAGTGTGAGGAAGTGCTATCGATCTGCCGGGCCGTGTTCGAGACGCCGCTAGGATTGGACGATGGATTCGCTGAGGCTGGTGGGCACTCGATCCTGATCGCACGCTTGGCGCAGAAACTGCAATCTGCAGGATGGGTGGTGCCGGTCCGGGCGCTGCTCAGTGACTGCAACACTGCTCGAAAAGTGGCCAACCGGCCACGGGCGCTCCGGCAGGCCTCCAAGGCCTTTGCGGACCCCGTGAAATCCGGCGAGAACAGCGCTGAGCGCGATGAGGCCACGGCAGAGGTGCTCTCCATCGGATACTTTACCACCCTGCAGGTCCTCTTCGCGATTTTCTTGTATTCCCCGCTCATGGTGGTTTTCCTCAGCTTCTTCGACTTCATCGAATTCGGAACGATCTTCACGACCGCCAGCCTCTGGGCGTTCATCATCGACGGCTTCTTCCTTTATTTGCTGGCCCTCGTCACGCCCTTCGCCAGCCTGCTCTGGGTCATGACGATCAAGTTCTTCATGGGAGGTGACATCCGCGAGAACAATGTGACCCCGGGTGTGTACCCCAAGTGGAGCAAAATGCATCTGCGAATCTGGTGCATCGGACGGCTGGAGACCATGGTGCTCATCCCGCTGCGTGCGATGTATCGCAGCGCCCCGCTTATGGCATTCGTGTTGCGGCAACTCGGCGCGACCGTGGGCGACAACCTTCAGTGCGCGCACGATGCCGACCTATCCGGGCCCCTGGACTTGATCTCCATCGAGAGCGATGTCGCCATCTCGACCGGGGCTTACATCCAAACGACCAAGTGGTGGGGGCAGCACCTGCAGGTCGGTCCGGTTCATCTCGAGCATGGTTGCAAGATCGGGACGCGAGCCGCCATCGCCAACAATGTGACGGTGGGCCGCGGCACCTGGATCACTCCGTTGACCCCCATCCTCGCCAACGTGGGCTCGCAGGAGATCTGGGAAGGAGCTCCCGCGCGCCTCAACGGCCGCTGCACGGAGCTGAAGCGCACGGCGATCGCCTGTCAGAACGCGTATCCGATCTGGCTACTGGAGACCCTCAACCTCCTTATGCAGATCTTCCTATCCTTTTGGCTCATTGTGGTCCCCACTGCCGCGATCTTCTGGCTCGCCCGCGCCTTGGTACCCGCCGGAGAAGCTGAACTTTCCCACGAATATTTCAGGGTGACGCCGCTGTTCGAGATCGTCTGGCACCTGGCTCTTTACTCGTTTATCGTCAGCTGGGTCACCGTCGTCGTCACCTCTCTGCTGGGTTGCCTCTTCATACGCTGGACGGCCGTTTCGCCGGGTCTGTATCCCTCGCGCGGGCTCAGGGGCGCTCTCCTCATGTACAGAATGAAAAGGTTGAACGGCATCCAGAGACTGTGGACCTGGAGCATCACTGGGCAGTACCTGAGGGCTCTCGCTGGTATGCACTTCCCGCGATTTGGCGCCTCCGAGTGCGACGTCATGTTCAACCTCGTCCCGGAGGTTGCTGCCGCCGACTCCCAGATTTTCTTCTCCAATGGATGTTTCACGAACATGCTCGATTATGGCGCCGAGCACTTCAAGCTGCGCCGTCTCGATATGCCCCGGAATTTCTTCGGCGGTAACAATTGCGTAGCGGAGTACGGGAATTTCCCGTCCAACTTCCTGCTAGGCGTCTCCACGCCGGGCAATGACATACAGTTCCGACGACAAATGCGATCCCGGCTTGGCGAGCCAATCACGGTGGCGGGAAATCCGCCGGTGAAATTTGCGAGCGCGTCATTTGAGGCGGAGAATGAAACCCACAGACTGCCGGACTTTCCCCTCTTCCTGACCCGGGTCTTCCTGTTCGACTTCCTGAGCATCGGCATGCTGCCCATCACCGAGATGATCGTCTTCCCGGTTCTGTACGTTTGTTTGCTGAGATTGGGCGGACACCCAATCGCCAGCGCGCTGATTGCTCTGATCCTCGTAGAAGTCAATCTGGTCCTGTTCAGCGTCGCGATCAAGAAGTCCCTCATCGGCAGCGAATGGGGAGCCAATCACTCGACCCCGTTCTGGTCCTGGCGCCACTTCGCCTACTTCTTCGCGCAGGACTGCTTCTTCGTCTGGTGCAGGAGTCCTCTTATGTTCGGCGCCGGGACTGTTCTCGCGAATTCCATCCTACGATGGATGGGATGTCATATTGGCTACGGGACAATCGTGACCCGACCAATGCAGTGCTCAGACTGGAACGCCGTGAGCTTCGGCAATGATTGTGTTATCGACGGCTTCCTGCAGTTTCACGCCTTTGAGAACATGATGCTGAAGGTGAAGCGAACTCACATCCATGACGGCTGCACCGTCGCCTTCGGGGCCACCGTGATGGGTGGCGCGGTCATCGAGCGGGACACGACCCTTTTGCCGTTGTCGCTCGTCCTCAAGGAGATGAACATGATCACAGCTACCTACGAAGGGAGCCCCGCGGAGCCTGTGAGCGGTTCAACCCTTCTCCCACGATCGCTCTGCGACGAGGAGGCGGTGAGCCCCTCGAACTCCCCGGAGAAAGCGTCTATCGACGAGAAGGATCGCGACGAAGCTCACATGGCCTCAGATGACGCGAGACGATAGCGAATGGGTGAACGGTCTGTTCGCCGCCAGCGCAGCCGACCGAACGCCGGCGCCGGCCAGTCATGCGGCTCGCGTTCTGTTTGCGCCGGTTTCGCGCGATCCCGAGGCATCATGGCGTTGCGCGTCAGTCCTGTCGGACATCGAGTTGCAGAGGGCGGAGCGCTTTGTAACGGAAGACGGCAAGGCTCATTTCAAACAACGGCGTGCATTTCGTCGCTATTGTGGAGCCTTCGTGCTCGGATCACCGCAGCCCTTATCGCGGATAGTATTCCAGGAGACAGAGAAAGGGCGTCCCTACCTTCCCGATTTACCAAATGTCCGGTTTAGTTTTTCCTCCTGCCGGTTCGGTTTTCTCGGCGCGTGGTCGTCGACACACAGTATCGGTGTTGATCTCGAGGATCAAACGAGGAACTTGGAGGCGGCGGAACTCGCTCAACAGTTCTTTTCGCAAGCTGAGGTGAAGGCTGTTAAAGTGGCAGGCGGTTTGGCGCGCCTGCGAACTTTCTGCCAGCTCTGGAGCCTCAAGGAAGCAGCTCTGAAATCCATTGGAGAGGGATTGCCCTTCGGCCTCGACGCGTTCGAATTCGAATTAACTCCAACTCTACGTGTCGTTCATGCGCCACCTGATTATGGAGGGCCGGAGCGATTTGATGCGCAGATTATCCAGGGAACTGATATCTGCGCTGCGCTTGTCATTCGAAGCGTGGCCTGACGTACCGGCCTTGCGCGCTGAGAAGCCTTGGCTGCTGTACAGGAGTGTCATCGTTCTTCGGAACCGCGCGTCAGAGGTGTCGTGCAGGACCTCTGTCCGGCCTGGGTCGTCGCTCCGGGCCCGACTTCAATGCCGGGGGTGCCTACCGACCTAGCCTCCTGGCTTCGGGTCGCGCTCGCGGTACCGTCGTTCCTTCGGAAGGGATTAGTTCGGTGCACGTTCAACGCGGCCAGATCGCGACTGGTCAGAAAGGCGATCTTGGCTGGAGGCGTCGCGACAATCTTGCCGATAATAGAATACGGCACTCCGAGTCCGACTAAAAGCCGCGACATCTGAACGGTAGTGCGGGCGCTGTCTGCGTCTTCCTTCCCGCAATCGTTGGAAACGGAATGCACTCCGATCTTGCAACCTCGGCACATGTACCTTTCTTTCGCGGCGAAGAAGATGAAGGCGCACACCGAGTCGCATTCCTTGGACGCGTACACGACGAGGCCCTTGTCTCGAACGACCCGCGCGATGTCGAGGCCGTCCTCGAGAGAGCCGCCGCCGGATCTGATCTCCAATCCCACAAATGTTCCGTTTTGTAGGATCGTTTTCAATCGGCCGTAGTCTCCTACTCTTACGTCACCGCGCAGTCTGAGAACGACCCCCGACTCAGTCCCCACACGCTTTATCTGAAAGGCGCCGGCTGGATGGGCAAGCGCGACTAGCATCAGAGGCATGGCCAGCTTGAGTATTATTCTCGAATTGAGCGTCATCGAGGAGTCCGGCATTTGTCTCCCTGGCCCGGAAACAACGATCGGCCCGGGCCGCCGCTGCATTTTGATTTATGTCAAAGGTAGTCCACGGGTTTTTTGGTGCTCACTTAAGTGCTAGGCACGACAATGAGGATGGCGGTTGCGTGATCCCGCCGACGCTTCTGGCCCGTGCCGACGAGGTGATCGAATAGGAGGCGATGTCTGCTTGGATTTTAGCGGACATCCCTGCGCAGACCGAGCCCGCCATGCGAACGCACGACTTCTAAAGTGCGCGTTTTTGTTTGAGACCCGATCCGCGCAGAGCATCAGGTCCAGCCGCCATATCTGCCTCACCAACAGGCCGGACACGTGACCGCACCTGACCAATGCTGCAAAACGTCGGAAAGTTCTTGCCACGGCGCCGGCCACACGAGACCCAAAGCGGACATGGATCTGCCGGCGGCGCTCCGACGCGACCCGTTTCCGGGACCGTCCGAATCGGACGAGCGAGCCTCCGGGAAATGCATTGGTAACTCTTCCAGTTGTGCTAGCCTTCCAACATCACCTGGGTTGAAGACGTACTGCCACCGATCGCGAGATCCAAATGTTCGGTTTCACGAAGCGACCCTTAATCCTCCGGGTCATTGTATTGCTGGCCTTCGTTCTTGCGGGTGGCCTTCCAGCCGGCGCCCAGACCCTGAAAGCCGTCAAGGAGCGCGGCATGCTCAATTGCGGCGTCAGCCAGGGGTTGCTGGGGTTCTCCAGCATGGACGACGAGAACGCGTGGACCGGCTTTGACGTCGACATTTGTCGTGCCGTGGCGGCGGCGATTTTTGGCGATCCCGCCAAGGTGACGTTCGTGCCGCTCGATGCGGCGGCTCGCTTCGCGGCGCTGCAGTCGAACCAGATCGATCTATTGTCGCGCAATTCGACATGGACGATGTCGCGGGAAAGTTCGCTCGGCCTTATGTTCGCCGGCGTCGCCTACTACGACGGCCAGGGCTTTCTGTTGCGCCGGGATGCCGGAATCGATACCGCCTTGCAGCTTGGCGGCAAAACGGTTTGCACTCAGACCGGCACCACCAGCGAACTGAATTTGTCGGACTATTTCCGCGCCAACGACATGGCGCTGAAGGTTCTGGCGGTCGGCACCGCGGAAGAGAGCCTGAAGGCCTATGACGATCGCAAATGCGACGTGCTGACAAGCGACGTTTCGCAGCTCTACGCCGAGCGCCTCAAGCTGTCAGCGCCCGATGGCCATATCATCCTGCCGGAAGTCATTTCGAAGGAGCCGCTTGCGCCGGCGGTGCGGCAAGGTGACGACCAGTGGTTCAACCTGATCAAGTGGACGCTCTATTCATTGATCAATGCCGAGGAACTAGGCGTCAAGTCGGCGACGATCGACGATGCGGTGAAATCTCCTAACCCCAATATCCGGCGGCTGGTCGGCACCGAAGGCGAATTTGGCGAGCAGTTGGGCATTGCCAAGGACTGGGCCGCGCGCGCCGTCCGCGCGGTCGGCAATTACGGAGAGATCTATGAAAGGAACGTCGGTACGCAGTCCAGGCTCAGCATCCCGCGCGGATTGAATGCGCTGTGGACCCAGGGCGGAATTCAATACGCGCCTCCCGTCAGGTAGTTCTTCAGGGGTCAGGCCATGACCGTGGATTATTATTCGCTGCTGACAAAAGCGGTTGCAGGCAAGGACGCAGTCGCGCGCGACCAGATTTACAAGGACGCGTTTAACCTCATCACGAGATCCCACCTCGCGCGCGAGGCCGCCTCAGCTCACGCTGCCGCGCTTGAGGACGCCGTCCGGCGGATCGAGGATGACATCGCCGGCGAGGAGGCGAACTCCGCGGCGGCAATCAACGAAGTGTTGTCGACAGGCAGGAACTGGAAGCCCCTCGTCATCGCCGCCTGGGCGGTCGTCGCCGTCATCGCCCTGTCGGCTTTGGTCTACGGCTATGTCGCAATCAAAGGCCCCGGCATCATCGCAGCCAGCGTGAAGGCGCCGTCGCCGAAAGCGCAGCGCGGGCGCGAAGACGTCGTCATGGCGGACCTGAAGCCCGGCGTGGATGGGGGCTCTTCGGGCGAAGTCCTGCCGTTTGCGCTGCAGCGGCAGGTGGTGTTCTACCGCACCACCGTCGTTCCCGGTTCGATCGTCGTCGATCGGGAAAACCGTTTTCTCTATCTGATCGACGCCAACAATTCCGCGCGCCGCTACGGGATTGGGATTGCGCAGGAATGCCTGAAGGGAGGCAGTCTCTCTCGCGTCATGAACAAGCTCGAATGGCCCGAATGGCGGCCTTCGGGCGCGAACACGAAGGACGCTGACGCGTTGATCGGGGCGGTCGGCCGTCCTGGCAGCCCGCTGGGCGCACGCGCGCTGTTGCTGGATAAGCCCGCGCTGCTCATTCACGGCACCAACTCGCCCAAGACCATCGGCCATCTCGTCGCTTCCGGATGCATTCGGCTCGTGAACGACGACGTCGAAGATTTGTACCGGCGCGTTTCGGTGGAAACGCGAGTCGTTTTTGTCAGCTAGGCGCCCGCCTGCTTCAAAATCTCAGGCCCGCAGGGCGCTGGGTGGTTAGCTTCTCTTTGGAAGCGAGCCGGGAAAGGGACTGAGGTAAGATCATCTTCCCGAGACAATCGCCGGGCGGGATAGGACAGAACGCGCCCAGCCATTTGATTGGTTTCAGTTCGTACCGGATAGTTCCCAGCCAACGTTCCCGTCTATGTGACTTGATGCGGTGCGAGAGCGAGCGACTGGCACAAACCGGCTGTTGGAGGCTGGGCAGAGTATGTCCGCTCTGCCCGGGTATTTCAGACGTCAACTTGTTCCGCTATTGCCAACGCATCGTCCACTTCGATGCCCA
>Ga0193724_1000184_pt1 | contig 15648 bp, 14 predicted proteins | sample H2a1metaG_FD_146005 | JGI IMG/M metagenome (GOLD analysis project Ga0193724, IMG submission 146005) | Soil microbial communities from a riparian zone of the East river system, Colorado, United States - H2a1 | ecosystem: Environmental > Terrestrial > Soil > Riparian zone | place: USA: East River... | reverse complement strand
CGCGGCCTCCTCAGGATGAGGTCTAGCTTGCTGAAACACAACAACCTCATGCTGAGGAGCGAGCGACGCGAGCGTCTCGAAGCATGGGCTGCAAGCGACTCACCGATCTCTCATAGTCAGTACTAGGCCACGAACTTGCCGCCGAGTTCGTCCTCGATGTGAATCTTGATAATGTCGTCAAACGTCTTTTCGGCGGTGGTGAAGCCGAGCTTGAGCGCCCGCTTGGCGTCGAAATTGCGCGGCCAGCCATCGACAATCCCCATGATGAACGGGTCGGGCTCGCGTTTGATCCGCCCCGCCACCTTGTCTCCCGCCACCCGCTTCAGCGCTGCGATCTCCTCGCCGACGGTCGCCGAAAGCCCGGGCATGGTGAGGTTGCGGCGCGGGCCGACTGCCGCGCTGTCCATGGTCGCCGCATGCAGCAGAAAACCGACCGCCGAGCGCGGCGTGGCATGCCAGTGGCGGACGTCCTCGGAGACCGGCAATACCACTTCCTTACCGGCGAGTGGCTCGCGCAGAATGTTGGAAAAGAAGCCGGAAGCGGCCTTATTGGGAAGACCGGGACGGATGCAAATGGTCGGCAGCCGGATGCCAATGCCGTCCATGAACCCGCGGCGCGAGTAATCGGCGAGCAGCAGCTCGCCAATCGCCTTCTGGGTGCCGTAACTCAAAAGCGGCGTCTGAAAGAACTCGTCACCGATGGCTTCGGGGAACGGCGCGCCGAATACCGCGATCGACGATGTGAAGACGAGCCTAGGTTTGTAGCCGCCGCCGGCAAGCCGGATCGCATCGAGCAGCATTCGCGTGCCGTCGAGGTTGATGCGATAGCCCTTGTCGAAATCAAGCTCGGCCTCGCCGGAGACGATCGCCGCCAAATGGAAGATGACATCGGGCCGATCCGCGACCAGCTTTTCAGCGAAGCCTGCTACTGCGAAATCACCGGTCACGGTATCGATCGGAAATCCCGCTTTGGCTGATGTCGCCGGCGCCACGACATCCTGAAGCGTCATGCGGGTGATATCGCCCTTGCCGAGACGGCCATCGCGCAACAGCCGCTCGGTCAATTTGCGGCCGACCATGCCGGCGGCGCCCAGAACCAGAATATGCAAGACCCAACTCCTTTTTGTTCTTGTTCTATCGCGTTTTCCGGAGTGCGAACCGGCTCGCGAGAAGAAAACGCGTCAACATGAAAGAGTAGACGCGGGCCTCGCGCTTACTCCTTGACGGCTCCGGTCATGGCCGAAACATAGTGTTCGACGAAGAACGCATAGAGAATGACCAGCGGCAGCGAGCCGGCCAGCGCCCCCGCCATCAGCGACCCCCAGCGATAGACATCGCCGTCGACGAACTCGTTCACGATCGCCACCGGCACCGTCTTGTTGGCGGTCGATTGCAGGAAGGTGAGCGCGTAGATGAATTCATTCCAGCACAGTGTGAAGCAGAAGATGAACGCCGAGATCAAGCCGGGAATCGCCAGTGGCAGCACGATCTTGGTCAAGATCTGCCAGCGGCTTGCGCCGTCGATCAGCGCGCACTCTTCCAGCTCGAACGGGATGGTCTTGAAATAGCCCATCAGCAGCCAGGTCGAGAACGGGATCAGGATGGTGGGATAGGTCAGGATCAGCGCCATCGGCGAGTCGAACAGGCCGTATTGAAACACCACCGTCGCGAGTGGGATAAACAGGATTGACGGCGGCACCAGATAGGACATGAAGATGAGCCCGCCGACCCATTGCGCGCCGCGATAGCGCAACCGCACGATCGCGTAGGCCGCGAGCACACTGGCGACGATCGACAGCACGGTGGCGCAGACCGCCACATACATCGTGTTCCACAGCCACCACGGATAGTAGCTTTCGAACAATAGCTTGTGGATGTGCTTGAAGGTCGGATTCCAGGTCCAGAACGGATTGAACTTGTCGAGATCGAGCAGTTGCTCGTCCGGTTTGATCGCCGTCAACCCCATCCAGTAGAACGGAAACAGCAGCACGAACACGATGATCGCCAGCGGCAGATAGAGCGTAACCAGCCGGCGCGGCACCGACTGCAGATAGCTCATGCCCTCGCTGTGATCGTCCATCGCGACGGTCGGCGCGCTGCCCGAGAGTACCTTCTTGAGATCGATCCGCGTGGTGGGGAGATCAGTCATTGTTTTCACCCTGCTGCCACTTGCGCCGCTGCAGCCCGAACCAGGAAACCATGATCGCGGCGAGCAGGAACGGGATCATCGCGCTTGAGATCGCAGCACCCTCGCCGAGCTGTCCGGCGATGATGGCGCGCTGATACGACAATGTCGCCATCAGATGCGTTGCGTTGACGGGGCCGCCGCGCGTCATCGCCCAGATCAGCTGGAAGTCGGTGAAGGTGAACAGCACCGAAAACGTCATCACCACGGCGATGATCGGGGTGAGCAGCGGATAGGTGATGAAGCGGAACATCTCCCATTTGGACGCGCCGTCAAGCGTCGCGGCCTCGTAGAGCGATGGCTGCACGGTCTGCAGGCCGGCCAGCAGCGTGATGGCGACGAAGGGAACGCCGCGCCAGATATTGGCGAAGATCACGCATATCCGCGCCCAGGTCACGTCGCCGAGGAAATTGATATTCTGGGTGATCAATCCCGTCTGCCTCAGCGACCACGAGATGATCGAGAATTGCGAATCGAAGATCCACCAGAACGCCAGCGCGGACAGTACGGTCGGCACGATGAAGGGAATCAGCACCAGCGCGCGCAGCATCGCCTTGAACGGCATGTTCTCGTTCAACAGCAGCGCCAGATAGAGACCGATCGCGAATTTGATGGCGCTTGCGACGAAGGTGTAGAGCAGCGTGTTGAACACCGAGAGCCAGAAGATCGTATCGCCCGACAGCCACTCGTAGTTCTCGACCCCGATGAATTCGCCGGGACGTCCAATCTTTGCGTCGGTGAACGAAATCCAGATGCCCAGGCCGAGCGGATAGGCAAGGAAGAATATCAGGAATGCCATCGCCGGCATCATGAACCAGAAGCCGAGCCAGTTGCGATTGGTCCGCAGCTGATCCCACGCGGTGGCCTCGCGAATCTGCGGCCGGGCCGCCCGGGGTTGGAGTGCAATATCAGCCATTGGCGAAATCCCGCAATATCATCGGTGGCGATGCCGTCTCGAGTATTGGCGGAGCGAGCGGCAATTGCTTGCCGCCCGCTCCGTCGTCATCAACGGTAAATTCGCTTCAACTGCCGTTCGGTCACCGCGATTGTGCCCTTGGCGTCCTCGCGTCCGGTGCAGTAGTTGGCGAACATGTCGACAATCAGGAAGTCGGCGATCGCAGTCGCCGCCTTCTCGCCGGGCGTACCGATGCCGGAAGCGGGAAGCGCGCGCTTGCTGGCCTGACTGAACACCTGGTTCTTCGGGTCCGCCGTCCACACCGGTGCGGCGTCATAGGCGTTAAGCGTGTGGGTGAGATAACCGCGCGCGCCCGTCAGCCATTTGTCGTAGTTTTCCTTCTCCAGCATGAAGGCGACAAACGCCTTCGCGGCGTTCGGATATTTGGTGAAGTTGAACGCCAGGATCGGAACCGCGAGCTGCAGTTCGGTCGGTTTGCCGATCGGCCCGACCGGCCACAGCGCATGATAGGTGTCCTCGGCGAGGTCCTTCTTGGCCGGATCGTCCTTGGCGGCAACATAGATCGAGATGCCGTTCGACGTCAGGGAAAGCTCGCCCGACAGGAACGCCTTGTTGTTGGACGAGTCGTTCCAGGACGCGACGCCGGGAATGAAGTTGTCGGACAGCGCCTTGCAGTATTCCAGCGCCTTCACGGTTTCCGGCGAGTTGATGATGACCTTGTCGTCCTTGTCGACCGTATAGGCGCCGTGACCCCACAGGATCCAGTGCAGCCAACCATTGGCGTCGCCGGTGGCATGCCCGAGCGCGAAGCCGGCCGGCGTGTTGTTCTTCTTCAACGCCTTGCACAATTCCAGGAAGCCCGGGAAGTCCTTCGGGATTTCGCTGAAGCCGGCCTTATCGGTCAGCGACTTCCGATAGGTGATGTAACCGCCGATGGTCGCGACGGGAATGCCGAGCCAGTCATTGCCCTGCTTGCAGGTGGCGGCCGCCGCGTCGGTCCATCCGCCGTACTTCTTGCCGAGATAGTCGGCGACGTCGTTCATCTTCAGAACTTTGGTCGGAAATAGCTGCGGCAGCGTATGCAGACCCCAGGCCAGATCGAGGCCCGAGCCGGTGTTCGCCGCGACCGAGGCCTTCGGCTGCACGTCCTCAAAGGACTCGCTGAATACGTTCATCTCGGTGCCGGTGGCCGCCTTGAATGCCGCAACCATCGCGTTGAAGGCATCGTCTTCCGCAGGAACGAAGCGCTTCCAGCGCATCACGGTAAGCTTCGCACCGCTTTCCGCCTTCCAGGGAGCCGATTGCGCCCATGCCTTGGCAAAGTCGAACAGGGCCGGCCCGGTCAGCGCGCCAGTCGCCGCCAGCGCGGTGCCGCCCTGAAGCAGAGTCCGGCGAGTAAAGTCATGCATAGTTTATCTCCCTTTTGAACTTTAAATCTGATTGTTTTTTTAGGCGTTCAGTCGCTTGCCGGTGGCCTCGTCGAACAGATGCACGAGCCCCGGATCCGGCTTCAACCGGATCTTGTCACCCGGGTTGAATTGATGACGTTCGCGGAAAACGGCGACGACTTGCTCGCCGCCGAGTTTGGCGAACACCTGGGTCTCCGATCCCGTCGGTTCCACGACCACGATCTCGGCTTCGGTACCATCGTCCGCGATGGTAAAATGCTCCGGCCGGACGCCGTACACCGCGGGCCGCCCTTCCGAATTGGCCGGCGCCGATGCCAGCGGCAGCTTCACGCCGTTCGGACCCTCGAAGCTGGCGCTGCCGTTCGACTTCACCTTGCCTTTGAGGAAATTCATCGCCGGCGAACCGATAAAGCCGGCGACGAACTGATTGTCCGGTTTGTCATAAAGTTCGAGCGGCGTGCCGATCTGTTCCACGATGCCGTCATGCATCACCACGATCTTGTCGGCCATGGTCATGGCTTCGATCTGGTCGTGGGTGACGTAGACCGTGGTGGTCTTCAGCCGCTGATGCAGTTCCTTGATTTCGGTGCGCATCGCAACCCGCAGCTTGGCATCGAGGTTGGATAACGGCTCGTCGAACAGAAACACTTGCGGGTCGCGCACGATGGCGCGTCCCATCGCGACGCGCTGGCGTTGTCCGCCGGACAATTGCCGGGGATAGCGATCGAGCAGCGGCGTCAGAGCCAGAATTTCCGCGGCGCGAGCCACGCCTTTGTTGATTTCGTCGGCGCTTGCGCCCCGCAACTTCAGCGAAAACCCCATGTTGTCGGCAACCGTCATATGCGGATAGAGCGCATAATTCTGGAACACCATCGCGATGTCGCGCTCTTTGGGCTGCACATTGTTGACCACGCGGTCGCCGATGGAAATCGTGCCGGAGGTGATGTTTTCGAGCCCCGCGAGCATCCGCAACAAGGTCGATTTGCCGCACCCGGACGGGCCGACCAGAACCACGAAAGCGCCGTCCTCGATCGGGATCGACACGCCGTGCAGGACTTCAAAGCCACCAAACGATTTCCGCACGTCGCGAATCTGCACCGACGACATACATACCCTCCCTTTCACGTGATCCTGGCGGTAAATTCCGCCGTCGTTCTCTTGTTTGACCGGGGTCTTACCAGACTTTTTCGGCGATGTCGTTGGATCAAAGTCGAGGCCGCGCCCCACCTCGGCAAACATTGCGAACCGGGCGTTGACATGCAAACATCGGTCACCAATTCAAAAATTACGCACAAAAATAAGGCGTGTGCGGTGCGGGAGAAACCATGAACAAGCCGCTTACCGGCGTCACCAGGCGCAAACTCCGTTCCAGCGAATGGTTCAACAACCCGCACAACCCGGGGATGACCGCGCTCTACCTCGAGCGCTATCTTAACTATGGCCTGACCCGGCACGAGCTCCAATCCGGCAAGCCGATCATCGGCATTGCGCAGACCGGCAACGATCTCTCGCCCTGCAATCGGCATCACCTTGAACTCGCCCACCGGGTCCGGGAGGGCATCCGAGCCGCTGGCGGCATCGCCATGGAATTTCCGATGCACCCGATCCAGGAGACCGGCAAGCGTCCGACCGCGGCGCTCGATCGCAACCTCGCCTATCTTGGACTGGTCGAAATCCTGTTCGGCTACCCGCTGGACGGCGTGGTCCTGACCACGGGCTGCGACAAGACCACCCCCGCCTGCCTGATGGCGGCGGCGACGGTCAATATGCCTGCCATCGTGCTGTCCGGCGGGCCGATGCTTAACGGATGGCACAAAGGCGAGCGCAGCGGTTCCGGCACCGTGGTCTGGAAAGCGCGCGAGCAGCTGGCCGGGGGCGAGATCGACTACGAGGAGTTCATGAATATCGTGGCGTCGTCGGCGCCATCGATCGGCCATTGCAACACCATGGGCACCGCCTCGACCATGAATTCGCTGGCGGAGGCCTTGGGCATGTCGCTGCCGGGCTGCGCCGCGATCCCCGCCCCCTACCGCGAGCGCGGCCAGATCGCCTACGAGACCGGCATTCGCATTGTCGGGATGGTCTGGGAGGATCTGAAGCCGTCCGACATCCTGACGCGAAAGGCATTCGAAAACTGCATCGTCGTCAATTCGGCGATCGGCGGTTCGACCAACGCCCCGATCCACATCAACGCGCTGGCCCGCCATATCGGCGTGGAACTCGACATCGACGACTGGCAGAAATTCGGCCACGAGATTCCGCTATTGGTGAACATGCAGCCGGCCGGCTTCTACCTCGGCGAGGAATATCATCGCGCCGGCGGCGTGCCGGCGGTGGTGCGCGAATTGATGGCGCACAAGCGCATCCACGAAGACGCCATGACCGTCAATGGCCACACCATGGGCGACAACTGCCGTGAAGCGCCGAAGCCCGATGGCGATGTGATCTGGAGCTACGACAAGCCGCTGGTGAAGGACGCCGGGTTCCTGGTGCTGCGCGGCAACCTGTTCGACTCCGCGATCATGAAGACCAGCGTGATATCCAAGGAATTCCGCGACCGCTATCTGGTCAATCCCAAGGATCCTAATGCGTTCGAGGGACGCGCGGTCGTGTTCGAGGGCCCGGAGGACTATCACCACCGGATCGACGATCCCGCGCTCGATATCGACGAGCACTGCATCCTGTTCGTGCGCGGCACCGGTCCGATCGGCTATCCCGGCGGCGCCGAGGTCGTGAACATGCAGCCGCCGGCCGCCCTCATCAAGCGCGGCATCCTGTCCCTGCCCTGCATCGGCGACGGCCGCCAATCCGGCACCTCAGGCTCGCCGTCGATCCTCAACGCCACGCCCGAAGCCGCTGCCGACGGCGGCCTTGCGATCCTCAAGACCGGCGACATGGTCCGGGTCGACCTCAACAAGGGCAGCGCCAACATCCTGATTTCGGACGAGGAGCTGAAGCGGCGTCGCGCCGAACTCAAGGCCAAGGGCGGCTTCCCCTATCCGGCCAACCAGACGCCCTGGCAGGAGCTCTATCGCTCAACCGTCGGCCAGCAGGCCACCGGCGCATGTTTGGAGCTCGCGACGCGCTATCACGACATCGCCGGCCTGGTCGGCGTGGCGAGGGATAATCACTAGGGCCATGAATCTGGCAGCCGACTTCTCCGCCGTCGTCCCTGCGAACCCAGGGACCCATAACCCCTGGCCTCCACGATATAAGAAGGCCGTTAACCCATCGCCTAAATGAAACTCCGCACCGTATGGGTCCCTGCGTTCGCAGGGACGACTCGTTGAGGCGCGCTACAAGACTTCATAAGAATCGGGAGAGAAAAAAATGTCAGACCGCCTTCAAGGCAAGCGCGCGTTCGTGACCGCGGGCGCGATGGGGATCGGCCGCGCCTGCGCCGTCGCCTTTGCGCGCGAAGGCGCGACGGTTTTTGCAACCGACATCGACGAAAAGGGCCTTGCGCTGCTCCGCAAGGATGGCGTCTCGGAAGTGGCGCGGCTCGACGTGCGCGACAGTGCCGCCGTCGCTGACATGGCCAAGCGGGTCGGCAAGATCGACATCCTGCTCAACGCCGCAGGCTTCGTGCATCACGGCACGGTGCTGGAATGCTCGGACGAAGACTGGGATTTTTCGTTCGATCTCAACGTCAAGTCGATGCACCGGACCATCAGGGCGTTTCTGCCGGCGATGCTGGAATCCGGCCGCGGCTCGATCGTGAACATCGCCTCCGCCGCCGGCGTGTTCAAGGCCGCGCCCAACCGCTACGTCTATGGCGCGACCAAAGCCGCCGTCGCCGCGCTGACTCGCGCGGTCGCCACCGATTTCGTCGCCAAGGGCATACGCTGTAATTGTATTTGCCCCGGCACCATCGAGACGCCCTCGATGCTGGACCGCGCCTCAGCCGCGGGTCCCGGAGGCCGCGACATGTTCGTCAGCCGGCAGCCGATGGGACGGCTCGGCACGGCCGAGGAAATCGCAGCGCTTGCGGTCTATCTTGCCAGCGACGAAAGCTCGTTCACGACCGGCATCGCGCATCTCATCGATGGCGGCTGGACGCTGTAAAGACAAAGGACTAGTCACCATGAACAAGATCGATCTGAACGGCCGCTGTGCCGTCGTCACCGGCGGCGCCCAGGGGTTTGGGCGCGCCATCACCGAGCGTTTTGTCAGTTCCGGCGCCAAAGTCGCGATCTGGGATCACGACCAACCGTTCGCCGAGAAAACCGCCAAGGAAATCGGCGATGGGGTCACGGCGTTCAAGGTCGACGTTTCGGATCTGGCCGCGGTTGAGAAGACGAAAGACGCCACGCTCGCGGCACTGGGCAAGATCGACATCCTGGTCAACAATGCCGGTATCGCCGGAATCAACAAGACGGTGTGGGAAACCGATCTCGAGGAATGGCGCAAGGTGTTGCGCATCAATCTCGACGGGCCCTTCATCTGTTGCAAGGCGATCGTACCATCGATGGTCAAGCAGAATTACGGACGCATCGTCAACATCGCCTCGATCGCCGGCAAGGAAGGCAACCCCAACGCGGCGCACTATTCGGCTTCGAAGGCCGGCCTGATCGCGCTGACGAAATCGCTGGGCAAGGAACTCGCCGGCTACGAAATCGCCGTCAACGCGGTGACCCCCGCCGCGGCGAAAACCGCGATCTTCGATCAGCTGACGCAGCAGCATATCGACTTCATGCTGTCGAAGATCCCGAAAGGACGTTTCGTCCTGGTGGAAGAACTCGCGGCGATGGTGGCATGGCTGGCCTCGGAGGACTGCGCGTTCTCCACCGGCGCGGTGTTCGATATTTCCGGCGGCCGCGCGACGTATTAGATTAGGGCGTGTACTCATAAATCCGGAGCGCTCATGGACTTGGCGATGCCCGCATTACCCTCGGAAGTGGACATCCGGGCTGACCTTCAGGACGTCTGCTTTGTGCCATGATGCGACATAGGCTGAGATATGCACCTAATATCTGCACGGGCTAAACGATTGGAATTGTTGGCCCGAAATTCTGGTGCAGAATTTTTGAATTGTGCAACACGGCAAGGTTGCAGAAAGGTGCATTCCATATGGCTATGCTCAGCGAATCTCGGCGCGGCCGTCATGCGCCGAACGTTCGTTCGACCGCGCTCGGAGGAAAATAACGAATGGCGAATGATGATCGCACCAAGATAATTCCCAGGAGAACGCCGGAATCAGCAGCCATGTTGGCAAACGTCAAACGAGCGATGGCGATCACCGCCAATCTCAACCGTTTGACGTTCAACGATGCGGACGAAGTCCGGGCCTTGTTCAGCGATCTCATCGGCAAGAAGGGACAGCTTTTTATTGATCCCACCATTCTACACAACCGGTGGGGTCGACATCAGTATCGGGCGCAATGTTTTCGTAAATCAGAACTGCACTTTTTATGATCTTGGCGGGCTCGACATTGCCGACGATGTGATGATCGGGCCGAACGTGAGCATCATCGCGTCTGGCCATCCCGTCGAACCGTCTCGGCGGCGCGCCTTCACAATCGCAAAGCCCATCGTGATTGAAAGAAACGCATGGATCGCAGCCGGCGCAACGATCATCGGCGGAGTGACGGTGGGCGAAAACTCTGTTGTTGCGGCGGGTTTCGTAGTCACCAAGAACGTTCCCCCCCAATACTCTTGTCGGAGGAAACCCGGCGAGGGTCATTCGTTCGATTGCCGACTGAGGGCACGACTTTCCTGCGTCTCTCAAAACTCCCCGATTTTCGACCTGAAATCGCTTTTGCAGCAGTCTTGATTCTTGCACCCGTATCGCAAACCTGACCGCACCACCTATATGACCAGTGCGCCCCCGGGGGCATTTGATAACAAGGGTTTTCATGCCTGAAGACGTTGCTGGGGCCGTGCTCGACAAGGTGAAGCACTTTACTATCGGTTTCGGTAGAGCGGGCGACACACCAGCCGCGAAGGGAACCGGCGTTCTGATCAGGCACGGCGAATTGCATGGAATTTTGACCTGCGCGCACGTCGACAAGTACCTCCGGGAATTGAAACAGCCTGTCGGGCTCGTGCGGCTCAATCGCGGACTCGCGCAGCAGTTCGGAACCATCGACATGGAGGAAGTCTTCAGCTACGCGGCAGGCGAAGAGCCCTGGACCAAGGGTGGCGAAGACATCTCCTTCATTCACCTGCCGCCGCAACTTGTCGGAAACATTGCAAAGGATTGCGTTTTTCTCGACGCCGAGAAGAACTTCTCGAAGCCCGAGCCTGACAATCGCTCGTCGCTGATCCCAGCGTACTCCGTCTTCGGGCTCGTGGAAGAGTTCACCGGCGCAACGACGCGGCAAGACGGCATGGCGACGACGTTGCTAAAGGGCGTGCTGACGTCGGGGGTCCTGCGCGATGTGGATGCCTTGACCGCTACGTTAGAGTGCTTCAAGGAGAATCTTCCTGATCTCCCTGACAGCTTCGGCGGCACGAGCGGCGGCGGTCTGTGGCGCGTCTACGTGCGCAAACGTGACGACGGGAGCTTTGAGGCCATACATCACCGGCTAATCGGCATCGCGTCACAGGAAGACAAAAGCTCGCCGCCCCGGATTACGTGTCAAGGCATGGGGCGGGTTGAGGCGATGCTTGAGGGCGTGCGTCGCGGCATGAGCGGAGAGAGTTAATCGTACTCCCGGCTTCGATTCGATGGATGGGACCGCGAATATCCGATCATCTTATCACGAAAGAGCACGATGCGGTGCTGGATGGCCCGCGCGGCGCGGCGTTTATATGTCTTGATTTTTGCCCCAAACCAAAGCGGCGCGGAGTCCGGTTCGGGTCATTCACGACTGAATTGGACTGCCCTCGTAATGTCCGGGTTACCCCCGGTGGCTGCCGCGGCGAGGACATCTCAGATCGACAGCTTCGTGCCAGATTTCAGACGTTGGCTGCTGCGGACAACACCAGCCACAAAAGCCATCATCTATGGTATGTCGAATAGATGCCAAACGCCCATACGAGAAACAACTTCGAGCTGCGACGGCAGTCCGACGATCTGGTTTGGCTGATCCGGTGCGTTAAACGTGCATGCGCGATTTCTCTTGTTGGTCACGACCGACGTGCTCAACACCGCGCCGGATCGGAGGCTGGCCCTCGGATAGCCGCCACGAGACTGGCTTAGAGGTGCGCGCGGAAGAACGCCGTGAATTCGTCGTTGAGCCGCTGGTGGAACTCGGCCCGGTCGAATCCCGGCGGATCCTTGCAGATCATCGGCTCGTGGTCCGCGATGCTGGCTGGGCAGACCGTGAAAAACGAGAAGTGCTGCGCATGCGCGACCTTCGCGAATGTATGCGGCGCTTTGAGCCACGCGTCGACCGCCTCAATAGTTTTTGGCTCAACGCCGTCGCCGCCGGTTTCCGAGCCCCAGAGCTGGACAGGGATCGTAACGCCGGAGAAGCTTTCGGCCGAGAAAAAGACAGACAGCGGATCGGCAATCACAGCAGCCTTGATCCGGCGGTCGTGCGTTAGCGGTTCTTTAGGAAATTCCCGCGCGCGGATCTGGTCGCAGACCTTGTCCGTGCGTCCCTCGCAAAGCGGTATCCCGAGTGCAAAGTCGGGATTGGCGCCGATGGCGACGAGCCCCGTGTAGCCGCCGCGCGAGAAGCCGTAGAGGCCGATCCGGTTGGGATCGATCGCCGCCGCCAATGGCGAGGCTCCGGTCATGTAGTCGATCACCCGCTTCACGTCCAAGGGGCGCTCGACGTAGACCGACATTTCCCCAATCCGGCTCTTGTCGAGCGTCGTGTCGCCCGGATGGTTGAGCGCCGCCACCACGAAGCCCGCATCCGCCAAATGCTCGGCCGTATCGTGGTGACCCACGAACGAGCCGCCCCGCCCGTGCGATAGGACGACGAGCGGCAGTCCGTGGCCACTCACCGCACCGCCCTTGGCTGCGCTCACCGTGAATGGGCCAAACGTTACCGGCGAGGGCGCATCAGCGCTCGGATACCAGACGGCGACCGTGATCACGGGCCCGGCTGCGTCCGCCGGAATCTGGAGTAGCTTGAGCCCCGCGGCAGTAGCCGGAGCATTCATGACCACGGCGAAGAGGAGTCCGATGAGCCAATGCGAGCGCATAGCGCCTCCTTAACTGCGTTCTCCTGCGTCCGGTGCCGCTTGCCGTGCTGCGTGTCGGCGCTGCTGACGGCCGAAGCCGACGCGATACTTCAGAATGCTGCCAGCAAACTAGACGTTGAACAATGGCAGAGACGGGTCAAAGGCGAAATTCCGGGGTGACCAGCGCATGTCTGCTTCAGCCTCAAAAGCTGCTCTCGTTTTATGAGTACACGTCCTAGAGCAAGCCATGCGGAACGCGCCTGTTCTCCTGGCGGAAAAACGCGACGGCCACAGGCGTTGTGCTGGCGGTATTGGATGACCGCAACGCGTTCGCGCCGACCGAGCACATCCGGGTTACGGAAAAATGAATTGGGTGAAGCTCGAAGACGGCCTGCCGCAGTATCCGGAGACGGTTCCCCTGTGATACCAGCGCGGCGTTGCGGGCCGATCGCTCGGTCGATCCATGATAGCGTCGTGCTCTTCGTCGAACCGATCAGGAAAATCGATTGAACATCTCCATTTACGACGTGTCGGTTTGGGTATTGCCGCTCGTCATCGCCATCACGTTTCATGAGGCGGCCCACGGCTTTGTCGCGCGCCACTTCGGTGACAACACCGCTTCCGAACTCGGCCGCGTCAGTTTCAATCCGCTCAGGCATATTGACCCATTCGGCACGCTGGTGCTGCCGGCCATCCTGCTGCTATCTCACTCGCCGTTTCTGTTCGGCTACGCCAAGCCGGTGCCTGTGAACTTCCGCGCGCTTCGCAATCCGCGGCTCGACATGGTCTGGGTGGCGCTGGCCGGACCAGCCACGAATATCGCCCTCGCCTTGCTCGCGGCGTCGGCATTTCATGTCCTGGTCTTCGCGCCTGCAAGCACGGCGCAATGGTTTGCCGACAACCTCAAGAACACTATCGTCATCAACGTCGTGCTTGCGGTCTTCAACATGCTGCCCATTCCTCCGCTGGACGGCGGACGGGTCGCGGTCGGATTGCTGCCGAGGGTGCTGGCTTTCCCGCTTTCCCGGCTGGAACCGTATGGCATGCTGATCCTGATTGGAACTTTGATCATCCTTCCGATGATTGGTAACCAGTTCGGCCTGAATCTCGATATTATTTCGACGATCCTGCGGACAGCGACCGGCTATGTGATACGATTACTTCTCTTTGTAACCGGCAACGCGTAATCGAACCCCACGAGCTGCCGAAAAGGCCTGAGGCCATTTTGATCAAAGCCGCTGACATGCTGATCGCGCGACGGGCCGACACCAAGGCCCGCGCGGATTTTGCGACCTGGAAAATGATGGCGAAACTGAATGGCGCCTCCTCGCTGCCCGCCGAAGCCCAGGCTTTCCTGGTCAGCTACAAGGCGCTTCTCAACGAGATGACGGAGCCCGAGGCGACCGAAACGACCATCAAGCTCGTGTACAGGAGCTATTACGGGGAAATGGGCGGGCTCGGTGAACCGCCCGATGTGATATCCCCCTCGAACGGTCAGATGACGGACAACGTTACGGCCTTCAAGCGCCCGCCAACCCAGCGGCCCAAGACCACCAGCGGGTCGGACGCCAAACCTCGGCTTCCGGTTGCCCTGATATTTGCCTGCCTCGTCATCGTCTATACCGGGTTTCGATATTTCCTGCGGTGATGTGAAGAGCCCGTCTGGCGAATTCTCCGCGCCGTGAAATATTCCGGCGTGCGGGCCATTTACCATTTTATCGCAACGGCTATGCGAGGAACGCAATGCGAGGCATACTGCCCGCTCCGCAAGTATATTCTTGTATTTAGTTCAAAACTCTATTTGGAGGGGAAATGAAACGATCGATTGCAGCCCTGGTGCTGACCACGAGTCTCGTCATTGCAGGCGGCGCGCTGGCACAGGGTAAGCTCGACAAGGCCGTCAAGGTCGGAAGTCTCGGCGATCAATCCGGTCTCTACGCCGATATTGGCGGCCCAGGCTCGTCCGCCGCAGCCCAGATGGCGATCGAGGATTCCGGACTATTGGCCAAAGGCTGGAAGATCGATCTGATCTCCGCGGACCATCAGAACAAGCCTGACGTCGGCGTCAATATCGGCAAGCAGTGGATCGACGTCGAGAAGGTCGATGTGTTTGTCGATCTTGCCAGTTCAGGCGTCGGCCTTGCGATCGCCAATCTCGCGAAGGAAAAGAACGTCGTCAACCTGAACTCCGGCTCGGCGTCGTCCGATCTCACCGGCGCGCAGTGTTCGCCGAACACCGTGCATTGGGTCTACGACACCTGGATGCTTGCCAACGGCACCGGCAAGGCGCTGGTCAAGTCAGGCGGCGACAGCTGGTTCTTCCTGACCGCGGACTACGCCTTCGGCCACGCGCTGGAGCGCGACACCGCGGCGGTGGTCACCGCCAATGGCGGCAAGGTGCTCGGCGCCGTCAAGCATCCGCTCAACAATGCCGACTTCTCCTCCTTCCTGCTGCAGGCGCAAAGCTCCAAGGCCAAGATCATCGGGCTTGCCAATGCCGGCGGCGACACCACCAACGCGATCAAGCAGGCAGCCGAATTCGGCATCGTCTCCGGCGGACAGAAGCTCGCGGGCATGCTGCTGTTCATCACCGACGTCCACGCGCTCGGGCTCAAGGTCGCGCAGGGCCTGAACTTCACCGAGACGTTCTACTGGGACATGAACGACAAGACCCGCGCCTTCACCAAGCGCTTCAACGAGAAATACAAGAAGAACCCGCCAACCATGGTTCAGGCCGGCGTCTATTCGTCCCTGATCCACTACTTCAAGGCACTCGAGGCACTCGGTGGCAATCCGCACGACGGCGCCCAGGTCGTCGCCAAGATGAAGGAAATGCCGACCGACGACGACCTGTTCGGCAAGGGCTCGATCCGCGCCGACGGCCGCAAGATCCACCCGGCCTATCTGTTCGAAGTGAAGACGCCGGCAGAGTCGAAATATCCGTGGGACTACTACAAGCTCATCGCCACCATTCCGGCGGACGAAGCCTTTATCCCGCTTGAGAAGAGCGTTTGCCCGATGGTCAAGAAAAGCTGACCGAAGGCCCGGTCTCTGCGACC
>Ga0193724_1000183_pt1 | contig 15676 bp, 25 predicted proteins | sample H2a1metaG_FD_146005 | JGI IMG/M metagenome (GOLD analysis project Ga0193724, IMG submission 146005) | Soil microbial communities from a riparian zone of the East river system, Colorado, United States - H2a1 | ecosystem: Environmental > Terrestrial > Soil > Riparian zone | place: USA: East River... | reverse complement strand
AACCAAACCTGAGGTTCAGTTCACTTATTTGCTGAACCTTGAACTGAATCTCAGGTTCAGGTTCAGATAGGTTTGGTTCTGGTTCAGCCCAGTCTGAACCTGAACTGAACCTGTAAATATACAAGTGTACTGGCTGATCAATTTTCTCAATGCAATTTTCTTCCTTCTTCATTCTCATTGCTCTGAAGAATACAATCAACTGTGAGGGATGCAGACAAGGCAGTGGACCATTCAACAACATATATTGTCCCAATGTTCACCGTGAATAAATCAGTGCCAGTGGGATCTTGTAGTAGATATGGCAAACTTGAAAGCATAAGCATGAATTACATCAGGAAATCGGGGGGGTGCCGGTATTTCCAGGCGGAGTTGACAATTTAACAGGAGACTGTTGAGGCCTTGTAACAACAGATATATCTTTATAAATATATTCAAGGGTACATCATTGTTACAATTAAATTACCATTATTTGCAAGTCTTGCAGGACCTTGTCAGGCCATTACAAACCACTTAAAATTATTATTTCAATTTAGCATTATTTGCAAGTCTTACAGAACCTTGGCAAGCCATTACAAGACACTTAAAATTGTTGCTTCAATTTAGCAATTTGTGGGAAGTCTTGCAAAACCTTGGCAGGCCATTACAAGAAACTTAAAATTGTTACTTCAATATACCATTTGTGTGAAGTCTTGCAGAACCTTGGTAGGCCATTACAAGATTAGTGAAATTGTTGCTCCAGGTTACCATCTGCAGGAAGTCTTGAAGAACATTGGCAGTCCATTACAAGATTGTTGAAATTATTGTATAGCACTGTCCAGCATTTACATAGGGAGTTGTACTAGCTATGGAAAACAATGGTGCGATGACCTCCCGTCTTCCCGTCTTCCTACTGTCCCACTGCTGGATTCGTCTGACGCCGAGCCGAAAGCAGAAGGCTGTTGTGTGACGATGGTCTGAATTGCGACGACAAAAGAGAGTGCCGGAGCGACGATGTGGATGCGTTGGGGCCAGCCAGGAACTGGGGACTCTGAGATGGGGAGGGTTTCGGGGACGCGTTTGGAGAGCGACGGGGAGATGGGAGCGGAGACAGACAACCCACCGAAACCTTGGAATCGATTTAACATCTGTTTCCATATGCGAAACGAGGTATACTCACATTCCATGGGCGCCATCTACCAACGCCGTCTCAATCTCCAGTTGTGCATCTGTGGACCATTTTCGCAATCGACGGTCATTCCGAAGCCTTTCGCGAACGTGAACCCGGATATCCGCATCGATGAGAGTACTCTGAATATCGATTTCGTTCGAGACGAGAGTCGAGAGACAATCCTCAATGTCTTGCTCTTTTCGACTAGTGGCCAGGATATGTAGCGTGGTAAGCTCCCAGTCAATAATATCCTCGATCAAGACCAACAGCTCTTCTCGCTCGGAGCATTCATCCAGTGCATCGACGATGATATACACTTGTTGGAAACCACAGACGATATCTCGAAGGACTCCCAGGAGGACACTTACAGTCAGCTGTCTTGAACCATCTCAGTTTTTAGAATAGAGTGTCCTCAAGGCTTCTGGAGTGCCCCTACTCTGATTCGACACCCCACTCTGCTGAAGAAAAGTGGGTCTTTAAGGGCAAGGCGGAGTTAGTCGATTTGGAAGTGGTTCCCGTAGGCGGCATCTTTGGCAATGAAGATGAGGGACGACAGTTTGAGGTGCTGAGTCCCGAGGGAAGCTTTGCAGTCTATGCAGGTACGTCACTGCTCTCTATCATTCCCTGGGGGTTTTTCTCACCTTGATTGGTGGACAGGGACTAAGAATGAACGGGATGAATGGATTACCGCAATTCGGAATGCCAAGGCGTTCCTACTTGGCTCACTCAACCTCACGCACCCAAACTCGACCCTGACATCTTCTACGTCGACGAATCACCTCCGTCGCTCGCTGCAAGCACTACCCTTCCATCCACAAGACAAACGACTCGATGAAGCCGGAGAGAACAATGTGGCAAGTGCGAAGGGGAAGAAAGGGAAGGGAAAAGATAAAGGGAAACGAAATCTGGAAAGAAGAGGTCGCGTGGAGTGTTGGGTGCCTCCGATATGGACCCCTGATGCGAAAACTGAGGGCTGTATGAGATGCGGGCGCGGATTCAGTTGGAGATGACGGAGACATCATTGTCGACTTTGTGGGCGGTGTGTATGTGGCGGATGTTCAGAACGTGTAAGTGACTACAAGTTTTCTCTGTGCTCCAGCCCGCTCTTATGACCTCTCCCCCCAATTATTTCAAACAGACAATTTTTTTCCGACTCTAGCTCGAAAGAATCTACCAAACCTGCCCGTGCATGTAACAACTGTTACGAAACGGTGTTCCTGCTTCTGGACCTACCCGAGGACCCGGAGGCAGAATCTGCAACCATCCCCAACTCCTCTTCCAGTCTGTACAACAACACGATAACATCACTCACCGGTTTCCCATCATGGCTCTCCATGCCTTCACTACCATTTCCAACGTCGCAGACACCAGAGGCGCTGATGGAAATTGACCGTGAGCCAAGGAGGGTGCATGGTCGTATTGACGATGACGAAGGGAGCAAGGAGTTGTCTGGGGGCGGTGAAGAGGGTAATTTCGTCAGGGATGGGTCGGCCCCAGATGTCAGCGTTAGTGGAAGGGTAGGGTGAAAGCAATTCCACCAAGACCTCCCAGCTCTTACGACATTTTTGAACAACATCTTGCGAACCAGCGGCCCGGGAGTGCAGATGCAGATCTCGGCGCAGGAACCCCCGATCACGAAGGAGAGGAATCGCCGGGTGCCGAAGGCGACGAATCGAATTGGAGTCGCAACCTGAGCTCATCGCCGTCCCAAAGGGAAGATACGGTGAGGAGGAACAAGCGCTTCTCGATGCCGGCTGTTGCGTTGCAAACGACGAGCGTCGTTGCTCGGACAGGAGTTAGTGACGGTAGAGCGAAGAAGGTGGGATGCTGCTCGCGTGTCGTTTGGTGCGGGGCGTTGGAATGAGTGTTGAAACCCAGGAAAAGGCCGGGTGGATCTCGTTGGGGGGCACTGCTTGGAGGCGGCCCAGCACCAGCGTCCGGCTGCGGTGCGGGAGTTGGGCTCGACGACGTCGAAGGGATGAAACCCGAAGGTGCAGTAACGCTGGCTTCCAATCCCGACAGTTCAGCTTCCATCAGGAAAAGTGCATGGTGTCTGAATGGATCTTAAAGCTCTTATTTCAGAACCTTAAGGTCAATAAGATCAGTAAGACAGCGTCTGAAATAAGCAGCGTCACTTTCTTATTTCAGGATCGTGATCGTGAGGGGGTGGGTGGTGTGAGAGCAAAGAGGTTCTCGCTCGTGCTGAGTGGCCGTACCGGACATGGACACGGACACGGTGGAACGCAGAGCGATGTGGTCAGTGGGAGCGGCAGGACAGGTGATACGGAAAGTAGAGGCACAACGGAACTCGGGAAGAGCGTTGCGGCGAGTAGGCTGAGCGAACTACTGGGAGGCGGAAGGCGTACTAATTAACCATCGGACACCGGACTAAACTGTGAGGTATTAGAAGTTGGTGGTGGTTAGTATACCTGAGATAGCTAATGGGCATTGTTGTCTTCTCCCTGGTCCAATATTTGTGCAATGGTAAGAGTTGGTCCTCGTCTTCTTCCACGATTGGAATAGTCTTTGCAGGTAATGGCTTCGCATCATCCGACGACTAGCATCCAGCTGAAGCTACAGATGACGATGATCCATCTCTGTTGTAGATACTGGGGTCGCCAGCAGTAGTCTGCGTCCATATCCCGTTGATGTCTCCGTCCGAGGCATCTAGTGACGTACGACGCTGGTTTACCTCGTCCACCGTGTTGGCAAGCACGCCATTGAACCTGTTAACGGCTGCCCCTGCTATGCCGAGCCTTAGGCGATATATATACATATTATCAGTATTTCACGAATTCAGGTGCAAAGGAAAAACAGATCACCCTATCAAAATGTTCCTCTTCTCTTCCACCATTACTAGGCGCACGCCAGGTTCTTGGTGCTCGCCCATGAAAGAGTGCGGAACGAGATGCAGGAATACGTCGGAAAGTAGTCCCCCAGTAGCGACAGCAGTCATGGTGTTCAGCGTGTCTCGGGTGATCTCCACGGGAATAAACGCAAGAATAAGATTAGGAACCTGAACCTGAGGCCTTAGAGATTCAACACGTTGCAATAAGGGAAGAAAAACACACGAGCTGATGTAGAGCGTCCTCAGAACTGAAGCGATGAAGTAAATGACGAGTTTCGCACGCGTGATAGTCAGTTGTACGCACTAGAATTCCAGGCAGGGCCAAAAGGAAACAGCCACGCAAATACCTGCCGCATGACAGGAGACTCTCCCTCCTCAATCGCAACTTTCAGTGCGCTCAGTTGTTTGACAAGAAACGTTCTTGACCATATTTAGATATTTCCTCTCTGCACCTCTCTCTTTCTATCCCATTTCCCGTCTGCTCCTCGATGCCTAAAAGCAAAAACACAGTGAGTCCCAACTTTTTCTTTGCAAATAATCTGTGAAGTACTTGTTTTAGTCGTCTCGATTTACTCGGCGCGCAGCAGCGGCAGCGGTTTCCCGGCGGGAAGCTGAGAACCGAATAACCTTTCAAGTGAGTAATGCATGGGGCCTTTACGGAAGGGTTCGTACTAATGATACTCAGAGGCACGAAGGGGTCAGGGTATTCTACGAGGGTGCGTGGCGTTTTGGAAGATATGTGGGCTCGGGCGGATATGTACGTTGTTCGTCCAGTAACGGTCCCGGTATTGATCGGTTCACTAGGGTCTTCACCGAGTCGACATTTTCGTTGGAAAACATAATAATATCCGTAGGACGATTGTGGTGGGGAGGCACGATGTGGAAAAGACATATTATAGCGTATGAACAGTTGTATAAATGTCACGTCTTCTCCTCTCTCCCCTCGCCTTTCCACAGTTTATCTGAGTCTGCGGTAAATAGATACGTCCCAGGTCAACTAGTCTGGCCCTGCTTCGCCCCATCCATCGCCTGAGCATCGATCCCAACACCTGCCCCCAATCCACAAAGCCCACAGCACTTTTGCATACTCACGCACCCAGAGATCGACCTCGACTTCTCTTTGCGAAATCGTACTGCTTGTTTCCCCAGTGATATGTCCTGTCCACCCAATGTTGGCCCAGCGTAACCTCGGTATGAGTGCAGATGGTGGAGAAGTCGGGCGGCAGGGGAAGGCATGGCTGGAATCTTGAAAGACGTGGAGAGGGTGGTAAAGTTGTCTGGAGCGGCAAGGGTGTTGCCGACCAGTTTCCTTGGACCAGGCTAGTCTGAAGCGGAGGGTCTCTGATGAGAGTCGAGGTTACACGAGGGCTTCTGTACACGAGTCCCGCATGGCAGCGAGGTATGCATTCCGGAAACCATCTTTAGGCAGGGCGTAGTGAGTGTTATCAAGGCTGGCGCTGCGTAGTCTGCGGCCGCCACGAGTGAACTTTTCAAGCTAAAAGCTCTCCCTCCTTGAGGCACTCTTCGGTGATATGGACGCAGTCAGTACAACGTGCGCGGAGGGGAACAGTGGCGATGGGTTGAGTTGGAGGAAGCGTGAGGGGGTGTGGGGGATATGGCACGGCGGAGGGCTCGCGGTGAACAAGACATGGAGGGAGCAGCGCTCTTGAAGCTGCAGAAGAAAGAAAATGGACCGATGACTAGATTCCGCGGTGATGAGGATAAGACATAAGCATGCGGACAAGATCCGGCTGGCACTTCAAGGAGAGGTTGCATGAATGACTGACTAACCTGGGTATTGACACCTTGAAGACAACGTGGGTGCCCTCGAGCTCAATGCCTTACTCCAGAGCCTCGGGATCAGACGAAGGGTTTTCTTGAAAGGAATAAGATTTGGCGACCATAGTTGGTCGTCGTGAACGATTCAGGGATAAGAACACATTCGGTATCGAATCGTACGACACGACCATGGAGCGGGCATTGGAGCTGACTGGGGATTGATGAGGGTAAAGTCAAGGTGGACGTGGGTGGTAATGGCAAGGTCTGCGTCGCTGAGAGAGTCATTGTTGAGGTCATGAAGGTAAGATTGCAAAGGAAACACTCTGGTCATAGCTACACACCTGCTCACCCACCAAACTAGCCCTACAATACCCGAGCTTCTTAGTTCTATCATCTCTCGTCCTTTCTCTCTCCAACTTCTCTCTCCCATCCTTTCCTCCACCCTTTCCTCCACATACGATGCCTAAAGCAAACTCCACCGTGAGTGCCGTTAATTTTCTTGACATATATCTGACAAACCTGGTTAGTCGTCTCGAGCTGCTCGACGTGCAGCAGCAGCTGGGCGGGAGGCTGAGACTGCAGCCAGATTTGAGGTTAGTGCATGAGGCGCTGCGGTGGGAACTGTACTAACCATACTGACAGACCGGTGAACCGGTCAGAGTGTTTTACGAGGATCGATGGCGTTTTGGGCGATATGTGGCGTTGTGTAGATATGTGGGTCGTTCGTCTGATAGCGTTCCCGGTGCTGACAGGTTCGCCAGGGCCTGCATCGTGTCGACATTTTAGTTGGAAAAAACAGGAATATATCGAGGAGGATCGTCGTGGGGCGGAATGACGTGGAGAAAACGTATTTTAGTGTATGAAACAGAGGTTGAAAAGCCATATCTAGCCATAAATTGTATCAAGAAGAATTTTGCTCCAATCTCGACATGTTCAGAACTCCCCAACTGAACGCACTGGCAACAGCAGCGAAACCATCCCTCTGCACATCTGAAAGGAAGATATCATGCTGATCAGCTGTGCGCTCGTATTCCGCCGGTATCTTGATCTGCCAGACATCTATAAGGAGGGAGGAAAGTGTCGAATTCAATGATGTGCCAACAGTTAGATTGGAGTCGTACCGTTGGTGATAGCTGTGGTTATACATGAAATGGACGCTTGGGAGATCGAGCTGCCCTCCACAAGCAGAACACCGTGTCACGTGAAATACTCTCCCGGGTCTGCAAGTTCCTCGACTAGGCGAAGTTCAGTCGCAGTCTCCGTTGCTGGTCCTACAATAAGCAGCAGTTGCAAGATCAGAACGTGTCATACCCCCAATGACAAGCCTTGTTTTACCGTGTTAATCTCCTCCCTGGCTTGCTTGATACTCGTCATCAGCCACTCTTTCACAAGGCCGTCATTCCATCGCCATTGTCGTCCCGCCTTGCAATACTCGAGAATTAAGGGGTGTGAAACAAACGAGGACCTTCGGCACACCTACCAGGTATGCGAGGCACAGGGAGGATCTTGGAACTGCAGCAGTGTTTCGGTGCAAGCTCCTTGCACTCTACCACGTCTCGCTGTCCCCACCGGCTTGTCGGCGTCTTTTCTCAGTAGGGATCTTTGGACCTCTGCCGTCGTTGCCGCCGTCTTTGTGGTGCGCCGAGATGGTGCCAGGTAATTGTACACGGGGTGTTGCAAGCGCCCGGTTTTGCTGATAAAGCGGAATAGGTGTGGGAGATATTCTTTCGTGCTGAGTGGTTTCTTGTTATTCTGCATCGCGTCTAATTGTGCGCCTGAGGTCGCTGCCCGCGTGTTCGTGGCAGGAAGTGTGTTCTCGTTCTCATTCGGGTGAGGATCGCAGTGTGCTTTCAAGTTATAGTAGTACCAGCTTCCGATAAGCGTTAACTGGGCCATTTGTCGTACGAAAGAGCCACGATCAGTTCGGCGATTGGGCTGTTGTAAACGGGGCTTATGGATGAGGCAGCAAGGACACGGGCGGTTCCCACGAGAGCGCATGATGGCCAAAAGAACCCTAAAGTGGGAAGGGGTATCGTGTGCATGTTCAAAAAGAACTACTTGGATCCTTAGGTAATCTTCGTGTCTTTCTTTGCAAGATACGAGGTGTGTTCAAAATATCCTGCTTGCCGACATACTCGTATTGCCGTTTCAAGATCGAATGGAAGTTTCACCGTATCATATTCGTAGCAGACCTACGGGACTCGGTTTAATGAGAGTGTCCAGGCAAGAGACGTCCTTGAGTGTTGTATACGTATTGAGGAGAAGAGTAGTATGATCCGAGTTGGCTAGTCCCAAGGAATGTAGTTCTTGAAGATGTGACGAGGTTATGGATGCGCTGGGCGTCCAGGAACTATGATAGAGTGATTAGCCGTGCAATGACTCGGCGACGATTAGCCAACCAACTTTGCGAATGACATAACTGGACTGCAAGTGCCCGATCGTCTGCACGAACTGCTGCATTGCTCCATCGTAGTCTGCTTTGGCATGGAGATGATCCCCATATTGTCGATGAATATCAGCAACACTCGATGGGTCCAAGGATTGTGTCTTGGCCAAGTTGAGTGCCAACAAGTACAGCGATTTTCGGTATAACATGTCAAGCTTGGCCGAAGTGGCCTTCTCTTGCAGATACGAAAGCTGCAAGTAGGAGTATTAATAAAACGATGTAAGGACTAATTTTAACCAACAAACCTTCCCATCAATTGAGAGTACGACAATCTGGCTCCATCGGGAGATGATCTCTCGGACCCCTTGAGGAAATGTGCCAGAAAAGGCCACCAACTTGTTTTCGAGATCGAACACTGAGGAAGTACTTGATGAGGTTACAGTGGATACCTCAAGCACCGGCTACTTGAAATGAATCTGTCACTTGAAATAAAACCACCAAATGGAAAAATACCTTGAAAATCTCGGGAGAACTGGCCAGATCGTGCACGTCCTCGACGGCGACCTGATCGAAGAATGGGAATTGTCGCCACTGTGCTCTTCAACAATGAGTGCCTCGGTAAGAAAGAGCTTGACACGTACTGCAGGTGCAACGACGGTCACCCCAGCAGCAGAAATTTGGACTCGGAACTGAGAGCGTTGACGGGTGCATGCGTTACTATGGGAGGCGCGAAAAAGGGCTGTGAGGGGCTAGAGAGCGGGGTGGGAAGGGTTAGGAACGGAGGGAGCTCGTGTTGGAGTGGGGAGCTGTGAAATATGGGAGGGACATGGTGAACGATGGAGGGTGATGATGGAGGGTGATGCATCGGGGATCAGCAAGCCACTCTGGTAGCGGTTTTTTCGAGTGATGTCTTTTGTCCCACTGCGAGATTCGTCTGACGCCGAGCCGAAAGCAGAAGGGAGGCTGTCGTGTGACGATGATCTGAATTGCGACGACAAAGCGAAGGGCCGGAGCGACGATGTGGATGCGTTGGGGCTAGAAACTGGGGAGATACTGGGACTCTGAGACGCGTTTGGAGAGGGACGGGGAGACGGGAGCGGAAAGAGTTGGTCCTCGTCTTCTTCCACGATTGGAGTAGTAATGGCTTCGCATCATCCGACGAGTAGGATCCGGCTGAAGCTACAGATGATAACGATGATCCACCCCTGTCATGGCTACTGGTGTCGACAGCAGTAGTCTGCGTCCATATCTCGTGGATGTCTCCTTCTGAGGCATCTAGTGACGTACGGCGCTGGTCTACGTCTTCCACCGTGATGGCAAGCACGCCATTGAAACTCCTGTTAACGGCTGCCCCTGCCGCAGTGAGTACCGAGCAAAGGGCGGACGCATTGCATTCATGCCAGCACAAGGATTGGCTGTGTTCCTATCGGACGTTGCTTTGCCCGTCTTTGAGTCTGGCCCGATTGTGAAATTCAGGCCAAATCCATTGGATACGAGGCTTTGTCGACTAAGCAACATCCTGGTCTTCTTATACTACGTGTCAAGTCATACAAGATGAAAAATAGTACCGATACAATCCAAAGAGTAAAGGAATAACAAGGGTGAACACGCCACGTGGCAAAGGAGGATATTAAAAACAGGAAAAAGAAGAGTGAAGTCACGGTCCAAAGCAATTTTGGTCACGACTAGCCAACACTCCCGACCAGGTTCACTCCTAGTGCGCCGCTGGACTGTGATGTAGAGGTATTTCCTTTCGCGACTGCACTGAATTGGTAGATACAAGATGGGCGTATGAATTGTAATACCTCACCAGGTGAGGTAAAGAAGTTTGGTAGAAAGGTGTGCTTTTAAATGCTTCACGACGACGCGTGGCTATGTTGTCGAAGTGGGGAAGCAGGCCAATGGCATCAAAGCCAGCGCGTAGGTGGGTGACGTCGTTACGGGCCAGTAGGCATGCCTCCACCGTAGTTCTCACTCGTTGTCGACTGGCCTCTATACGAGCAAGGTCGCACTGAAATTGAATGCCAGCGAGAATCTCCTCAATTAACCGAATGTCTCTGGTGTCGAGAACCTGGCAGATTTGCTTGTTGAGTTCATTCACATTGATGCCTGGGAGTTCCATATCCTAAGAAATGATCAATGTTGATAATATGTTAGATGACGTGTGAGGTTGACCAACATCTGAATCATTTAGGGCGTGTTTCAGGAGAAGAAACGTGTCGGGCCGCTCGACGGATCGGAGACATGCGCCCACGCCACGCTCCTCAGCATTGAAGCCCAAGGGTAGTTGGGGTGTCGGGGCCTCATATAACTTCGGGTGATTGGACAATAGGGCGCGGGGGTGGCACGATGGGACGAGATTGCCAGGGGTATTAATATCGTCCTCGGAATCGTTGGATGAATCTGAAGGTGTGGGTGAGGAAGGTGTGGGTGAGGAAGGAGGACTGGACATAGTGGTCACTGGAAAGAAGAATCAAGGGACTAACTTCATATTCCGGCACTATTATAGTCTGAGCTCCAAACCACGGCTCCGAAAAGCGCTTGCAATCAAGACCTGTTCCAATGATACATCAACTTATAGAACCTGACAAAAACTAGGACGAACATGGATCAAGCTCCGGAGGCTGATAGGCACCCCGTTGGCAAATGACTGACAAATCCAATATTCCATGAGAAAGCGGCCTGGCCTCATCATCACAAGTTGAACACGATCCATATTAGGCAACGCGGCGTTTAACCACAGTATCCATATTTGGATATTTTGGCCGAACGCCGCAGTCGCCGCGTTGCCAAATATGGATTGTGTGACGAGCCCCATGTTAGGACCCATCACAACGTGGTGAAATCGACGTAAAGATTGGCATTCAATCCGACAGTCCATATTGTAATGCGATGACGGTGGCTTTCAACCAAATATCCATATTCGGACCGTCACCAAAAAAATCCCTCCAAGGGCGAATAATCCGATGCCTATACTGGCCAATGGTCCAACGTAAATGTGGCAAGTTGCCTCTTTAAGACCGGAACTTGGTGCTTTGGCTCCCTAAGTTTTCGCGGCGTTTTCACAGCGTCCTTCGCGATTGAGATTAGAACAGCTGCTTCATTGGAAGGGCCCTTCGCCTCATGTCAACTAGAGAGTGTTTGACGTACAAGCTGTCGCAATGAGTTTGGAATTTAGGGCCTCAAAGAGATTTTTAAATGTAAACACCTTCAAGTTGTTATTTCCTCCTTTCTAAGACATGGAACTCTACCGAGAGGAAGAGGAAAGGTTGAGGGAGGTTCTCGAATTTGCGAGCGCAAATGGCGCCTGGTCAGAGATGTGGCCGCCATCGGCGTCGTCCTCCCAATCGGCGTCATACCTCCAATCGGCATCATACCTCCAATCGGCGTCATACCTCCAATCAGCGTCAGACCCCCAATCAGCGTCATACCCCCAATTGGCAGCGGCCGGCCCCAGCGCCATACAGGATTCGATTTTGGGCGCCGAGGACGGACGAGACTGGGGCACCACCGGGCAGCAAACGGAATCGGGAACGGGCGAAAATGTCTTCCAGACAGTGGACGTTATCCCACAAGTTTGGACGGAGACCGGCCAGGGAGACAGGTCGAAGCGCCCATTGTCCCGTTGCGAGGACGAATCTTTGCCACAATTCAGGAGTGATCAGGCAGTAAGTTGCTTCTTGTTGTTATCACGTTGTTCTAGAAAACACAGAATCAGACGAAGGGAACTAAGAAGCCTAGGCGCAAGAATCCTAGACGCAGGGACGTGCCGGATGTTATTGTATTCCGCACGGACCCCGTCCCAACCGTGACACCGGCACCGTCCAAAAAAACGACGCCCCAGATGAAAACAATATTGCTGTGCGAGTGTAGCGGGCCTTCATTTGACGTGCCAACTACACTGTTCGGTTCGCCGCACACCACACCCGAGGACAGCTTGTTGCAGTATATGCTGGCAACGGATCTTCTGTTGGGAAAAAACGAGCGGCTGTTTGAACAATTCGGTAAGCCTGCTGAAACGTCATAGAGAAAATGCTTACGGACGGTAACAGGCCTGGACACCGAAATGGCGAAAGCGGTAAGTTCTATGTTTTTTCATGCACGAGCAGGTGCTGATGTTAAATAGATTTCTACAAGGTTAACGGAATTTTACCGATGGTACCAAACTGAAGCCGCACTCGTGGCCTCCGAGTACCTCAAAGACTTGTGGAATGACGACAAGCGGAGGGGACAAGCCCTACAGACGGACATGTATTGCCATCAATCATCCGTAAGTTACCTTGGGTAATGAATAATAAATAAACTTGCCAATTATTATGATATAGACGACGGGAACTGTGCATCACTTTCTAAACATTGCGACTACTGTTCTGTCTGAACGGGTGGTGATGTACTGGAGTTCGAAGGCCCTCGTTTTACGCGGGTTAACGGTCGCGATTTTGGTTGCTTCGGCGGCCTTCGTGAGTCTTTTTTTGTTAAGAATGATATTTAATCTGATAAACGGTATGAGTTGTGGAATGTTCTCCGATTACGCAGAAATCACCGCAATGGCTCCCAGTACCCAATCGACCAAGATTTTCTCAACAAGCACGGCAACCTACGAAAAGTTTCTCGCCGAGTTCTTGACGACCCTGTGGAAGGCCCTGCGCTCATCGCTAGCCTTGAGACCTATACGGTGGAGTTATTCGAGTAAGTAACACATTTATGGTTAGGAATGAGACTTACCGATCCTGCAGGCGATGTTCAACGAGTGCGTGGCACTACATGTGCCCGGAGGGTGGAGCGACATAGCCCCATTCTCTCTCGCGCACCCGGAGGTACCCAATCGCGATCGTACATTCATCCCATCGGCTCCCATATCTCTGTATATTAATTTTTCTCGAATATGACATTTCGTTTACGCGTCGATCCACAAGATGGGTTAGTAAGACTAAGTTTGACGTCTGGTGCCATGAAATTGAACTCTACATATTATTCGTAGAAATCGTACTCAATTGATACACGTGTGGCGTCCGCCACCATCTCTTCATCATCTAATTCGGAATCTAATTCTTCCGCCTCATCTATATCCCAATCATCGAACTCGCGATCCTCTAAACCAAATTCTAGGTCGTCGTTATCCCCTTCATCTTGCACTTGAATACCCGGGTGCAAATCGCTGCCAGATCGCATCTCTACGTCTTGCGATTCCCCAGAGGACATATTTTCTGTGGCTATGGCTACGCTGTTCAACCTAGACCACGGACGATGCAAATGCGCGTAAACATGTCCTACGCCGAGACCCCAGAGGTATCGCATAACCATATCGCGGTCAACAAATCTAACAAGAGATTGTAAGCAAGGATAGAAGAGTATCATCGGCGAACGTACCGAGTTATGTAGTAAAAGCGCCAATCCTGGTAATCTTTGGCGATTTTGGACAGCCCAATTCCGTCCACGTGAACTTGTCCAAGGGCAAATATCGGCGTGATATGACTTGCTCGCAAGATGTCCCTCGGATCGAGAAAACCAAAGGCGTCTTCATCTGTTATCGGGGGGAAATGAATACGATCAAGTTTGCCGGTCTCCCAGGTATGCATGGCGGAGACACAGCGATACCACCGAACCCATAGGAATTCTAAGCGTCGTGGGCGGTGATCGACTATCCCCTCAGGACCTGCGAGGATTGCATTAACATGAAAAATACCGATGACTCGTGCATATGAGAAAGGGTTCTCATCGTCGTCTTCGGGGTTGTTGAACACCATGACATTGCAACGCAATGTATCAACGTGAATGACATCTTGTGCTCGACGAACATCATATGTCGTATAATTGATATGCGCTATTTTGTGCCTGTACATCACGTCTTTCTTGATGAAGACGTGGTTATAGTCCTCTGGGTCGTTTCCACCGGCTGTCGCTGCGTTTTGCGCAGGAGCTTCGTACTTCAACAGGTCCTGTAATCGGGGAAGCAGGTGGTTCTTCAATTTGGGCACGAAATCCTCCAAAAAGAAACCACATACATTAGCATTTCAAGACGTGGTATGTAGTAGTACCGATGCGGCTCACTTTGACTGCTGGATCACCAGCATACCTGTGCACGAAGAGTCCAATATGTTCCCAATCATTTTGAGAACTGCCTATGTGATGGTGTACGTCGGGAGTGCAGGCGATGTCAACATCCAGCATTGGCTCTGGTTTCTCAAGCCGTTCTCGAAGGCTACGTATGCGAGCTTGGCGACGTTCGAGATTCGTTATCTGTTTGGTGAAATTCTTCCGGCTCGTGCGAAGGTATCGAGCTTTGGATCTGCGGTGCTCAAGTTCTCCCTACCAACCAGAAACCGTAAACAAACGACTTCGACAGGATAAAGTGAGAAGCATACTGTTTCGGTGGTGTAAGAATCTGTGGTACCAAATCTTCTAATAGTACTGGCATAATCCCCGAGTGCGTGAACTTTGTATGTGTTCAGATTCAATAACTTGGTTCGAGGAGTTTCAGGTTCCTGTTTGCGGCTCACAGAGTGACAAGAATCGGATGTTGCAGCATGAGAATGTGACTTATCTTGCTTTTTGGACTTCCTCTTTCGGTTACGGGCTGCCACCTCTCGCTTGAGTTCACGTGTATTAAAAGCTGCACATGTCTTTGCCGAGAAAACGCGCAGTTCTTTCCCCAGGGCGGTGGTCACCTTATCCAACAAATTCAGAGTAACATCTGTGTGCATACGAAGTTTCGCCAAGCCGTGCCAAAATGCGGTCAGATATAACAGCTTCAAAATGGCACTATTATGAGGCTCGGGAAGGAGACCATCGAAGACAGGGATAGCACACTGAAATTCATGTGTAGGTGCGTAAGCAGCCGCATAAAATTTGACAAAATACTCACTTGTAAGAGGTCTTCGAAGTCTCGGGCAGCTAATCGCTTCAACTCTGAGCTGTTACTGGAGAAACGTCGTATGGTGCTGCGCCCAAACGCAGGAGTTTGTCTGTACCTAGAAGGTGGTCCATCATTATACAGACTCTTATCCAATATTCTTACCTTCGGTCTAATTCGTGCAAGAGGCCGCTTTTGGCCGAGTCTAATATTCTCAAGAGATGGATGAACAACGATCTCCAGACGCCGAGCTCAAATTCATGCATGAGATCGACCACAAACATCGGGAATAAACTAAATCCCAAGTGAAACAGTCTTTCGGAAAAGGCGTTCTGAAACTAACTGTTAGTACGTTCAAATGTTGACAGAAAGGGGAGTACATGCGTACCGACGTAGGAACTAGGGATTGGTCCTTCAATAGACGTTCGATAGGTGCACTGTTAACTGCCCAGTTTTGTTCGTAAATCAAATTTCTCGCTAAGGAGATCCTTCCCCGGCGACGGCTGTCATCTACGCGAGCGAGAGATGTTCGCCGGGTCATATCCTGCGCCATGCCGAGGTTGTGGGCAAGCGACAGTGGAGAACAGCAACGAGGACAGGGACATAATCCCCGATTCCGTATGCTGGCTAATAGAATCCTGGGAGTCATTGTATCAACATCTG
>Ga0193724_1000182_pt1 | contig 15710 bp, 25 predicted proteins | sample H2a1metaG_FD_146005 | JGI IMG/M metagenome (GOLD analysis project Ga0193724, IMG submission 146005) | Soil microbial communities from a riparian zone of the East river system, Colorado, United States - H2a1 | ecosystem: Environmental > Terrestrial > Soil > Riparian zone | place: USA: East River... | reverse complement strand
TGTCGTATGATACCATGGATAAGGATGGCAATGTCAAGACACTCCCTCTATTTGCCGATATCGATGTTCGGACACCGAAGTATACCTTCAGTCATCCTAATGGCCTTGGATTGAAACTCAGGATAGGCTATTTACCCAGTTCGTTCGAGCGACTGATCGAGGTCGGCCCTTCTCCAACCCTAACCGGCATGGCTTCTCGCACACTCAAAGCCAAATACGAGACTCGAGACGACTCCGTTACACACGCACGGTCTATTCTTTGTCACGCTAAACACAGAAAAGAGATCTACTACCAATTCGAGGATGAACCTCATGTGCCCGTCATCGAGGCTACCTGAGGCAGCGTTGCCATCACTCCACCTGTGTCAAGTCCCCCGCCAAATGTTGCAGCCGCTAGCATTTAGGACGTCCCCATTAAGGCTATCGATATCTTGAGTGTCGTCATTGCGCAGAAACTGAAGAAGAGAGTCGATGAAATACCTCTGTCCAAGACCATCAAGGACCTTGTTGGTGGAAAATCCACCCTCCAAAATGAGATTCTGGGGGATCTCCAGATGGAATTCGCTTCTGCGCCTGAAAAAAGAATCACCTCTCGAGGAATTAGGATCGGCATTGAGCATCGGTTTTTCGGGCGGTCTGGGGAAATACTCAAGTGGATTGGTGTCGAGGTTAGTTGGTGGAAAGATGCCTGGTGGATTTACGTCCTCCGCAATCAAGTCCCACCTAGCCAAAAACTGCCTTGGACCGTCACGATCGGATGGGGTTTTGTTACTTGGCACCACGATGAAACCAACGTTGAGCTGGCAGGTGGGGAACACTACAACACTGCCTCACTCCGCGCCAAAGTCGCAGAGATACAGTCCAAGATTCCCGCGGGTATGTTGCCTGTAGAAGGATTCTGTGTGGCGGCTGGGATCCCGAGCACCAAGAAAGCTGCTGGGATTATCGACGGGTTGAGTGTACGGGATCCGTCAGGTCGTGGACATTGCCGCTAGCGATATGGGTTTCCCCATTACACTCCGGTGGACTGGCGGTCGTGCTGGCGGCCATCACTATTTTGAGGATTCCCACCCACCTATTTTGGCGACATATCAACAATTCGCTGGTCGCGGGATTCGGTTTTGGTGCTAGGGATTGTGTGGCCTTATCTCACCGGAGAATCGTCCACCCTGTATGACGTCCAGTCCATGCCATTTGATCAGAGCACCTTGTCCATTGCTCAACATTCCAGTTCTAATGCGCCAAACAAGGTCATAGCCTGTTTCGCCGAGACCGGTCAGACGGAGAAGATTGTCTTATGTTCGAAAAAAGTTGGCTACCTGCCCGACTACGTTGCACTACTACAACACATCATGCGCACAAACCCAGAAAAAGGCGCCAAATATGCAACGCAGTTGGTGAATGGTCCTCTGGTAGATGTCGAACGTGTAAGTGGCCGGCCACCCGTTGATGCCGTTTTCGCACTGAACATTCTGTAATGCAGGTTGTAGATATATTCATGTCACAGAACATGATTCAACCCGCCACGTCCTTCTTACTAGACGCCCTCAAGAGCAAGAAACCGGAACAAGGCCCTCTCCAGACTCGTCTTCTGGGGATGAACCTCGTTAATGCTCCTCAAGTTGCGAGCAACCGTTGTCCCCGATCGAGTAAACCTACAGGAGTCGAGCGTGTTCCGTAGTCCTCGTATTCCGCCATATATCATAATATATTATTAACGCTTGGGTAATCTACACTGCTAATCAACAAGTCGGGAATGCCCTCCAGCAAATTCGCAAGAACGACTTTCGGCTCCATTGAATTAAATTAAACCTTGCTTTTTCAAGGTCTTACGGTTGTATCGTCATCCTCAAGTTCTTCCTTTGTCTCTTGCTCGAAGATCTCATGTCGGCCTTCCTGTTTTGATTTCTCCGCCACCAATCGACGGCGCAAGTGAGTGAGCTTCGATAGTGAAGACAAGAATAACTCACAAGAAAGAGCATCTTCGATCCGAGTGATTTCATGGAAATGCTTAGTGTTCGGTAGCCCAAGCGCTCGCATTCCAAAGGCATGCCTCAATTCCTGCGAGTGGTTTCGTTGGGCAGGAAAATGTGGAGAAAAAGAATAACATACTTGAAAATGGCAATCAAAATTCTTCCTGTCTAGAATGTCAGTGTCAGGTACTTCGGATGTTCTCTGATATTCTCACCTTCCCATATAGACGAAGTCAGAACAAATTTCACATCGATATTCAACCCAAAGTCCGTGAAGTTTGTATAACCAGTATGGAATAGGTTTCCCATCCCATCCTAGAGGCAGCTTCAAGGGGTTGTATATTCTTTCTTCGTCTTCTTCTTCACCTGCTACGCCATCTCCAGAGTTGTTGGCGGGGACAGGAGGGGGTTTCGACTGTTCCAGAAGTTCCTGCTCGCGTTCACGAGCTGTAAGAGAACATCTACGTTCGACATTCGACTTCGTCTCGTTGAGAGTATATGCGAGAGATGCGAGGAGAGACGTCATGAATATGAAATAGGCAGACGTATACAGCTTCGACGCTGTAGACGACTGGGTACCTTCGGAAGTAAACTGGTTGGAGTGAATGCCGTTCGGATTTACAGGCAGTGCCCCGGACGAGGCCTGCTTGGATGTCGCCTTCAAATGCCTTTTCGAGGTTAGATGAACTTGATAAACAGTATGTTTTGAATAATTCGAGATGCACGGTAAGAATGCCATACTGTTTGGTGAATATCAAACTTACATGCTGAACACTATATCCCGCTCGCATCGTTACCATTCAACGGTTTTTTATCACCCTCTTCCCAACCATCTATCTGGCCTGCTTGCCATTTCGTATCAAATTCCGTTTTGGATTCTCGTTGTTGAGAATCAACGTCAACGAGAGGCTGAGTACGTTTTACAAACGACAGCAGATAAGCATGAAGAGACTTGATGTATCTGTCGGATGCATAGTGTAAAAGAAAACGACATCGTGAGTACGGTTTGGCTTACAACTCATAATCTTAAAAAATCTAGTATCCTTCGACAATTCTTGGTGGACTGGAAGGGATTGAGCGGCGAGAAGAATATCCAGGTATTGGAGATATCCGGGCCATTTTCCAATGTTTTTGAGATTATTGTAGGCCGTGTGGTTGGCGTACAAGTCGAGATATTTTCTGTATGCTTCTCCCGAGAATAACAGAGAAATAGCTGATGGGAATGGTCAAGGAATGTTTTGTTTCGCAGGATGGCAATAGTACGTACGTACGATCTTCCTCCTCAAGATCATCATCCCCCCCTCATAAATGCCACCTTCGACAAGTACCGCAAATTCGAGGTCGAACCCCCTGGTATAGAATCAGGATACTTGCTGTGGTGTTCCTGAATCTTCACCAACCGCGAATAAAACTCTGATAAATCGCTCTGCTGCACTGGTGCAGATAGTAGGCCTATCTCGGCCTTCCTGGCATCTTCATCCCGGTAGAGGTTGTCCAAAGTCGTGACCCGTGAAGAAATGCGATCCAGTATTTGAGAAGCATTGTGTTCCGTCTGGAGCTTGGCCACATGTGTTGACTGGGATCTAGAGAGCAGATTATAGAGGACTCTTTCAAAGCGCTCGATCTCTTCATGCGTCTGTCGTTGTACTTCAATGACTGAGTCCGTTGTTTTGACCGTTGGAGACGACGCTCTCGGAATTTCGAGTCGGAAAGCTAGGGGCCTGAATTTTCAAAGGGTCTCAGTCTCTCCAAACCTTCACAGCGTAAAACGTGAAAATTCTATGCGGTCGAATTTCCGTAAGTTCCGGAATTAGTCGTGAATATGACGGCAATACGCTTGGTTGAGAATGTTACCACAGCAGATTCTCGTCGCTCTGACAGGTTATGGGAATTTGCCCAGAATATCACGGGTTGTTTGGACTTCGTCGCGTGACTTGACGCGTCCGTAGTATAGTTGTAGATAACATAATAAACACCTACATGCACTACAATGCCTCGCCCTCCTGACACGACGTGTATCTGCTTAAAGTGCTCTGATAAGCCACTTCTTTTGCGTCAAATATCGAGAGATCTTGCTCAGAAACACCTCAAGAAGTTTGGACCTGCCCCCTTGCGCTGTCAGACTGGCGATCGTGGTGCATCTGTGGTTCCCGGACCCTCTTCTGGCTTGCGCAGGCCTCTAGGCGACATTTCTACCCAGTCTCCACGCTTGGGACAACTTAGGCGCTCCCGGGAACTCGATCTTGTAGAAGATCCTGCAAGAAATAACAATGAACTGGAATATCACGACAATGACTTCGGCGGCATTATTGACGCTCCAGTTCAAGAGAATATACAACCCGGCGAGCCAGCACTACCCTCTGACACTGTGTATCACGCTGCGGAACTCCCTCCTGGTCCTGAACTTGCTTGCGAGATCGATGCAGAAGATGCATCTGTCGTGCCTCGCGCCTACTTGGACAACGAGCCTTCTTGTGTTCGCATCGCCTATCTACAAGCAGTATACAACAACGTCTACTCTAATATGCCTGTGAAAGACACCAACACAAATCTCTGTATGACTCTCAGTGCTCTCGATGCCGGTGGTATACTTCCAGATCATCCTCGACCAGTTCGGACGCTTTTCAGTGCTCGTCGGAGACTTGGCATTGATCCTGACCCATGGATAATTCAATACGCCCTTTGTCCACGATGCTGGAAGCACCACACCCCTCAAGAATTACTGGACCTTGCTGGCCCGGAATGTTCCACTCCTGGCTGTGCTGGCTTGATCTACGAGACTAAAATCGATGCAAAGGGCCGACCTAAACGACACGCTCCTCTGATATCTCCCCAGGTTTCACTCATCCAGAGTCTTCGTCGAATGCTCCGTCGAAAAGGCTTTCGGAAACTCATTCGAGACAGCCGCAATACACCACTCAACCAGAATGAAAACGACGACTTCATAATGACTGACATTCACGACGCCAACTTGTGGCATCAGCTCAGAACAGGCATCAAACGGGAGATAGGTAACTATGGTACAGTCCGAGATGTACCCGTTGGCGAGAATTCTGAGCGAAAACTCACGGACTGGCGCTTCGGGTTACATCTAATTGTCAACATCGATTGGTAAGGTTCGTTTAGCTATTTTTTCACCATTCTCATCACCGATATAGGTTTGGAACTCTCCAGAATCGTCCGCATTCGACCGGCCCAATATACATCTCCATTGCCGACTTGGCTTATGGACATCGCCTACTCCAAATCAACGCCATCTGTCTAGCGATCACACCTGGACCTGCCGAGCCAACAACGGAACAACTGAACAACTGCTTGGAACCTGGAGTGCGAGACATCATCAAACTTAAGAACGGTAATATCATATCCACGTCATAGATTTAACTAAACTTCATCTTTTCTCAGGTGTTCCAATGGAAATGTATGACGAAACGGATACTAACATTGTCGAGGAAACAGTATATGCAGATTTCACCTGCAACAATTGCGACACCCCCGGAGCACGGAAGATCTCAGGTACAGCAGGCCACAGCGCAGACATCCATCCTTGTCCATGGTGTAGATGTGTCCTTCTCGATACAGACCGGCCACAAGGATATGATCAAGCCTGTCGTATCTCTTCCCTGTTTTCTGCATTTTCCTATACTCACATTGTTGTTAGCCTTTACCCCAAGAGACGACTACGACATGCTCAAACAGAAGTTTTATTTCAAGAATGCTCCCACACGGCGACAGACAAGTATTCTCGCAAACCACGGCGTTCGGTTCTCAGTGCTGGATTACATTCCAGGATGGCGACCCTCTCTAATGACTGCCCTCGACTTTATGCATTGTATCTATCTCGGTAAGCTTTTTTTTTTGTTATCTACGGGTCTGTTTCATCTATGATAACAGGTGTCGTAGCGTTCCTTTTCTGCAACGTCCTTTTTGCAGCCCATTTGTTCCCTGGCGCAGGCGGTATCAATTCGCCAAAGCATCGATTTGAGGAAGTCATTAACTTGATCAAATGGCCAAGCCATATCACACGATTACCGAAGAATGTAAGCAAACTTCACATGCATGTTATACGTCAGCTTCTATTAAGCAGTCGAATATATAGCTTGGAGAGAATCAATCACTGAAGAAAGCCGATGAATGGCGGAGGCTTCTCACCGTCACACCTGTCGTCCTTTGGTGGGCATGGAAAGGTCAAGACGGCACCATCCCAGACACCGAATTCCCCCTCTCGGTGTCCGAAAAAATCAGCACCACTCACTCACGGAAACCAAAGTCTCTGTTCGACACGATCCTTTTGCTATGTGCTGCCGTTCGCTTGCTCTCGACAAAGAAGATCTCGATGGCTCAAGCAAATGCCGGCCAAATGTATCTGGCAAACTACTGTCAGCGGCTCCTACTCCTCGGTGTCTCACCTACGATCAATCACCACATCGCCATGCATTTCTCGTCGATGATCAAACTTCTAGGACCTGTTTACGGGTGGTGGCTCTTTGCTTTCGAGCGTTTTAATGGTATGCTGAAGAGGGTCAACCACAATGGTCACGACGGTGGACGGATGGAGTTGACGCTCCTTCGTAACTGGGTCCAGACACACCTCATCTATGAACTCTTAATTGCGCTCCCCCCAGATGCATCTCAGCACGAACGAGATCTCCTCGACAAGATCATCAAGGCTGAAGCTAAACAGGATCGAGGTGCAATGATGACGCAGATTGCGATCTTTCGGAGTGAAGCCTTGGTCGACTCGATTTCCCTTCCCAAAAGGCTACCAAAACCCATCAACCTGCATCAAGTCAGATGTCAAGCTCTCGATGCTACCGATCTCGATGTTTATTCATTGCTTCTGAGCTACTGCCGAGGACTCTGGCCTGAATTACACCTCCGTCGTGAACTTTCCCTTCAAGAAGGGACCGCCTTCATCGGAAATCAAGTCGCGCGCCGCCTACCTTACATTCGCAAAGACGGGATTCGTTATGGGAGTCGTGCCAATTTAAGAACGAAGGCAGACACGTTCGCGTTTATTGAACATAATGGTGTGCGGGTACCAGTATGCATTGAAGAAATCTTTGCAGTGCGTATTCCGAACTCGAATAAACCCTCCCACATATGTGCCGTCATTCGAAGACTTCGCTCGGACGACCAGATGCCTGCTATGCCCTGGGACCTATTGTACGTGATACTGGCCCTTCAATGCGCCTGTACTGACATACTTTAGTTCGTCTGTTCTTGGTATTCATGTCTCATATGCCAACGATTTCCATGCACTCGAGGTAATCCCTGCGTCATCAATTGATTGTCCCCTTGCTCTTGTTCCAGTGTATCTCAACACCATTCGCAAAGATATATGGATATCAGTCTCGTTTGATCACGTATGTTTACTACTTATTCTACATGGTTTACTTACGGCAATTTATTTACAGAATGGCACTGAACCCGACGAACCGTTTGAAGACTTTGATGAAGACCAAGACGATAACTCCTGAAGCTCCCTAAGCATACAAATCGTCGTCGTCGTCATCACCTTCCACCACTTGCGAGGATTTCGGAACCTTTCCCTTATCTTTCCCTTTCCCCTTCCCTTTCTTCCTCTTTTTCTTGGACGACCCACCCTCCTCGTCACTGTTAGCCACAAGCGTTGTATCAGATAACCTTTGCTTCCTTTTCAATTTCAGATCCGCTTTCTCTTTGGCCGATTGCTTGATGAGTGCTTCTGTGGCCTCCGGATCGCGTGAATCACCCCAGAGTTTGCCGTTATCTGCAATCCGCGCTGGAAGGTCGAACTCCGAATGTTCTTCAAGCCATTTGGGATCAATCATCCATCGTCGAGCACGACCTTGAAGTGTCTTTGTTGCGGGCGGAGCTTGCTCCTTCTTTTCACCCCGGACTCGTTTCACAAATTGAGTGGAAGGTTTGGCATCCGGTAGTGCATCGATTTCTTCAAACATTTGATTGACCTGTCACTGACGATTAATTTTCTGATAGGGTACATCAAGAATCCTTACGATTTCAGCTCGATAATCAGGTGTGCGCGATGTATAGACATTTGGAACCAGTTTTCCATCATCTCCGTAGGTATCTTCATCATCGGACATTTGCTGAACACTAAATGCAGCGTCGTATTTTGGTAAGCGCCATTCTGAATTTTCCGGTAGCTTTTGTCGTTTACGCTCACGAACTTCAAGTTTCTACAAGTCCAGTTAGCCCCACTCGAGGTGAAACTGATAGACATACTCCACGAGCACGGTTATCTCTTTTATTCTTTGACAGTCCGTCTCCAGGCTTCGTTGATTTCTTCCCGCTGGTACCTCTGAAAATCTTTTGCAGGGCTTGATACTTCGTAACGAATCTCGCTTCAAGATCTCCCTGCCGGACAACATCAAGGAACTCTCCGGCCTCCGACACATATTCTCTACCATGCGATTTGGCAAATGAGGTGAGTGTGATTATCGCTTTGTGGTTGCGAGGTTCCTTGCTGGACTTCTCCCACAGAAATCGTACCTGGCGTACATCTTTCGAGCCCTGTACAAAGGGTAGTTCATCCTCATCAAAGTCGTCGCCAATAACCGGAAGGTCGTCCTTTTCGCTGAGTTTCGACGTGCCCAAAAACTTTTGATACATGATATTTGTGAGTTGCTATCGTTTTTACGGCTTTAAATCAAATGATATTACATTATTCCTGTAGTAAATGCATACCTTGATCTTGGGATGGTTTGAGGCCGCAATACTGACTTCTGCTTCTTCTTTAGCTTTCGTCTTAATTTTCATTTCTTCGGTGTGCGACCCAGTCTCGTCGCTGTCCGAGTCGGTACCTTCATCAGAATGCTCAACTACACGAGAAATAGATGCAAGCGCCGCCAATCGTTCGTCGTATTTCTTCTCGACCTCTCGTAGACGGAGTTCAATTTCGGCTTGTGTGCGTGTGAGTGAAATCTTCAGCGCAGTATTCTCGTTTTTGACTAATTGCAGGTCATATTCTAGACGTTGGACCTTCGTCTCGACCATCACGAATTCGCGGTGAATGGATTCCTTGTTGAGTTTCCCAGCAACTGAAAATTGGTATGGATTGGTGGGTGGAGGTGGAGGTGGAGGAACCAATCCGACGGTTGCAAAGGAAGGCTGAGGCTATTCCGGCAAGTCAGGTATGTTATTTGACGTTCACATTTGTCGTAGAACTGACATTAAAGTTAAATTGCTGCTCAGCTGTAGGTCCAAGCGGCATCTGCCTCAGGCATGGGTCGATCAACGCCAAGTCTTGCTCCATTAGAAAAACAGTTGCGAAATCGAGTAAAGGTGGGTCTGTATGCCCCAAGCTCGAAAATTTTATTGATTGTGCAGTGCTGACATTTTTAATTAAGGCGAAAACGGAAGGCACCCTCGAGGCCATCAAATTTGTGCGTAAACTTTTCCTGGCGAGCCCTCATTCATCTTTTGCTAACACTACCACCATGTCCCACAATCAGACCGGGGAAAACACGCTTTCAATCTTGCTGCCGCCAGTTCACCATTTTATGAGCACCTATGAACATTCTTTTCGTTTCACCTTTATTCCAAATAAACCAGGCCCCGTTGTAAGTGTTCACTTCAGTTTTTCTTCGGCTTGTCACAATATTGAGTATATTTGCAGGAAATAGTGATCGTCTTCCCTAGCTTCAAGGACATGATGCCTTCTGAAGGAAACACGATGGTAGATGCCCTCGACCTTTCACCGGCCTCGAGATATACGGCTAGACTCACATTCGCCGACAAGAAACACACTGGATCGACAACAGAAAGTGAGTCTGAACCGGACTCAGAGTCTTCCTTTTCTCGTATTCAGCGCTTGATTGGTATGTGCAAACTCTCTCTTAATATCTAAAATATTGACATGTTTTCTTATTCTATAGATACTGCACCCAGTCAAAAACATTTCAGGGATCTTGAAGAGCAAAAGGAGTCGGCAAAAAAGAGGCGAAGGTTGACGAAATGATTGTAAAATGTAGTAAAATGTAGTAAAATGTAACAAAATGTGTGATGTCACGTACACAAATAAACGCGTTGCGTCGACGCGTCTTCCCTTCCATCTTACCACTATGTCCTCCGAATCTGAGACTTCGCCTGCGTTACTCACCTGCCTATCCAGTGGCAAAGAGATTCGAAAACGGAAGTTTCAGTGAGTCCTGTGGATTGACCTCGCTTGTTTGATGCTGACATTTCAGCAGCGATCCCTTGCACCCATATCTACATGCAGCGCGATGGTTCCCTCTCAGTATCGACCCCTTTGCTGACCTTGTATCTGTTCTTAAAGTCGGAATGGCCTTGGAGCATGGTGCCAAACTTGAAGGAAACTTGAAGGAACTGTAAGTGCCGTCATACATGTCATTTTAAACGAAACTGAACTTTCAAAAGGAGTGACGACGTTTCGGAGTACTATCACAAATTATTCCAGATGTTCGTGAAGCTCGTACCTGACTTTGACACCACAATCTCGGAACTCAAGGACAAACCTGACGAAAGGTCTACCTTTTTCAATCGGGTGAGTATATGCGCGCATTTACACGTTGATAACGCTTAATATTAATGTAAACAGCTCGGATCTGCCGCTGGGAACGCTCGTTCAGAGGATTGCGGCAGCTTGAAGCACACCGGGATCACTTACATCCCTTTGAATCCTGAAGTCGACACCGTGCAGCCTCCGATTTGCAAAGAACACAGCAAAACCATGCGTGGCTTTAACCATATGGTCACGGCTCGCCTTCTATGCCCAATGCGATACCTCGAACAGTTTGACGGCGACGAGTAAGTATTTACTATCTTCCTACTACAATTGATGACATTTCTCATAGCGAAATTGCGGGACTCATGCAAGAAGGCCGTGTCAAGATTGGGACCGGTGAATGGCCAGCCTACTTGTACGACGAGAACCAGGTTTATGACCCTGAGGAGAAAGATAAAGGACTTCTCCGAGGCTATCTCCTTGTTCGGGTAAGGTCTTATTTCTCCTTATTTCTCATTTCTGATTTGTTACAGGTCTACCGTCATATTTTTACAGGACCAGCAACGGCGTTTATAGGCAGTGGTCGCAAGGGGACCAAAGCCTCGAAGAGCAAGTTACATGGCCTAAGTTCTGTCACTCCGAGGACAATCGCATACGCAGCAGTTCAGGTAAGCTCAAATATCATTCATCGACAGCGACCACAACTACCCTCCTTTACAGACACGTTTCTTTCTCTCCTTGCTCAACCACTGGTCCAAGCTTGACGGCGAATTCAATACGCAGAAGCTTTACAGCAATATCGTCAAGCTGTTTGAGTCGCAGCCAGGTGACCCTTGGTGTATTGATACTCTCGCATGGTGGAACAGGTAAGTAATGTGTTTTATTACTGGCTCGCTGCTTAGGGTTAATGTTCGAATTATTTCTATAGCCAAGTGCCAGAATTGTCCGAATGGTCGATTTCTTTACAGAAAACGACTCGCTATTCTGATTCAGAAGATGACGAGTACGAACTAAACGAGATCCTCTCTAAACGAGCAGCACGAGCCCAACGAAGCAACGCCGTTCCGAACCCTCGTGATAGTGTTCCGGTGTCGGGCAGAGAGAGTAACAATCAAGATGCCGAACCTCCCAAGAGTACCGAACCTCTCAAGAGTGTCGACACCGTTAGCAGGTCTAGCAGTCTGACACCCAGCGTGGAAAGTGTGGACCCCGGCAGAGCGGCAAATGAGGGCCAAACCGGGAATGATGGTTGCAGCAACCGGGGCGGTGCAAAGAAGCGGGGAAGGGGTGGGCAAGGACGTGGCAAAGGTGCCAGAGGCCGGGGTGGTAAGCTAAGGTAATTCTGTGATATTGTTCTCTTCATTCTTCGCATTGCAATTGTCGATCGGCTATGTTTTCAGTACAGCAGCAAATACGGATATCATTGTACACCGTCCATGGTATCAATAAAATTGTATTAATCTTTTATGACTTTGTAATCCCGGAAGTGAAACTGATATGATTGGAATTGGTACAATAATGGTATCTCATGGTTATAGTCTGGCAACCTGAGGAAAACTGTTATGGACTGGTGAGGAAGTGAACACCTGTTATGCTATTGGAATCGACATGGCAGAGTTGTATAACCTTTTTTTACTTTGTATATAACGCTTCGTGAATAACAGAAACTTAAGTATTTCATAACCGACTTGTTGCTTTGTAAGGTAAAGGCGAAATTCTACTCAAGCCGGGGGCCTCGAAACTTTTTCGGCAAATTCTCGTTGCATTTGTGGTCATATTCCTGTGAGATGGTAGTCATATTCGTCGAAATGCACCAGAATACGCTGAAAGACGCATTTCGGTCAGATTGTTGGCATATTTTAGTAAATTTTTGTAATTCTACGAGAATTTGCCGGCGTCAAATTTTCTGCTGATGCGCTGTGCCTTCCAACGTTAAAAAAAGACCGGTATTAACCCTGTCGTGGCGCTTCAAAGCTTCAACGCTTATGGTACTAACCTGCCTGAGAATGCGAGGTTGTAGAAACTTGTCTTCGAATCCTCCGAAGCGGTTCATGTTATTTCAACTTTCGATGATTTGGACCTCAAGGAAGACCTCATTCGAGGAATTTACGCATATAGTGCGTCCTCTGTTCCAATGTCTATGCTCAATTCGATGCTCATGTGTGAGTAGACTTCGAGAAGCCATCAGCCATTCAACAGCGGGCTATTTTGCCCATAATTCAAGGTCGTGATGTTATTGCACAGGCACAGTCTGGAACCGGAAAAACAGCAACTTTCTCGATTTCTATCCTACAGTCAATCGACGTCACGGTTCGCGAGACTCAAGCTCTCATTCTCTCACTTACCCGCGAACTTGCCACTCAAATTCAGTCTGTCGTTCTCGCATTGGGAGATTATATGAACTTCCAATGTCACGCATGTATCAGGGGAACTTCCATTGGTGAAGATATACGAAAACTCGAATATGGGCAGCATGTGGTTTCTGGAACACCCGGGCGTGTATTCGATATGATTCGGAGGAGAAGCCTCCGTACTCGGAACATCAAGATGCTTGTGCTCGACGAAGCAGACGAATTACTTAATAACGGCTTCAAAGACCAAATATACGACGTATATCGTTATCTGCCTCCGCAGACGCAGGTCGTCCTCCTCAGCGCCACTCTGCCATATGATGTCTTGGAAATGACTACAAAATTCATGACGGACCCCATACGGATACTGGTCAAGCGTGACGAACTGACTCTGGAAGGAATCAAACAGTTTTTCGTGGCTGTCGAAAAGGAGGACTGGAAGTTTGACACGCTCTGTGACCTTTACGACACCCTCACAATCACATAAGCTGTCATCTTCTGTAACACGCGACACAAGGTTCTTTCTTCATTGAGGACTTATTATCGCCTTTACATATCTCTTTCTACAGGTTGATTGCTTGACAGAAATGATGCGTGCCGCCAACTTAACTGTGTCCTCAATGCATGGTGAAATGGTCCAAAAGGAGCGAGACGCTATCATGGCTGAATTCCGAGGTGGAACCTCGTAAGTTCCATTCTAAAATCCTTGAAACCTACTTACTAGGCCAACCCAGCCGCATCCTAATTATGACCGACGTTTGGGCACGGGGAATTGATGTCCAACAAGTTTCCCTGGTAATCAATTACGACCTGCCAGCGTAAGTGTGCATTATTTTACGTCTCTGCTGAGGAATATTGATGTTCCTTAGTAATCGTGAGAATTATATACATCGCATTGGACGCCGGAACCGCTTTTGGGGGACTCTGCCACTGATTGAGCGATAAATGACCGCCGCCTCGAGTGAACGACGGTAATTGTGTTTTATAACGGAGACGTGCTCTCCGGTCCTAGATTTGGTGTGTCTTGAGAAGCGGGTCCTTTGTCGCTATCGTGACATCTGCAACTGAAGTCGGAAACACGCAACCTTCCGCGTTGACGTCTGAATCTGTTGCAAGGATTCATGAAGTCTGTTTCTATAGTCTGACATCCTCAACTTGGGACGATTTTCCCACCATGACAGACACTTCCCTCGATTCTGATACCCTGGGCCCGACTTCGCCAAGGGACATTCCTTTTGCTGATTCCGTCGTGTCTCCCCCGTCCATTTTTGTGCATCCATGCATGCCACTGACAAAAATACTGTCGTTCGGATCCTTTTACTATTCTCTGGATCCTCATTGGGACGTTTCTTCGCGCCTGGCAGTGCAGCTGGAAACGATCTTGCCACATTTGATCAACATTTTGTTTGGAACGAATACATCATCCGAAGTTTGCTTGACTTCAGGGAGCGACTGGACCCCAAAGAACGTGGAGAACTCGACAAGAGTCAATTCACTGTACGTTCCTTTTATAATCGAGAGACATATATCAAATCTGCGCCTTAGGTCTTGGCCATCCAAGGTTACGTGGTGTGTTCACGATGGCCCTGCCAGCCCCCCTGACAGATGGATCACCGACAATTGCAACTCTCTCATTGATCTCGCGGCTGGGATGGAAACGCGCAGGAACTCGATTTAATACCCGTGGAGTTGATGACAATGGGAATTGCGCCAATTTCGCTGAGGCACGTATTCCGTCTTCCTGTGGTATCAGTGGGGTATTAAAAATTTCTGCCAGACGGAAGTGATTTTCAGTACGGATCAGCACTGTGTTACTTATGTACAAGTCCGCGGCACCGTTCCCTGTGCGTATCCCATTGGATTTGAAATGATGTGATACTTACACCTCAGAATGAAGTATTCTGGGAACAGCAAGGCCTCCAGACGTTCGGACAGCGCATTCAAATAACTCGTCCACAAGCATCTCAGCCAGCTTTTGAACGTCATTTCACTCACCTAACTGAAGAGTACGGCGCTGTTCATGCTGTCAACTTGCTCGGTTCCAAAGAAAACGAAGCAATCCTCACGTCAGCATATGTGCGACACTTACAGATTGCCAGCGTCATGCTGGGAGAAGACGCGTATCATTCCAAGTCTGGTTGACTCTTGGCCAGACACTGCAACATTCCAACAAAGGGCAAGATGACAGACGTTAATATATATACCTATTTGCAGCTCAAGATGATCACAGTAACATGACAAGGCACAAACTTGCAGAGCTGCTCCAACTCAGCGCCCTCTTTCGCCCCTGGTGAATCCTTTCCATTCTTTCTAGAAATGTCTAGAAATTCTAGCAGCGAAAGGATTCACCAGGGACGGAAATAGTCATTGGTGTCTTTGACCTTGGATGGCTTGGCATTCAGCGGAAGCGAGGCGGAGATCACTGTGAGATCTACTATTTTTCACAGTGTTCAAGTTTCCCGAACAAACGAGTTTGAATGCAGTGTCTTTCCACGCTTCATTTTTCTGTTCGTCTCATTTCTGCCATGTCTTCGGTATACAAACTTGCTAATTTGTGAGTCAAAATCTCGATTAATCATCCCACTAATTGTTCAATCACGGAACAAGAAAGATATGATTAAAATCGTCCAGGGACAGTGGGACTTGTGGCCGCAGGAAGATATAAAGCCACTGGCAATCCCCAGATAAACTAATGATTCTCTAATAATACAATATTCTCATACAATAACTCCACCTTATTGTTGTACAGTGTAAAACTGTTAAAGGCATCATTGAACACGATGTGATATAAATTGCGAATGACTAAATAAATAAATAGATATTAGTGCCAGTATAGTGGAAGGTCCTTGACGTACAAGGGTGGGGATCCCGAGGAACAGTCCCGCGAAAATCGAGTAGGACGTAGTCAACCATTTC
>Ga0193724_1000181_pt1 | contig 15745 bp, 11 predicted proteins | sample H2a1metaG_FD_146005 | JGI IMG/M metagenome (GOLD analysis project Ga0193724, IMG submission 146005) | Soil microbial communities from a riparian zone of the East river system, Colorado, United States - H2a1 | ecosystem: Environmental > Terrestrial > Soil > Riparian zone | place: USA: East River... | reverse complement strand
CTTCGCTGACGATCCGGATACGCCCCTCTGTGGGGTGGGATGGCCAAAGTTCTAGAAGTGATTTGGGGTGCGTGACTACAAAAATATTTTTCGGAAAATCAGAAAAATAACTTGACTCGCCTGTCAACAAACAGCCCGTCGGGCAAATCACTTCCAATGAAGCCAGCAGCGCCTGTCGGAGCCCAGGCTATGAAAGACGCGCGTTACAGCCCGGCAAATCAATTAACTTGGGCGCGGACTTATTGCCGGCGTCTTGAACCGGCAGGTGCCATTTGTCCCTCGCCGGACGTTCGAGGTTGCTGTAGTTTGGAATGCGTAGGCCACCTTTTTGGGCGGGTCAGATGCGACGACGCGATTTCATCACGGCATTTGGTATCGCGGCTACGTGGCCGGTCGCGGCGCGAGCGCAGCAACCGACGAAGATGAAGCGGATCGCTTACGTTAACTCGTCGGGTATGGTCAGCGTAATAAGCGCGAGTGGTAGACCGACTTACCGCGGTTTTTTCGAGGAGCTAGGTCGCCTTGGCTACGTCGAGGGCCAAAACCTCGGGGTGGAACGCTACTCTGGGGAAGGGCGCCCCGAACGCTATGCCGAACTGGCCCGCGATGTCGTCAACACGCATCCCGACTTGATTTTGGCGGTGGGCGGTCGTCTATCGTTGGACTTCAAAATGGCGACGACGACAATCCCGATTGTGACGATAATCATCGATCCGATTGCCCTGGGACTTGTGGCAAGCATCGCGCGGCCCGGCGGCAACATCACAGGCGTTGCTATTGCTGCGGGATTGGAAATCATTGGAAAACGCATGGGGCTGCTGGTCGAGGCGATGCCAAAACTGTCCACCGTCGGTTACCTTGCATCGCGACCATTCTGGGAGGATGCAAGAGGTACGGCAACGCGGGAGGCGGCCAAAAGGGCGGGGGTTGCGTTGTCGCCTGCTATGCTGGGCGCTTTTAACGAGGCAGAGTACCAGCGCGTCTTTACGTCGATGGAACAAGATCGAGCGGATGGGCTCATGGTATCTGATGAACCCGAGCACGGCACCTATCGTGCGACGATTGTCGAATGGGCGGCGAAAGGCCGGATGCCCACAATTTATCCGTTCCGCGATTTTGTCGAAGTTGGCGGACTGATGGCTTATTCGACCGACCAGGCGGACATCTGGCGCCGCGTCGCCAACCTCATCGATAAGATTCTTAGAGGTGCCAATCCGGGAGATATCCCGTTTTACCAACCGACCAAATTCGAGCTGAGTATCAATCTCAAGACTGCGAAAGCGCTCGGCCTCGAAATGCCAGCGATGCTGCTCGGCCGCGCCGATGAGGTGATCGAGTGATGTCGTTTATGGCACCCTTGAGACACCGACATGAGGAGAGGATTTCGCCCGTCATGCTAGTCATTCCGGCTTTTTTCTGTCTGCACGTTCAATAAGTTCATATATGGGAACATGGGTGCTTTCCGACCACGATTCTAACGCAGCTCCGCAGACCGCGCAGATCGCGTCACCCGTATGCGGCATCAAGAACTTCTCTTCGGTGCGTCTGTACTCGGCGCCGCAATTGCATTGAACAATTGTCGCCATCCCCGGAATATGCGCTTGGGACCGTGGAGTTGCGATGGTGGCACTACTGGCGGGTTGAGAAATGCTCGCCCTAGAGCGGGATGACTTTTCTTCGAATCGTCATCCCGCTCTATCTTTTTGTTTGAGCATGATCTTTTCGGAAAACCGGTACCCACTTTTCCGGATCATGCCCTAGCGGTCACGCTGGCGCCCATCTCTTGCTTGGACGCCTATCCAAGCGATGAAAGGCAGCACGTTCGTGAAGGGTCAGGGTTCTTTCCGTAGTTCTCCGGCCGTGAACGGAGTTCCAGTGCTACAAGAAGGGCTTGGTTTTGTTTGCGTCGGCTGAGGGCAGGACAGTGCCAATCAATCGGTTATTGAAAACCAAGCGCACGCTGGAAGAAATCGAGCTTTTGAACAAAGCCTTCAACCACGCTCGAGACGTGGCCGACGTGAGCCAATTATTCCAATCATCGTACTCCGCGCCGGCAAGGGCTTTTAAATTTCCCTTGAATTACACTCGGGAGAGATGAATACTCGTGATCTGCAAGCTTAGATGGAAGAGATGGAGAGAGGATCATAACCCCGTTGACGTGAAGGATCGCAGCTATGATACGCACCGCCCTCATGGCCTTTACGGTATTTTGCGTCGCAAGCGGCGCCTTCGCACAAGCCGAACTTGCTCCGTTGCGAAACCAAGCCATCCGCGGCGCCATCCCCAACCGTTACATCGTCGTCATGAAGCCGGGCGTCTCACGCGAGGCGATGGGCGATATTCGGCAACGCATCACGGGGATCGGCGGCAAGGTCGGGCACGTCTACACGTCGGCGCTCAACGGCTTTAGCGTCGAGATTTCGCCAGAGGGCTTGCAGGCCCTGCGCGCGTGGCCCGGCGTCGACTACATCGAAGTCGATCAGCTCGGCTCCGGCGACGGCGCACTGCAGCCGCCCAATCCGGCCGGCGCGCCGCCCAGTGGCATCGACCGCATCGACCGGCGCCTCACGCCGCTCAACGGCACCTACAGCTACAGCGAGACGGGCGCCGGTGTGAACGCCTACATCATCGACTCCGGCATTCGCGCCACGCATTCGGATTTCGGCGGGAGGGCGTCCGGCGCCATCGATTTCGTCGGTGACGGTAACGGCACGAACGACTGCCACGGCCACGGCACCAATGTTGCCGGCATCGTCGGCGGCTCGCAGTTCGGTGTTGCCAAGGACGTTACCATCCATGCCGTGCGCGTCCTGAATTGCATGAACAAGGGGTTTGTATCGGACTTCATCGCCGGTCTGGACTGGGTGCGCAACAATGCCGTCCAGCCAGCCGTCGCCAACATGAGCATCCTTGCGGACAATCCTTCGACGGCTTTCGATATGGCGGTCACCAATCTCGTCAACGCCGGCGTCCCCGTCACGCTAGCTGCTGGAAACAACAACGTCGACGCCTGCCTCGTATCGCCGGCGCGCACGCCGGTGGCTATCACGGTCGGCGCAACAGTGCCCGCCACCGATGCCCGCGCCAGCTTTTCGAATTTCGGAACCTGCCTCGATCTCTTCGCGCCCGGCGTCAACATTCTCTCGGACGGCATCGCGAACGATACGGCGACCAGCACTTTTTCCGGCACCTCGCAGGCCGCGCCGCATGTGGCGGGGGTCGCCGCGCGTTTCCTCCAAACGCATCCGGCAGCGACGCCGGCCGACGTGCTCGCGGCGATCCATGCCGCCGCCGATATCGCGTCGACACCGGGCTGGGGCGGCATTGGCAACGCCGGCGCCGGGTCGCCGAACGAACTGCTGCACTGGGGCTCGGTTCAACGAGGCCAGATTGACGACGATCAAACTCCTATGCTGTACAGGGTAAAATTCGTCTGCGGCCAACCCGTCGGGAATACGCTAGCACCTGGAAGATACTTCACCGTCATCAATGTACATAACCCCATCGAGGATGCGTCCGTGGAACCGATCAGCTTCAGGATGAAGTTTGCCGTCGCACCACCACCGCAACAAGGCCACACACAGTTCAGCAGTTCCTTCGATGTGGCTTCAGATAACGTACGAGAGATCTCCTGCGGCGACATTATCAGAGAAGCCAATGGCGTTGCCAATCTTTGCAGCGCTTCTTTTTGCGAGGGATTTGTCGTTATCGAGAGCCAAGCCGAACTAGACGTTACTGCCATCTATACGGCCGCCAACCTCACCTCTCCCCAGCAGGTCACGACGTTACACACCGATCGTGTGCTACCTCATTGTCCGATTCGGACTGAGGTTTTACCTGAGCAGACGGTACACTTTGTCCCGCCAAAGGTGGGGGGTGGTGATGCGGATTACGATGGTAACGGGCCGTGCGTCGATTTCAGACTGGCGTTGCGGCTTGAGGACGGAAACAAAACCCTGGCCGCCCACTACCGCATGCATGCGTTCGAGTGTGATGGTAGTTTCATGAAGCCGCGGGACGATTTCACGACGGCTAAAGGTGAAGAAGAACTGGTATTGAAGGTTGCAAGCCCTCGAGGGCGGATTCTCGGTTACAACGTCAATTCGACGATGAGCCAAAGCTACATTGACACTAATCATTCGCCCGATGACTTCGATTATTTCGACCCAACCAGCAATTTTTTCGACCCAGTTAGCCCGGTCAAGAAGCTCAGCTTCGTGGGCGACACCGTCGGCGACGAGGCTGGCACGAAGACGGGAGTCTTCATCACGTTTCCGGCGATGAGGGTCGAGTTGGAGACGTGCCCTCCTGCACGACCGGCCGCCCGGTCCTTGACAGCCCCCAGCCGCCCATAGCCGCGGGGAATGACCCCTCGCCCCGACGTTCGAGCTGGTGATCAACCTAAAGACCGCGAAAGCACTGGGGTTGACCGTATCGTCCACGCTGCTTGCCCGCGCCGACGAGGTGATCGAGTGATGGTGCTCTTTGTTGCAGCGCATGAGTCCGCAGTTGGCACCCTTGAGACATGCCGACCGCGTCGAGCAATGTCCGCGTTCGAGGGCAAAGCGGAAATCATATGCTCGTACTGAGTTCTTCTCAGTTTGCCCCGGACATCAGCCCTCTCGCACATCCATACAAAAGGGCACCAGCCGTCCGGTTCCGTCAAGTTGCCGCTTGTCGGTAGCTCTCGTACAACCTAACCTGGGTTATTCGGCTGACTTTTCCATGGTGTTCGCGGTGGTTAGGTTTTTGGCTGCATTTATTGCTTTTTTCCTTATTTCGGATTCCCTTGGGTTCGCGCAGACGACACGCAGGGTCGCTTTAGTCGTCGGGATTTCCAAGTACAAATATGTCCCTCAACTCGCGAATACAGCGAACGATGCCAACGGAGTCGCAGCGGCATTGGAGCGCCTGGGATTCCAGGTGGTGTCGCTGATTGACCCGGATCGAGCCGCGCTTGAATCTGCGATCCGCGATTTGGGAACGATGGCGGAGGGAGGCGAAGCAAGTGTGTTTTACTATGCTGGCCATGCCATGGAAGTGAGTGGCCAGAACCTGCTCGTTCCTGCGCCTGCTAAAATCGAGTCTGATCGCGACATTCGTTTCGAAACCGTCGACCTAGATAGCGTTTTGGATAGCGTCTCCGGGCGGGCCAGGGTTTCGCTGCTTATTTTGGATTCGTGTCGGGACAATCCCTTCAGCAAGCGATTGGTTGCGAGCTCTCGAACGATAAGCTTGCGAGGTCTCGGCTCTATCGACGCGGCGGCGGGCACGCTCATTGCTTTCGCAACCGCACCCGGCAAAACCGCAGAGGACGGCGATTCGAGGAACAGTCCGTTTACGAAAGCGTTGCTGCACCATATCGGCCGCGCGCGAACCGCACGTCGACAACAACACGCACATTTCTCGTGACTCCGCAGGTTCTGGCTTCGGTCGGCGTTTCTACGGGATGACCCGGGTCTTGAAGCAAGCCCCTTACGCGCCACATATTAAAGTGGGAGAGATTGGTATTCTGCTTTCCGGTTATTTCCGCGGTAGAGCGGAGAGGGCGTATCCTCAGACCAAACCGCAATCGCCCGGATCGTGAGGCGACACACGACTGGCGCGATCGGCAATAGCGCCCCACATTTCAGAATTGCGTACAGCACAATGAATTCAGCGGTCCCGAATGATAACCGCGTAGGTGGGAGATTGAGATGGATGATCGAACCGTGCGGGTGGCGCTGGAGCGCCATTGGGATGCTTCGGACGCGAGCGATTTCAAGGTCGAACATGAAATCTACCGCGAGGATGCCATGCTTGATTATCCGCAATCGGGCGAGCGCATCCGCGGCCGGCACAACATTCAAGAGAGCCGGTTCGTCCAACCAAACAAGAAGCGTTTTACGGTCCGGCGAATAATCGGCAGCGGCGATCTCTGGGTCACTGAATTCATACTTACCTATGACGGCATACCATCTTACGCGGTGAGCATCATGGAATTCCGCGAAGGACTGGTGGCCAACGAAACGCAATATTTCGCCGATCGGTTTGACCCTGCACCCTCGCGTGCGCATCTTGTCGAGCGAATGGGCGAAATCACATCATTCTAAATGCACCGCCGCTTTGCCTCTGGCAGTGCGTACAGTGACATATCGCGATTGCCCGCGGATCACCCTTCAACACGTAACGCACCGCCCCGCATAAGCAGCCGCCTTTCCGATCCTGCATGATGTCTTCTCCCAAACGATAATTGTGATTGGAGCCAGCCGCCGGCGGCGCTACACGAGCACGCGCTGGTCGCGGTAGGACTTCCCACCACGCGAGAGCGTGACCGCGCCACCGCGCGCTTCGATGACAGGCAACGCGGCCAGCGCGTTCACCACATGATGCATGGTCGGCAGGTCCGACCAGCTTGCCTTGTGGAAGCGTACTGTGCCCGCGCCCGTCTGGCGTTGCTCGATATGGTTGTCCGCATCGTCGGCCGGCGTGAGCGTAACCTGGCATAAATCCGTCTCGCCCCAAGCGCCCGTGCGCGGCGTGTATTTCAGCATCAGGGTTCCGTCCGAAGCAGCGCCTTGCCGGTCCGGATCTGTGTCATGCAACTGCGAAACCTCGAGCTCGAGAAAGCGGAATCCCATCCAGCCCGCCGTACAGATCTGGGCACCGCCCCACCGGCGTGGCTCCGCGATCTCGGCATAGAGTTTGGGATGCCCGATCTCGTCACGCCCGGTGATGATCGGATCGGCGAGATTCTCCCAGACGACGGCCAGAAACTTGCCGGTGGCTCGGTCCCGGCTACCCGTGAACGTCGCCGGCCAGCCGACCCAGATCATCGTGTAGCCACGCCCCGCGAGCCAATCGATGTCCGTCATGTGATGAAATTCGACCGTGACCACCGGTTCGCCGGCCAGGGTGAACCCTCCCGGCAGATGCTGTTCCAGCACCACCGGATCGGTCAGGAAGCTCGCCGCGACGGAGAGACGTCGTGGACTGCGCTTCGGGTCGACCACGACGTCGTCAGGCAATTGGCGAGGTCCAGGCGCCGGTCCGAAATGCGTCGGCATCCGATAGATGCGCCCTGCCTCGAACCGATAGCTCATCGATCGTCTCCCTTGGCTATGAATGCCCATGCCATCATCTCACGGAGCACCAAACCATTGCAAAATCATAGAATTCAGGTGCTGGATGAGAAAATCTCATCTACACTGATGGCGTGAGGAAGCTTCCGCCGCTTCGAGCTCTCCATGCCTTCGAGGCCGCTGCCCGGCATCATAGCTTCGCCGCTGCCGCGAAGGAGCTCGGCGTCACGCCGACGGCAATCAGCCACCAGATACGACAGTTGGAAGAGGCCTGCGGAGTAAAGCTGTTCCAGCGGCGCCCGCGGCCTTTGCTCCTGACGGGCGCTGGGGCACGCCTCTATCCGGCCTTGCGCAATGGCTTCGATGCGCTGGCCTCGGCGGTGGCGTTGTTGGCAGAAGAGGATGTGCAAGCGCCGCTTCGCGTGACGAGCCCGAGCGCATTCGCCAGCAAATGGCTGGTCCCGCAACTGCCGAAATGGCGTGAAGAAAACCCTACTGTCCCTTTGGAAATCATCGGCACCGATGCTGTACTCGATGTGAGAGCGGGCGCCGCAGACATAGCGATCCGTTATGCACGAAAGCCGCCGCTCGACTTTGTGGCGCACGAGGTGTTTCGGGACGTGTACGTTCCCGTTTGCAGCCCGCGTCTGTTGGAGCACTATGGCCCGATCGAGCGGGCTGCAGATCTCCTGCGTCTTCCTTTGATCCACTATGATTGGATCAACCGCGATCCGGAAGCGCCGACCTGGCGGCAATGGCTGGCGCTCGCGCGGTCGATCGATCCCGATTTCAAACCCCTCGAAAAGGTCTGGGACCTGAGTTTCCGCGAGGAGCTGCACGCGATTGACGCCGTTGTTGCCGGACAGGGGGTTGCGATCTGCAGCGACGTGGTCGTCAGCAATGAACTGAGGAGTGGGCTGCTCGTGAAGGCGCATCCGCTCTCCCTGCCCGGCTACGGGTTTTATCTGGTCTCGATGGCCCATAGTCTGCAGGCGCCTGTCATCGAAGCCTTCTCGACGTGGATGAGGGCCATCAGCTGAAGTGCAGGTCGCGGCAAGGCCATTGCTCGCGGAATACCCACGCAGCAGCCGTCGTTGACGGAGAACCTCCTGACGCCAGCCACTCAACGCAAGACAGCATCCCGATACGGCGCCCCAACTGGCGCGAAACCGCGTAAGATCAGCAGATCATGCGGCCCAAGACCGCTGGATTTTCGGAGGAGATTTTGCCGGTTCGCCACTATGACTGGATCGCGCATTTTGCCCGCCGCACGCCGGACAAACCGGCGGTGATCGACCTTGCCAGCGAGCGCCGGCTCACTTACGCGCAATTCGACGCCCGCATTTCGCGTCTCGCCGCGCATCTGCGCGACCGCCTCGAGATCGCGCGCGGCGACCGGATCGCGGTGCTGGCGATGAACACGACCGATACCCTGGAGGTGCAGTTCGCGTGCGGACGGATCGGCGCGGTGTTCCTGCCTTTGAACACGCGCCTCACCGTCCCGGAGCTTCAATACATTGTCGGCGATGCGGCGCCGAAGCTGATGATCCATGACGGGGAACTCGCGGAGGTCGCGCTCACCGTCGCCAAATTGTGCGCGGTCTCCTCAGTGCTTCAGCTCGGCCCTGATGGCTCCTACGAGGCGGCGATCGCGTCGGCAAAACCGCTCGACAAGGCGGAAGTCGTGACGCTCGATGACATCTCGACGATCATGTACACCTCGGGCACGACAGGCCAGCCAAAGGGCGCGATCATCACCCATGGCATGACGTTCTGGAACTGCGTCAATCTTGGCGGCCCAGCCTATATCTCGCCCTCGTCGGTGCTGCTGACGGTGCTGCCGCTGTTCCACACCGGCGGGCTCAATTGCTACACCAATCCGGTGCTGCATGCCGGCGGCACCGTGCTGATCATGCGCGCCTTCGATCCCGGCCTTGCGCTCGAACTGATCAGCGATCCCGCGCGCGGCATCAACGTGTTTTTCGGCGTGCCCTCGATCTACCAGTTCATGGCGCAGCATCCGGCCTTTGCCAGTTCCGACTTCAGCCGCCTTCTGATTGGCGGCGTCGGTGGCGCACCGATGCCGGTGTCGCTCTTGAAAGTATGGGAACAACGTGGCGTCGCCCTGCAGCAGGGTTACGGCATGACCGAGACCAGCCCGGCGGTACTGACGCTCGATCGCGAGGACGCCATTCGCAAGGCGGGCTCCTCCGGCAAGCCGGTGCTGCATACCGAAGTGCGGATCGTTCGCCCCGACGGGTCCGACGCCGAAATCGGTGAACTCGGCGAGCTCTGGGTCAAAGGGCCGAATGTCACGCCGGGCTACTGGAACAGGCCGGACGCCAACGCGTCTTCCTTCACCGACGGCTGGCTGCATACCGGCGACGCGGCGCGGATCGACGAAGAAGGTTTTTACACCATCGTCGACCGCTGGAAGGACATGTACATTTCCGGCGGCGAAAATGTCTATCCGGCCGAGGTCGAGAACGTTCTGCACCAGCTCGCCGCGATCGCCGAAGCCGCCGTGATCGGCATCCCCAGCGAGCAATGGGGAGAAACCGGCATGGCGATCATCGCCGTCAAGCCGGGGCACACCATTACCGAAGCGGAGATTCAGGCGCACTGCGAAGCCAATCTGGCGCGCTTCAAGCGGCCTCGCGCCATCCGGTTCGTCGATGCCCTGCCGCGCAACGCCACCGGCAAGATTCACAAGCCGACCTTGCGCAAGAATTTCGGTTCGCCCAAAGCCATCGATACGGCGCGCGCGAAGTCGGCTCCCTAGAGCTTTTTAGGTCAGGTCGAATCATGATCGCAAATCCATGGCCTCGTGGTTCGAGACGCGCGGCGTTGCCGCGCTCCTCACCATGAGGGTTTAAGGCCTCATCCTGAGCAGGCGCCAACGGGTCGCGCGAATGCGCGCCCGATGACAGGCTCCGCGCCGTCTCGAAGGATGTTGGCCACCGCACTGGAAAACGCATCAGGGGTTTTGCGCGGTCACCAGCCAGGAACTTGACTCCATCATGACGCCTTCCGGCCGCGCGAATTGACTGAGCTCTTCCTTCAAAGCCGCCACGACACGGTCGTGGTTGCGTTCCGCCTCGCTGCCTGCCTCGCGATAGACTTCACCCGCAGGCCCGATCGCGAGCTGGAAGGCCACCGCTTCGTCAACGTCGCGTCCGACCATGACTTTGGCATCGATCCGCTCAAATCTGACGTTCGAATACCCCGCGATCCGCAACTGCTGGGTCACGACCTCGGTGTCCGCCATCGAGAACGGCCCCGGTCCGCAGGTTGCGGCGCGCTCCTTCACCGGCGGCAGGTAACGCAACACGACTTCCTTCGACAGCGTCAGCCACGGGTTGTCGGCGCGCCCGCGCCAGACAATCATGGTCATGGTTCCACCGGGCCTGAGCGCTGAGCGCATATTGCGCAAGCCAGCAACCGGGTTTTCGAAAAACTGCGTTCCGAAGCGGGAGAAGCAGAAATCATACACCGGCTCAAACGCGTAGGTTTGCACATCCGCCTCGACAAATGTCAGGTTGGCCAAACCTGCGGCACGCGTGTCCGCACGCGCCGTGTCGAGAAACGCACCGCAGCAGTCGATCCCGACAACGCTGCCGGAAGTCCCGACGCGTTGAGCAATCTCAATCGCGGTTTCGCCCCAGCCGCATCCGGCATCCAGGACATTGTCGCCGCTGCGCAGCGTTAGCGCCGGAAATACCATCGCGCTGTGCTGGCCAAGACCGCCAACAAGGACATGTCGCCACGCGTTGAATTTGGGAACCAGCACCGCGTTCCAAAAATCAACGTACGGACTGTTCGGTTCGATCGCATGCGCGGTGCTCATGAGCAACTCCTGCTTCTGGGGATATTCGCCTTCATTGACATCGCGGCGTCAGCGCCATCGGTTCGACGCCTGCAAGATTGTCTCTCAGCGATCTTGCAGGCAGCCGTACGTGCTTGGTGAACCCTGATGCCGTCTTAAAAACCCGCTCTCGCGGCTACGCTTCACTGCGTCGTTACGACGACCTCGAGATATTCGCTCGGCACAATAAGAGTGTCATTGCCGCCGCGATTCATCCGCTCCAGCAATTCGATGATCTCAGCCTCCAGGGCGCCTTGTCCTGCCGAATCCAGTGCCGCAAATGCGCGGTTGGTCGGGCCGTAATATGTCTTGAAGATTTCGAGCCAATGGGCCGGTGATTTGTATCGGAAGCTAAAGATCTGCTTCGAAGTCTTTACCTGGTGACCGCGAAACAGCTCACCGAGGCGGCCTTCGGTTCCCCAAAGCGCGGGTGACTTGATCCCGGCCGGCGGCGCAACGTGCTTGCCGATGATCTTGAAGAGCTGGCCGATGAAACCATCGGGCGTCCAATTAGCGAGACCGATACGCCCACCCTTGCGAACGACGCGGGAGAGTTCGGCCGCAGCGGTCTCCTGATTTGGAGCGAACATCACACCAAAAGTCGATAACGCCACATCGAAGCACCCATCCGCGAATGGAAGCGCTTCAGCGTCCGCCTGCTTGAAGGTGACCGGCAAGCGCTCGGCGGCGGCGCGCTGCTTGCCCCGTTCAAGAAGCGCCTCGACGTAGTCAGTCGAGGTGACCTCCGCAAATTGGCGCGCGGCCGCAAGCGTGGCGTTGCCATTGCCGGCGGCGACATCGATCACGCGCTCATCGGCGCGCAAATCGACCGCCTCACAGAGGCGCTCTCCGACGAGCTGCAGTGTGATGCCGACCACGGCATAATCGCCCGCGGACCACGTGGCCTGCTGACGCTTCTTGATCGCCGCGAAATCGGGTGCCGCGAGGGCAGAAGTCGTTTTGCTTAAATCCAGCATAGTGTTACCTTTCGCCGAAAGCACCCCACAGACGGCCTAGAGAAGCGAGCAAACGGCGGTCGGTTGGCCGCCGTGTTTGTGGGACGATACATAGAGCGAGCCAGCGCAGGCGCGAATGATCGTCCGGCCGGAATAGTTGACCGTGCGTCCAAATCGAAGGAAGCCGCAATAATGGATCCACTTTCGGACGTGCTGCGGTCGTTTCGGCTGACGGGAGGCGTCTTCCTTGACGCTCATTTCACGGCACCCTGGTGCGTGATCTCCAGGCTCTCCGCAGAGGACCTCGGACCGTTCGTGGCGACGCCCTCGCTCCTGATCGCCTATCACTTCGTCATTGCCGGCAGGTTTCGTCTCACGATTGAAGGCGACCGCACAATCGAGGTGCGCGCCGGCGAAGTTGTGCTGTTGCCCCGCAACGACGTTCACACACTGGCCAGCGGCTCGGGTCTCGCGCCGGTGAACGCGTTTGATCTCGTGCAGCCATCCGCGGGCGGTGGAATAGCGCAAATATCCCACGGCGGCGGTGGTGAAACGACGCATCTTGTGTGCGGCTTCCTGAGCAGCGAGGATCTTTACAATCCCCTGATTGCCGCTTTGCCAAGAATGCTCAAACTTGACGTCGCGCAGGGCACGTCGCGTGACTGGGTCGATGCCTCCGTGAGATTCGCGGCCAGCGAGTTGACAGAAGGCCGATTTGCCTCGTCAAGTGTCATGTCACGGCTCTCTGAATTGCTGTTCGTGGAGGCGGTGCGCCAATATTCAGCGACGCCTGGCGATCAGGACGCTGGATGGCTGAAGGGCCTCGAAGATCCACGTGTGGGGCGAGCCTTGGCCCTTATACACCGTAGCATCGGCTGTCCCTGGTCGGCAGAGGCCCTTGCAAGGGAGGTCTCCATGTCGCGCAGCGCATTCGTGGAGCGCTTCACAAAGCTGATGGGGATGCCCCCGATCCGATACCTGACCCTCTGGCGACTTCAAACCGCAAAATTACATCTGCGAGAGACCCAAAAAACCATCGCCCAGTTGGCACATTCGATCGGCTACGAGTCCGAGCAGGCGTTCAGTCGGGCGTTCAAACGGGAATTCGGACTGCCGCCCGCACGGTGGAGAGATCAACAGTCGATGTAGTGATCCGAGTGGGCTAGAGTGGGATGGTTTTTGATTGAATCGGCCTGTCCGCGGATTCTGTTCACCTCTCCCGCTTGCGGGGGAGGTCGACGCGCTCGATAGAGCGTGGCGGGTGGGGGAAAACTGCCTGCCAACGACATCCACTTCCGATGCGGCACCCCCACCCCGACCCTCCCCCGCAAGCGGGAGAGGGAGCGCACTTCGGTTGTTGCCGCCACTCGTTTCTAATCTCATCCCGCTCTATGCCGCTTCAAACACAGCCGTAATCGCGGCCTGAGCCTGTTGCTGAATCTGCCGCAGATGCTGCTGGCTCTTGAAACTTTCCGCGTAAATCTTGTAGACATCCTCGGTGCCGGAGGGTCTGGCGGCAAACCAGCCGTTTTCCGCCGTCACCTTGATCCCGCCGAACGACTGACCGTTGCCGGGAGCCGCGGTCAGCGTGGCCCGAACCGGCTCACCGGCAAGTTCTTTCATGGCGAGCCGCTCTGGCGAAAGCGCCTTCAACAAATTCTTCTGCGCGACGGTCGCGGGCGCGTCGATCCGCTCATAGAACGGCGCGCCCAGTTCATCGGTCAGATTACCGAACAGCTGACTGGGGTCCTTGCCGGTTTGCGCCGCGATCTCGGCGGCCAGCAGGCCGAGAATGATGCCGTCCTTGTCGGTGGTCCAGACTGTTCCATCGCGCCTCAGGAATGAAGCGCCGGCGCTTTCCTCGCCGGCGAAACCGAACGACCCGTCGCCGAGCCCATCGACGAACCATTTGAAGCCCACCGGGGTCTCGACCAGCTTGCGGCCGAGTTTTGCCGCTACACGATCGATGATCGCGCTGCTGACGATGGTCTTGCCCACCGCGCTGCCCTTGTTCCAGCCCGGGCGATGCTCGAACAGATACGCAACGGCGGCGGCGAGGTAATGGTTCGGATTCATCAGCCCGTTCGAGCCGGTGACGATGCCATGCCGGTCGGCGTCGGTATCGTTGGCAAAAGCGACATCGAACTTGTCGCGCATGCCGATCAGTCGCGCCATCGCATAGGGCGACGAGCAATCCATCCGGATCTTGCCGTCCCAATCGACTGTCATGAACCGAAACGTCGGATCCACGGTATCGCTGACGATGGTCGCGGCAATGCCGTATCGCTCGATGATCGGTTGCCAGAAATGGACACCCGCACCGCCGAGGGGATCGATCCCGATTTTCACGCCCGAGGCGCGGATCGCCTCCATGTCGATGACGTTGGCAAGATCAGCCACGTAGGGACCAATGTAGTCGTAGCGGTGAACGCAGGCGGCCTTGTGCGCGCGGTGATACGAAATCCGCTGCAGGCCCCTCAATCCGTCTTCCAGAAATGCGTTCGCGGCACGCTCGATTCCGGTGGTGATATCGGTGTCGGCCGGTCCGCCATTTGGCGGGTTATACTTGAAGCCGCCGTCCTCGGGAGGATTATGCGACGGGGTAATCACCACGCCATCGGCAAGACCGCTGGTCCGGTTCCTGTTGTAGGTCAGGATCGCATGCGAGATCGCCGGCGTCGGGGTATATCCGTCGCGCTCGTCGATCATCACGGTGACATCGTTGGCGGCGAATACCTCAAGCGCGCTCGCGAAGGCGGATTCCGCTAAAGCATGGGTGTCGATGCCGATGAATAGCGGGCCGTCGATACCGGCGCGGCGCCGATAGTCACAGAGCGCCTGGCTGATCGCCAGAATATGCGCCTCGTTGAAGGCGTTGTTAAAGGCGGAGCCGCGATGCCCGGAGGTTCCGAACGCCACGCGCTGCGAAGGCACCGCGGGATCCGGCTTGCCTGAGAAATAGGCCGTCACCAGCCGCGGCACGTTGACCAGCATCGAGGCTGGTGCGGGTTTGCCAGCAAGCGGACTTACTTCGACAGCCATTGATCTCTCCTTCCATGCCGGCCCCATCGGGGAGCGGCCTTAAAAAATAATGCTGGAGTCTGCTTCAACTGAGTTGAGTCAGATTCTAGCCCGGTAAAAGCAAGGCGAACGGCTCATCGGTGGTGCGGCGCAGGTGCTCGCGATAGACGGCATAATTGGCGTCATCAGACGAAACCCGCCCCAGGCTTGGAGCCGGGATATTCTTGATCGGCAAAAACACGATCGGCGCCGCGATCGGCGTCAGCAGCGAGCCGCGCCCCGCCAGCAGCGTCGTGATGATGCCGTACATTTCGCCTGAAATTCTCGGACGCGATACGGTGATCAGGCGATGCTGGCCGTGGCGGTTGGTGACGAGATAAATGTGGCCCGATTGGTTCGGCACCGCGACTTCGCCGAACTGGGTGTATGCCGCGTCCTGCCTTTCGCCTTCGCGAAACACCAGGGATGAAACCGCGGCTTCCCAGGCGATCTCGGTCCGGTAGGCGTAGATCACATCCTTGTCGCCACCGAAAGACGGCCGCACCGTAACGTAGACCCCTTCGAGCCACGCAACCGAGCGGCGCGAATAGGCGCCGAGGCCGTCGGGAGATATGTCTCCGTTGGTCGGGGCCGCAGCCGGCGGAACATCCTGCCCCTTGCGCAGGGAGACGCCGAGCGCCTGTTCGAGCCGCACCGTGGTCGCCAGCGTAAAAGGGCGGCGGCCACCGAGCACCTTTTCCAGCGTCGAGAGGCTGAGCTTTGCCTGTTCGGCAAGCGACTGCCGGGACATACGGCGGCGCGCGATTTCCTCGCGAATGGTCTCCGCCACCTGGCGGCTTTGC
>Ga0193724_1000180_pt1 | contig 15765 bp, 17 predicted proteins | sample H2a1metaG_FD_146005 | JGI IMG/M metagenome (GOLD analysis project Ga0193724, IMG submission 146005) | Soil microbial communities from a riparian zone of the East river system, Colorado, United States - H2a1 | ecosystem: Environmental > Terrestrial > Soil > Riparian zone | place: USA: East River... | reverse complement strand
CCCCAATACGAGCACGGCTTTCCCGATTATTGCCAGCGGCCATCGCCCCGGCTCGATCGCAATATCATGTCGTCGATGCTGGATCTGATGCCGGCGCCCGGGCTGATCTTTGCCGAGTGGGACAAGCACGGCACCTGTTCGGGACTGGGTGCGCGGGCCTACTTCGAGACCATCCGCAAGGCGCGCTCCGCCGTCAAAATACCCGAAGAATATCTCCAATTGTCGGAGCCGAAGACCGTTGCGCCAGCCGAAATCGAGGACGCCTTCATCAAGGCCAATCCGGGGCTGAGCAGCGCTGCGATCGCGGTGACCTGCGACAAGACCCGGCTCAGCGAGGTGCGGATCTGCATGGGCAAGGATCTGCAATTCCGCGCCTGCGAGGAAATCGATCGCCGCGCCTGCCGGCGCGACCAGGTGGAGATGCCACCGGTCCGGGGCGGGTAAGGGATGATATCATTCCAGGATGGCGCGTTAGCACCAGACCTCAGATGTGCAATTGCACATCGGGGAATCTCGAGATTCCGGGTTCGATGCTTTGCATCGCCCCGGAATGACGTGGGTTACTTTCGTCGCCTGATGTCGTAACCGTCGCGCATGAACTACCGTCACGCCTTCCACGCCGGCGGCTTTGCCGACGTCATCAAGCACATCGTGCTGGTGCGCATTCTCACCTATCTGCAGGACAAGCAGGCTCCGTTTCGCGTCATCGACACCCATGCCGGCGCGGGGGTCTACGATCTCACCAGCGATGAGGCGCTGCGCGGCGGCGAATGGCTCACCGGCATCGCCCGGGTGATGCAGGCGCGATTTTCGGAAACCACCCTGCCGCTGGTCGCGCCCTATCTCGACATCGTCAGGGCCTTCAACCCGCAGCGCGAACTCAAGGCCTATCCCGGATCACCGCTGATCGCGCGGGCGCTGCTGCGGCCGCGGGATCGCCTCACCGCCTGCGAAGTCGAACCGAAAGCGCGCAAGCGCCTGATCGACGCGCTGCGGCGCGACACCCAGGCGCGCGTCGTCGACCTCGATGGCTGGGTGGCGTTGCCGGCCTTCGTGCCGCCGAACGAGCGGCGCGGCCTGGTGCTGATCGATCCGCCTTATGAGCAGAAGGACGAGTTCGAGCGGATCGCCGCAGGCTTCACCGAGGCCTTCACGAAATGGCCCACCGGCAGCTATTTGCTGTGGTATCCGGTGAAGAGCCGCCGTGCCAGCGACAACCTCGCGCGGCATGTCGCCGAGGTGGTCGGCGCCGGCGCGCCCCCGGGAAAATGTCTGCGCCTGGAATTCAGCGTCGCGCCGCAGGCCGCCGGCGCCGCCCTGAACTCGGCGGGGCTGCTGATCGTCAACCCGCCGTGGACGCTGGCAGGCGAACTCAAGGCAATCCTCCCCGAACTGGAAAAGCCACTCGGTCAGGGCGGCGCCGGCCGGTTCAGGCTGGAGACGCCCAAGCCTTAAGAAACGCCCAAGCAGGCCAAGCCTTGAGCGTGGGCGATCCCGCACGAACTCCGGGAAAATTACCATTTGAACGTAGGCAATTTGCACGGAACCGTATTATGCTTGAAGCCATTAGGACTGGCTTTACGTTCCGCTTCCGCGAATGGTAGCGGCGGAGTGACAAGGCCTCAAATATTTTAAAGGCGGATCGGCGAGTTGCCTTACCCGCTCAAGTGGCCAAGCTTTCCGGCAGCGAATGTCCGGTCGGCCGATACGCCAATGGCGTAGCGGCGGAGCAATACGGGAGAGGAGTTTTCCCGATGGCCATGACTGGGACGGTCAAGTTCTTCAACGGAGAACGTGGCTATGGTTTCATCAAACCCGATGACGGCGGCCGCGACGTGTTCGTGCATATCACCGCGGTGGAACGGGCGGGATTGAAGGATCTGACCGAAGGTCAGCGCATCACCTTCGAGGTCGAACCGGACAAGAAGGGCAAAGGCCCCAAGGCGGTCAATCTGGTGATTGCTTCGTAAAAAAAATCCCGGCCGCAAACGGCCGGGAGGTTGTGACAGGATGTTCTTCTTGTTGCACTCAGAAGTGATAATTGATGCCGGCGCGCAGCGTTCCGAAATGGTAACCGTTGGGTAGGCCGGTGATGGTGAAGTTGTTGCTCGACAGATTGACGTAGAGATATTCGACCTTGGCGGTCCAGCCCGGGGCGAAGCCGAACTCGGCGCCGACACCCGCGGTCCAGCCCGCATTGCTGTGGGATTCCGACAGGCCGAATGTCTCGCCGCGCAATTCGCCGAACGCCAGACCGCCGGTGCCATAGAACAAAATGTTGTTGTCGAATGTATAGCCGATCCGGCCGCGCAGCGTGCCGAACCATGGATTCGAAAACTTCCAGGGCGCAAATGTTTGGTCGGCGCCGGTAGCCTGGATGTCGCCTTCGACGCCGAACACCCATGACGGATTCAATCTCCAGTTGTAGCCGGCCTGGACGCCGCCCACAAAACCAGACGGCTTGGTCGGATTGTTATCGACGGAGCCCCAAGCGTAGCCGATATTGCCGCCGAGGTAGGGGCCCAACCAGCAATCTGCGAGCCGCGGCTGGACGTTGGGGTAGTAGGCTGGGGCTGGCGCCCCGCCCCCGTAGCGCGGCAATCCGTAATCGGCAGCCTGCGCCGAACCGGCGAAACCCGCGGCCGTCAATGCCACAACGGCGAAGGCAATTTTGCTCATCGTACTCTCCACTGCCGTGACCGCAGGCCGGTTCGTGCGCAGATGGCCGCTGCGCGCAACCCGAACCCACACCACATGGTTACGGAACTGCACCTTTTTCTGATAAGGTTTATCGAGAGTTTTAAGTTAAAGGGTTGTTAAAACCCCCAACCGGTCATTTCGTATTCTTAACAATGTGTTACCAGCCAGTGTTCGCGCACTTATTCACCCCAGGCTTGATGCTGGCGATGCACGATTTCCGCGCTTAGTTTAGGCCCATGACGAGCGACTCCCCCGATCCCCCCAAGGCGCTCCGCCCGCCGATTTCGCAGTCCGGTGCCCCACCGGATTTGCCCCCGCAGGACCCCTCCTCCGCGGATATCGATCCCGCCACGGCGAGCGCCGAGGAGGAGGACGAGGCGCGGCTGCCGGATGTCTCCGAGGAGGCCAACGAGGCGATATCGGAAGGCCCACTGGCGGTCGGTCACGCCGCGATCGAACACGCGGTACGCCATGCCCCGACCTCGCCCGGCGTCTATCGCATGCTCAATGCCGCGAGCGACGTGCTCTATGTCGGCAAGGCGAAAAATGTCCGCAAGCGACTCTCTTCCTACGCCCGGGTCGCAGCACCGCAGCCGGCGCGCATCCTGCGGATGATCGCGGCGACCGTGACGGTCGAGATCATATCCACCTCGACCGAAACCGAGGCGCTGCTGCTCGAGGCCAATCTGATCAAGCAGTTGCGGCCGCGCTTCAACGTGCAATTGCGCGACGACAAGTCGTTTCCCTACATCCTGATCACGGGCGATCATTGGGCGCCGCAGATTCTCAAACACCGTGGCGCGCAATCACGGCCCGGGCAATATTTCGGGCCGTTCGCCTCGGCGGGCGCGGTCAATCGCACCATCACCGCGCTGCAGCGCGCCTTTCTGGTGCGCTCCTGCACCGATGCGTTTTTTGAGAGCCGCACGCGGCCTTGCCTGCTCTATCAAATCCGGCGCTGTTCGGGGCCTTGCACCGGCGAGATCGATTTTCCCGGCTATACCGAACTGGTACGCGAGGCGAAGGATTTCCTTTCCGGCCGCAGCCGCCTGGTGAAGGAATATCCGCGCACCGTGGAGGAAGCCGACGTGTTCGCCATCCATCAGGAAGGCGGCTATTCCTGCGTCGAGGTCTTCTTCTTTCGCACCGGACAGAATTGGGGCAACCGCGCCTATTTTCCCCGCGCGGAGAAATCATTCACCCCGGAAGAGGTGCTGGCCTCGTTCCTCGCGCAGTTCTACGACGACAAGCCGCCGCCCAGGCTGGTCCTGCTGTCGCACGCGATCGAGGAAGCCGAGCTTTTGGCCGATGCGCTCTCCATCAAGGCGGGCTTCAAGGTGGAAGTCTCCACGCCCCGGCGCGGCGAGAAGAAGGAACTGATCGCGCACGCGCTGACCAATGCGCGCGAGGCGCTCGGCCGCAAACTGGCCGATACCGCGACGCAAGGCCGGCTGCTGGCCGGGCTCGTCACCACGCTCGGGCTGCCGCATCCACCGCAGCGGATCGAGGTCTACGACAACAGCCACATCCAGGGTACCAACGCGGTGGGCGCCATGATCGTGGCGGGACCGGATGGCTTCATCAAGAATCAGTACCGGAAGTTCAACATCAAGTCCGAAGGCCTGACGCCGGGCGACGATTATGCGATGATGCGCGAGGTGCTGCAACGGCGCTTCAAGCGGCTGTTGACGCCGCCGGCGGAAAGCGGCGGCGCCAAACCCAAAGCCGACGATGATTCGTTTCCGCAATGGCCCGACCTCGTCGTCATCGACGGCGGCCGCGGTCAGCTCAACGCGGTCAGGGAGATTTTCGAGGGCCTTGGATTGACCGAGGTCGCGCTGCTGGCCGTGGCAAAAGGGCCAGACCGCGACGCCGGCCGCGAGACCCTGTTCATGCCGGACCGCCAGCCGCTCAAGCTCGAGCCGCGCGATCCGGTGCTGTACTTCATTCAGCGGCTGCGCGACGAGGCGCATCGCTTCGTGATCGGCTCGCACCGCAAGCTGCGCAAAAAGGACATTCGCGAAGCCGGGCTGCAGGAGATCCCCGGCATCGGCCCGTCACGCAAACGTGCTTTGCTGCATCATTTCGGGACGTTGAAGGAGATCGAGCGGGCGTCGATCGCCGATCTCGGCAAGGTTCCGGGCGTCAGCGCGGAAAGCGCACGCAAGATTTTCGAGTTCTTCCACGCCCAGCCGGGCTAAATGTCGTGGTTCAGAAGCTCTCTTCTCAGTCGCTGCTTGTTCTGGAGAACGTTGGAACCGAAACCAAGCCCGAATCATGGATCTCAGGTGTTCTTTCGAATCCGAAGTTCGTTCGTTAAGGAGACCCCCGCGACAGGATCGCGCACCGGCGGATTCGGGGCGCTGAAGGCGGGTTTTACGTTAAATTTGCGTCATCTCCAACAGATCAACTGCGCCGTACGGTTGACCTTCATGCTTCAGCGGTATTGGTAACACAGATGAACATCGCAACCACAAGAGGGTCGGCAAAGAGCTCGCTGTCCCTGCCCAATATCCTGACCTACGCGCGGATCGCCGCCATCCCGGTGGTGGTCGGTTGCATCTATGCGCAGGCCATCATGGACGGCCCGCTGTGGCTGCGCTGGGTCGCGCTGGCGGTGTTCGTCGCCGCGGGAGTCACTGACTTTCTCGATGGCTACTATGCGCGAATCTGGGACCAGCATTCGGCGTTCGGCCGGATGCTGGATCCGATCGCCGACAAGCTCCTGGTGGCCTCCTGCCTGCTGATGCTGGCCGCGGACGGCATCATTCACGGCTGGACGCTGTGGGCCGCCATCGTGATCCTGTGCCGCGAAATCCTGGTGTCGGGGTTACGCGAATATCTCGCCGCGCTGCGGGTCAGCGTGCCCGTGACCAAGCTCGCCAAATGGAAGACCACGGTTCAGCTGGTCGCGATCGGGTTTTTGCTGGCCGGCGAGGCCGGCGATCAGGTGATCCCGATCACCACCCAGACCGGCCTGCTGCTGCTGTGGATCTCCGCGATTTTCACCATCTATACCGGCTGGGACTATTTCCGCGCCGGCATCCATCACCTCATCAAGGAGGATGAGGGATGAAGGTCAAGTATTTCGCCTGGGTGCGCGAACGGGTCGGCAAATCGGAGGAAACGGTCGAGCCGCCGGCAAGTGTTCGCACCGTGGACGATCTGATTCGGTGGCTGGCGGGGCGCGGCGAGACATACGCCCACGCCTTCGAGACGCCGCGGGTGATTCGCGCCGCGATCGACCACGCCCACGTCAAATCGGATACCATGATTGCCGGCGCCCGCGAGATTGCCTTCTTCCCGCCGATGACCGGCGGTTAAGCCGTTTCACCAGCATTGCGATGCTCTCATGACCGCCGCTGTGACCATCCGTATTCAGCAAGCCGATTTCGACATCGCGCAGGAGATATCCGCGCTCACGCAAGGGCGCACCGATATCGGCGCCGTCGTGAGTTTCAGCGGCATTTGCCGGGGCCGCGAGGGCTCCGAGACCATCGCGGCGCTGACGCTCGAACATTATCCCGGGATGGCGGAGGCTGAAATTGCGCGGCACGCCGAGACCGCGATGTCGCGCTGGCCGTTGACGGGGCTGACCGTGGTTCATCGCGTCGGCCGCATCGTCCCCGGCGAAAATATCGTGCTGGTGCTGACGGCATCGCAGCACCGGCAGGCGGCGTTTCAGGCGGCGGAATTTTTGATGGATTATCTGAAAGCCAACGCGCCGTTCTGGAAGCGCGAGGAAAGTGCGGCCGGAACCAGTTGGGTCGATGCGCATCATGGCGACGACGCTGCCGCCGCGCGCTGGACCAAATCCTGATGGCGAGGCGCGCGAAGCCGGCTGCCAAGCGCGGCCGCGCCGCATCGAAATCCCCCAAGGTCGCCTCCGGCGAATTGTTGACGCTGCTTGATTTCGTCCGCTATGCGGTGAGCCGCTTCATCGAAGCCGGACTGGTGTTCGCGCATGGCACCACCGATCCGGTGGCCGAGGCTGCGTTCCTCGTCTGCGAAACATTGCATCTTCATCCCGACCAGTTCGAGATGTTCGCGACCGCCCGCGTCACGTCAGCGGAAGCCAAAAAGATTCTCGATGTGGTCGGCCGCCGCATCACCACGCGGAAACCGGCGGCCTATCTGGTCAACAAGATCTACATGCGCCGCCTGCCCTTCTATGTCGACGAGCGCGTGATCGTGCCACGCTCCTTCATCGGGGAGCTGCTGGACTCCCATTTCAGCGGCAAGGGCGACGACGACGACAGCTCGCTGATCGACGATCCGCTAGGCATCGAGAGCGTGCTGGACCTCTGCACCGGCTCGGGCTGCCTTGCCATCCTTGCCGCGCGCGCCTTCCCGAATGCCGCAATCGATGCAGTGGACATGTCCCGCGACGCCCTCGATGTCGCCGCCCGCAATGTTGCCGATTACGCGCTTGCCGACAGGGTGACGTTGCATCGGGGTGACCTGTTCCAACCCGTTGGCGACAAGGGCTACGACCTGATTATGTCTAATCCGCCCTATGTCGACGCACAGGGCATGGCGGAGCTGCCGCGCGAATGCCGCGCCGAGCCGAAACTTGCCTTCGACGGCGGCGCTGACGGGCTCGATATTATCCGCCGCATCTTGCAGGAGACCGGCAGGCATCTGACGCCCGAGGGTGGGCTGCTGTGCGAGATCGGCCGTGGCCGCGACACGCTCGAAGCCGCATTTCCGCAATTGCCGCTGCTGTGGCTCGATACCGAGGAGTCCGCGGGCGAGGTGTTCTGGATCGGCGCCGCCGATTTAGTCCTCCCGGGCTAGATCTATGCCCTTGATGTCCCCCTGAGCGCCCTCAAACCATCCGACTGACCATAAATATAGCCGGTCGTGGCGTTCCCGTTTCGCAACGAAGCTGATAGCTTTGGGCGAACGCCGCCATAACCAAAAAATTCGCGATATCCGAAAACTCAAAGAGGCCCCGATGCTGGACAAGAGCCCACTTCCCGCCGCCGTCAATGTGCCCAACGACCTCGCCGCGCACTGGATGCCGTTCACCGCCAACCGCGCCTTCAAAAAGGCGCCGCGGTTGCTCGCCGGCGCCAAGGACATGCATTACATCACCGTCGACGGGCGCAAGATCATCGATGCCGCAGCCGGGATGTGGTGCTGCAACGCGGGCCACGGCCGCAGCCAGATTTCGGCGGCGATCGCCAAACAGGCCGACGCGCTGGATTACGCCCCGCCGTTTCAGTTCGGCATTCCCCAGGCCTTCGAACTCGCCAGCCGCATCGCCGACCTCGCGCCCGCCGGGCTCGATCACGTTTTCTTTTGCAATTCCGGATCGGAAGCCGCCGATACCGCGCTCAAGATCGCACTGGCCTATCAGCAGATCCAGGGCCAGGGCACCCGCAGCCGGTTGATCGGCCGCGAGCGCGGTTATCACGGCGTCGGCTTCGGCGGCACCGCGGTCGGCGGCATCGTCAACAACCGCAAGATGTTCGGAACGCTGCTGGCCGGCGTCGATCATCTTCCCCACACCTACGACCGTGAGAAGCAGGCCTTCAGCAAGGGCGAGCCGGAATACGGCGCGCATTTCGCCGACGAACTGGAGCGCCTGGTCAACCTGCACGGCGCCTCCACCATTGCCGCCGTGATCGTCGAACCGATGGCGGGATCGACCGGCGTGCTGCCGGCGCCGAAGGGCTATCTCAAGCGGCTGCGCGAGATCACCCAGAAGCACGGCATTCTCCTGATTTTCGACGAAGTCATCACCGGTTACGGCCGGCTTGGTTTTGCCTTCGCCGCCGAACGTTATGGCGTGCTGCCCGACATGCTCACCTTTGCCAAGGGTATCACCAATGGCGCGGCGCCGATGGGCGGCGTGTTGGTACGCGACACCATCCACGACGCCTTCATGAGCGGCCCGGAGCACGTCGTCGAACTCACTCACGGCTATACCTATTCGGCGCATCCCTTGGCCTGCGCCGCAGCGCTTGCGACACTGGATATCTACCGCGACGAAAAGCTGTTCGAGCGCGCGGGCAAGCTCGAGCCCAAATTCGCCGACGCCGTGATGTCGCTGAAGGGCGAACCGAACGTGGTGGACATCCGCACGGTGGGTCTCACGGCAGGCATCGACCTCGCGCCGCGCCCGGACTTGCCCGGCAAGCGCGGTTTCGACGGGCTGAACAGCGCCTTCCACGACAACGACCTGATGCTGCGCGTCGCCGGCGATACGCTGGCACTGACGCCGCCGCTGATCGTTACGGAAGACCAGATCGGCGAGATCATCGAAAAGGTCGCCAAGGTGATCCGCGCGGTCGCGTAAGGCGCCACGGCGCTTCGTGTCCCGGACGCGGTGCGGCGCTCTTCGCGCTGCTCCGCAGAGCCGGGACCTACAATTACATTGTGCAGCATGGACCCCGGATCCGCAGCGCACCGCAAGAGCGCTGCGCTGCATCCGGGGCACGACACTCACCGGCAACCACGGAACATTCGAAACCGATCGACGTTCAACCACGGCAGGGACGCTTTCCGCCTCTGCCGTGGAGGACTTTCGGATATGCTCGCGCCATCGAGCTTGCTGCGCACCGGGCTGGCACTCAAACTCAGCCAGATCAAGTTGGCGACGCGATCGTATCTGCGCGATCGGACCGACCAGGCGACCGGTACCGTCGCATCCTACGCCACGGCCGCCGGGCTGTTCGCCGCCGCCGGCATTTTCCTGATCGCAGCCTGCCTTGTCGGCATCACGGCGCTGTTTCGCTGGATCGAAATCAATTACGGGCTGTTCTGGGCGTTCGGCGCCGTGTCTGCATTGCTGCTGCTGATCGCCGCGATCTGCGCCGCCGTGGCGTCGAGCCAACTCAAGCGCCGGCCCCCGCATTTTCCGGGCCTGACCAGCCGCCTGCGCGTCGCGCTGAAGGCAAATCCGGTCGCGTCGGATCAGATCGAGGCGGTGCGGGATACCGCCGCGGGAATTTTGATGACTCCTTCGGCGACGCGCGCCAACCGCCGCCGGATGAAAACGCAACGCCGGCCGGCGCGGAACAACAGGGAGATCGGCGCCGGGCTGATTTTGGCGGCAACGTTGCTGGGCTGGGCGGCCACCAGACGACGGCAGCAGGCGCCGCGAACGGAAGCCTGATGTCCGGCCGCCAATCCCCGCCATCCGATCAGCTGCTTGTGATCGCGGCCACGACGATCCTGGTCCTGACCGCGCAGCGCTATTTTCAGTCGAACCCGCGCCGAAAATCCGACCCTCAGCCTGCGAATTTGGCGGTCGCGCGCCGCGACAATTTCGTGGACGAGATCTCGCAGTCCGGGCACGGACGGTTATCCAGTAGCCCCCTTCAGATTCCGTGGGCCGGCTGGAGGGACATTTTGTGGCGCACCTATGTACGGTCTGGCGAAGACCGCCTGCTCGCCATCGCCGCAGGCGTCGTGTTCTTCGGCCTGCTTGCGGTATTTCCGGCGATTACGGCGCTGGTGTCCTGTTACGGCCTGTTCGCCGATCCGTCGACCATCGGCGCCAATCTGCAAACACTGGCGCTGATGTTGCCGGAAGGCTCTTTCCAGATCGTGCAGGACCAGATCGCGCGGGTACTCGACCAGGGCAGTACCGCGCTGGGAGCCACGTTCCTGTTCGGCCTCGGGCTCGCGATCTGGAGCGCCAATGCCGGCGTGAAAGCCGTTATCGACGCCCTCAACGTGGTCGACGGAGAATCAGAAAAGCGCAGCTTCATCCCATTGAACCTGCTGTCGCTGGCGTTCACGTCAGGCGGGATCGCTGCATTGCTGCTGATGGTGGGCGCGGTGGTGGCGTTTCCTTTGGCGCTCGATCACCTCGGCCTTGCGCCGGCAAGCCGGTCCATCGTCAGCCTCGCGCGATGGCCGCTATTGTTTGCGATTTTGCTGGCGGCGCTCGGCGTCCTCTACCGGTTCGGACCGAGCCGGCGGGCCGCGCGGTGGCAATGGCTGAGCGTGGGCACGCTGGCAGCCAGCCTGCTCTGGATCGCCGGTTCCTCGCTGCTGTCCTGGTATCTGTCGAACTTCGGGAATTACAACGCAACCTACGGCTCGCTGGGTGCTGCCATCGGGTTGATGATGTGGATGTGGATGTCGGCCATCATCGTGCTGTTCGGCGCCGAACTGAATTCGGAAATCGAACACCAGACCGCGCGGGATACAACCGTCGGCCATCCAAAGCCGCTTGGTGCCCGCGGCGCCGTCATGGCCGACACGTTGGGACCAGCGGTTCCAGCCGTGCCAAAACAACACTAGCTTCGCGAATCAACATTAATGCTAAGGTTGCACCGCTTGGGGAAGCGCAACAGCCTGCTGCGAACAGCTTTCGCGTTTCTCGCGAGCCCATGGGACCAGGCGACTTGAGGGCCTTGCGCGCAACATGATCCGCATTTCCACAATTTTCATCGCCATCTGCATGGTGCTGGTCGCAGCGTCGCTCGGTCTGGTCCTGTATTCGATAGCGGGCATCAGCGGAACCGAATCCGCGATCGTGGCGCTCACCGCGCTGACCTTCCTGATTCTCTACAATGCCGTGTCGATGCGGCTGCGCGACCGCACCGACGTCGGCGGCCAGATCGCGGATCTGTCGCGCGGCACCGCAGACCTCGCGCGTCAAGTCGCCGAGTTCGGGCGCCGGCTCGCCGCCGTCGAGGGCCGGGTGGTGTCGGCAAATTCCGCGGGCGCCGACCGCATCCAGGCGATCGTCGGCGAGATCAATGAACTCGGCGTGCTGGTCAAGGAACTCGCGGTCTCCGTTGCGGGTCATGAGGACATGCTGTCATCGGGCGTGCCGCCCGCGGCGCCGCCAACCCCCAAGCCGGAAGATGCCCCACCGAAAGAGCCACCCGCCGCCGCCGTTGAAGAGAAAAGCGTCGTGGTGGTTGCGGCAGCGCCGGTGAAAATCGTCGAGGGCGCCGCTCCCTCGCGCAGCCAGGCGCAAATCCTCACCGCCGTGAAAAACGCGATGGAGGAAAATCGGATCGACATCTATCTGCAGCCGATGGTGACCTTGCCGCAGCGCAAGGTCCGCTTCTATGAGGCGGTGACGCGGCTGCGCGACGACAAGGATCAGATTCTCTCCGCCGACGATTTCATCGGCGTGGCGGAAGCTGCCGGGCTGATCGGACGAATCGACCACATGGTGATGCTGCGCTGCGTGCAGGTGCTGCGCCGGCTGATGGTGCGCAACAAGGATGTCGGGGTGTTTTGCAACGTCGCCGCGGCGACGCTCGGCAATCCCACCACCTTCGCCCAGTGCCTCGATTTCCTCGAAGCCAATCGCGCACTGGCGCCATCGCTGGTGCTCGAATTCAAGCAGGCAACGTTTCGCAATCTGGGCCCGATCGAGACCGAACATCTGGCGGCCCTGGCGCAACGCGGCTACCGCTTCTCCGTCGATCATGTCACCGATCTTCGGATCGAGCCGCGCGAACTTGCCGACCGCGGCGTCCGCTTCATCAAGGTGCCCGCCTCGCTGCTGCTCGACCAGAGGCAAACCTCGGCGTCCGATATTCATCCATCCGACCTTTCCGATCTGCTCGGCCGCTTCGGCATCGACCTGATCGCCGAACGGATCGAAGGCGAACGCGCCGTGGTCGATCTGCTCGACTATGACGTGCGGTTCGGCCAGGGGTTCCTGTTTGCACCACCCCGGCCGTTGCGGCCTGAGGGGGCATCTGCTACCGCGGCAGCCTCTCCGGGCAAGGCGCAGGACACCAATGGCTCTGGCAAGATCGCTTCCGTCGAAGATCCCGGACTTGGTCCTCCAAGGACCACCGGTAACGCAGCACTGGCGCGACGCACTGCCGGGCCGCCGGGCTGACCGGCCATCCAACCGATGACAACACTCCGCTTTGCCGAGAGGCTGCGCGATCTCGTGGACGGTATCGACGTCGTGCTCAGCGATATCTGGGGCGTGGTTCACAACGGTCTTGTTGCATTTCCGGAAGCCTGCGAGGCCCTTCATAACTTTCGCGCCCGGGGCGGCACGGTGATCCTCATTACCAACGCGCCGCGCCCTGCGGATTCGGTGCAGCGGCAATTGCGCAAGCTCGGCATCGCGGACGAGACCTATGATGCCATCGTCAGTTCAGGCGATCTGGCCCGGCATTTCGTCGCCGACCACCCCGGCCGGAAGATGTTCTGGCTCGGCCCGGAGCGCGACAATTCGATCTACCGTGGCCTCGATCCGGTGCTCGCGCCGCTGGAGCAGGCCGATTACATCGTCTGCACCGGCCTGTTCGACGACGAAACCGAATCCGCCGAGGACTATCGCGCGATGATGATGCAGGCGCGCGAGCGCAAGCTGACGCTGGTCTGCGCCAACCCGGACATCGTCGTCGAACGCGGCGACCGCCTGATCTACTGCGCGGGCGCGATCGCCGAACTCTATCGCGAACTCGGCGGCGAAGTGATCTTCTACGGCAAGCCGCACCGGCCGATCTATGAGCGCGCCATGGCGCTTGCCGCCGAGCGCCATGGCCATGCGATTCCGCTCAACCGCGTTCTGGCGATCGGGGATTCGGTGCGGACGGATCTGGCCGGCGCCCACGGCTTCGGGATCGATTGCCTGTTCGTGACCCGCGGCATCCACGCCGAGGACTTCGAAGGCATCGATCAACTGGACCCCGCCTCGGTGAAGGAGCTGTTCGGCCATCCGCCGCGGGCGCTGACCCGGGAGCTAAGGTGGTAGGAGGTTCACGGCGATTTTATATACGTCGTCCCGGCGAACGCCGGGACCCATACGCCGTGGCGTCTCGTTCTAAGACTGTGGCAGATGCCATCCGCAACAAGCAACGCATGTGGTTATGGGTCCCGGCGTTCGCCGGGACGACGCCTGGACCGTGCTGATCGCGGGCCGACCTCACCCCGCAAGTGGGGGCAGGTGTAGAAACAGCGCCTTACGCGTTCACCACGTCGGGAAACACCGCATCGATCTTGGTCTTCAGCGTGGCCGCATTGAACGGCTTGACGATATAGTTGTTCACGCCGGCCTTCTTGGCGGCGATCACGTTCTCGGTCTTGGATTCCGCCGTGATCATGATGAACGGCGTAGTCGCGAGATTGGGGTCGGCACGGACTTCCCTGAGCAAATCGTAGCCGGTCATCGGCTCCATATTCCAATCGGAGATCACCAGCCCGTATTTCTTGCCGCGCATCTTGTTCAGCGCCGCCGATCCGTCGCTGGCATCGTCGATATGCTCGAAGCCGAGCTGCTTCAGAAGATTTCTGATAATGCGAATCATGGTGTTGTAGTCATCCACCACCAACACCGACATCGACAAATCAACCGCCATTCTTGGCTCCCCGCACTAAACGCAAAACTATCAACTAGCCTGCCGGGGCTGAAACGCCCCGCAGTCCGCGCCTCAAGGACTAGCATCAGCCGTTAAACAGCCCGTTAATTTTTGGGCCTCCACGACGTCGTTAAGGGTAATATAATGGGACCACAAAAAGCACAAAAACCCCTGTGTCCCAACGGTTTTTAACAACTTCGACGTTCGGGATCATTTGGGACCGTTAAGGGCAAATCGAGTCGGCTCCTAGGCGAACGCTAGGGGCGGGAGGACCAGATGCCACAACGATCACCGATTGCAAAACTACGTCCAGCGCCGAACAAGCACCGTCTGAACGACCGTTTGGTTAGTGACTTGCAACCCCGGTCGAAAGCGTTCCTGGTGTGGGACACCGTACAACCCGGCTTGGTCGTACAGGTGCAACCGACCGGCCATCGATCCTTCATCGTCGTCTATGACCGTCATGGCCGGACCCGATGGTATCACCTTAGCAATGCATTAGCGATTGGAGTTGCTGAGGCCCGTAAGCTGGCCAACGCGGTGATGTATCAAGTCGCACAGGGTAAGGACCCCGCTGCTGAACGTAAGGCATCCCGACACGCCGGGACCTTCGAAGACTTGGCAACCCGCTATCGGAAATATGCCGAGACGAAAAACAAATCATGGAAAGCGACCGGCAAACTGATCAAGCGCTATGTGCTGCCGTCTTGGGGCAAGCTGCTGGCGGCTGAAATATCCGGGGTGATGCCAATGCACTGATGGCCGACATCACCGCTAAGGTCACCGCCAATCAGGTTATGGCCAGCGCGTCGGCAATTTTTTTCCTGGGCGATCCGGAAAGAGATCGGCGGCGTCAAGATCAACCCCTGTCACAATATCGAACGCAACCAAACCCGGAAGCGCACCCGGATATTGTCGGATAGCGAGCTGCCATTGTTCTGGAAAAAATTTGACAGCGTGGGGCTAATGCGCAGCAGGGCGTTGATGACCATCCTGTTGACCGGTCAACGGCCGGAGAAGTCGGCCACATGCGGACCGAACACATCAAGGATGGCTGGTGGGAAATGCCGGGACATCTGATTGGGGAAATTTGGCCCGGCACCAAGAACGCTAAGTGTCTGTCCGAAGAGTTCTTGAATCATATGAATCATCTGTGATTCAAGAGTGGTGGCCTGATTCGAGGAGGGGTCACCGATGTGGACGAGCAAAAACCGCACCCGTTACGACCGCAGCAAGTTGCGATATCCGAGCGATTTGACCGACGACGAATGGGGACTGGTCGAACCGCTGATCCCGCCGGGCAAGACTGGCGGTGGCAAGCGCACGGTGATCATGCGGGAGGTGGTGAACGGCCTGATGTATATTCTCTCGACCGGCTGTCAGTGGCGCGCGATCCCGAAAGACCTGCCGCCGAGAAGCTCGGTCTACGACTACTTCGATCTGTGGACATATGACGGCACGTTGGAACGAATCCACCACGCGCTCTATGAACAGTGTCGCGAACGAGAGCAGCGGGAAGCCAGTCCGACCGCCGCCATCATCGACAGCCAGAGCGTGAAAAGCGCGGAAAAAGGGGGGCGTTCATTGATCCGCACGGGTACGATGCGGGCAAGAAGCGACAACGAAGACGTTGCGCTGAGATCAAGGGCAAGAAGCGGCACATTCTTGTCGACACATTAGGCCTCCTGCTCCACGCCATCGTTCATCCGGCCGACATTCAAGATCGCGATGGAGGCGTTCTCGTCATGGCGACACTGTTCGGTAT
>Ga0193724_1000179_pt1 | contig 15777 bp, 13 predicted proteins | sample H2a1metaG_FD_146005 | JGI IMG/M metagenome (GOLD analysis project Ga0193724, IMG submission 146005) | Soil microbial communities from a riparian zone of the East river system, Colorado, United States - H2a1 | ecosystem: Environmental > Terrestrial > Soil > Riparian zone | place: USA: East River... | reverse complement strand
CAATGCTCCTTTTCATCGTCGCCGGAATGCTCGCGTCTTGTGCGAGTCCACAAAGCATTGCCCACCTGGACACGGCGCGCGCGGACTTCAAAGAGAAGGTCCGACCCGCGCAAATGCTGATTCAATACGATCTAGCGAAACCGGGCAGGCTCACGCCGGCCGAACTTGCTCGTCGGGAGGCTGCCGCCGCCAAAGCGTTTTCGCCGGTGTGCGCGAGGCCCTACGCCGAAAAATTACACGCCAACGTCGACGCCGCGGCGGAGCGCGCAAAGGCAAGTGGGGGGCTCGCGCCGGTGGAGACGCTGCCAGAGACTGCCCGACTGCTTGATCTCGAATTCGAAAGGTGCGTGGCCAAGTTCGGCGTCGTAGGATTCAACTTTTTCAAGCTTGAGGACGGCCGCGAACTGCGCGCGCCGGAGTATCTCTCGGAGACGGTTGCGAGCCTCCGTGCTTGGGGCGATGCCCGCGCCACCGTCGCGAACGAGCAGCAAGACAACACGGCTCTTGTCGTGGCCAGTCTTGCGGTGGTGGCCGTCGCAGTTGGCGGAGGTGCAAACGTCAATTCAGATCAAACACACATTGACCAATACCGTCGGCGGGACGGCACGGTAGTTCGCGGCCACTGGCGGACGAATCCAAACGAGACGTGTCTCGACAACATTCGAGGGTGCCGTTGATGAGACAAATGCTCCTACTTGCCGTCGCGTTGCTGGCGCCAGGTCACGCTTTAGCTGGCGAGCGTATGATCGACCTTTTCCGCCAAGGATATCAGCTTGTGGCAACAGAGCCGTACCTGTCATTTGAGGGCTGCGAGTTCGACAAGGCAATCCCGATCGGCGGGCGCATCTTCAAGTGCCAGACGTATGAGTACGTCTACCACTACGGCAAGGCGGAGGTGCTGGGCCGCACGTTCGTTGTGAAAGGCCAGTTGATCTCTTCCGCGTATCTGTGCGCCGGCGAAGATCACTGCATGCCCGGAGCGCTGTATGCCCGATAATGACCGCCCGCGAAAGACGTCGCAATCGAACGATAGAAGCGGGTAGAGCGATGGATGGCGAGAGTCATCATTCTCGCCCTGTCAGAGAAAAAGCCGGCGGGCGTTACGCCGTCGGCTTCTCCTTGCGACTGCCGCCCCGGGCACTGCTCCGGTTCCGCCGCATTTCCTGCCAAGGCTGCCGCGATATAGTTTACGACTCGTTAACGGCTCGTTCGACGAAGCGAATTTCGGCGACCGCCGACTACGCCGCGAATCTTCGAAGATTGGGGTAGTTGCTTCCCGCGATCTCCGCTGCCAAACCCACCGGCGCTCGGCAACAGCGGCAACACCGCCATCTCGATTGCCGTGACCGCCTCGCGCTTTTCTTCGAACATGTGCCACCGGGCATAGATTCCGGTCACGTCACCGTCTTTGTGATTTAGGCTGTATCTTTCCGGCCCGAAGGAGCGGCACCATCATCAATGAAGAATGGGCTCTATTCTGTTCACATCCATATGCTCGACGGCGTAAGGGGCCGCGACAGTGGCGTACTCATCCTCCGAAACGGCGTGATTATCGGTGGGGGCCCCTATTTCTGGTCGGCCGGCTCCTACACCGTCGGTAACGGGACCTGGAAGGGTGAACTGAGAACCAATCAGCACACGCCCTTTCCCGACCGCTTCGTTCGCCCGCTATTTGCCGGGCAGGAAGTCCCTAGTGGTTTTTCAGGAACTTTTGCCGACGACCGGGCCGAGGTGTTCGGCACCACCCTGGTGGGAAACCGAAGCCTGAGTTTTCATGCGACATTGAAGAAACTCGCAGATAGTTGGTAGCATCGTCGTTTATCGGCGGCGGGCCACCGCAACACCCAACAGAAACGCGACTAACAGCGAAGCGAGAGGCGCTTCGCGCGCGATGTTACTCAAGATGGTCAACGGCATGCCAGGCTTTCGACCCTTAATCGATTGCGGCGCCGATCCGATGAGCCGTGCCTTTCACGGCTTCGGAGGCTTCCGCAACTGTGGACTTCGGCTCCGGGTGCACAGTTTTCTTCCCCTGCAGCGCAGCCTTGTTTGAGGCCTGTGGAAGGCAATCCGAAGGCAGGATATAGCCTGTCTCCCGAGTAATCACATTCGAAGGTTGGGAAATTCACGCACCGGCGGACACGACTGATGAGGTCGTGGTGCGCGTCTTGGGAGCGATTCCATCCGCAGCGAATTCATCTCCTAAATCGCCGTAGGCCTCGCATCGGCGCCGAGATGACAACACGCCACATTGCGCGTTTCGCTTGTCAAATCCTCACCAACGCCGACGAAATGGAACGCGTTGTGGTGCTTCCCCGGTGTTTCCCCGGCCAATTTCCGGGGTAGGCCAAGTGGAGGCGGATGCTCAAAATCCCAATGTTTATTGAGCTTCCAGTGGCGATCCCGGCATGCTCGAACATGCGACCTACGGTTTAGGAAACCGTCGCTCTATCCGGCTGAGCTACGGGACCGAAGCGCCGCGGGTGGACGCGGGCGCTTGAAAACTCCATATCAGAGCGCCGTGGTGATCGCCAGCCCTCCGCACCATCCCAATATGATCGCATTGGGATTGAATCCCGGTCGGTTGCAACTAGCCGCAGATGTGTCGCGCTTGTCACAGGACCGAAAGAGCGCGCGGCTCGTGCCGTACAAAAACCCGGTTCCGGGGTGACAAGCCGCCGAATAATGGCGACAATCCGCGCAAATCATGTTGTGTGAGTCGCGTCTTGAGAGTTGTGTTGGGAAAATCGTCCGTGATCGCATCGCGCCAATCCGGACTGTTGATGGCCGCGGTCGCCGGGTGCATTGCGCTGGCGCCGCTGCGCGCGCATGCGCAGTGGTGGAGCACGCGCGCACCGGTCGATTTCGAGGACTGCGCCGACCTCGCGGAGAAGGCGGCGACCAAGGAAGCGCGGACGTCTGAAATCGCCGCATGCAATGCGAAATTTGCCGGTCGGCGCAAGTCCGGCGGCGGCTACACCTATTACGACTTCATGCAGAACCGCAGCTTCGATATCGCGGGTCCCAATCCGACGAAAGAAGAACAAAAGCACATCGACGAACAATACACCGTCTTTCTCGACAAGCAGCGGCGAAGCTTCATCGCGGCGTCTCTCGCGGCAAAACAGGACCAGCAAGCCGCCGAGCGGACTGAAAAGGCGTCGCTGCCGGTGGTTGCGGAGGCAGCGCCTGCCAAGCCAAAGGCGACGGGCGCCGATCTCAAGGCGCGCGCCAAAGCGCAATGCGCCAAACATTCCACCTTCTCCTGCGAGTGGCCGGTGCTTTCCGAGAAAATCACGAATCTGAAGAAAGCATTGTTTGGCTCTTCCCAGGCCAAAGCCAAACGCGGTGCCTCGTCTTCCCGTGGCGAGGCCAGCGGACCCGTGCAGAGCGCGGCGCGCTGACGGGCCCGGTCGAAGCTGCAATTCACCGATGACCAGTGCGAGAATCCGGTTTCGCGCCGACGCGCGCGCTCAGTGTGAGCAGCGTTTCAGTAAACGCTGCCGCCATAGCTCCGCCGCACATGAGGCCGGCTCACATGGCGCCGTTTGGCAGGGCGTATGACGGGTTCATCAATGACCCGCGCCGTCGCCGCCCTCTGCTCCTGCAACCTCGCGTCATATCCCGGTGACGGTGTGACGGTCGGCGGCGCGGCACTTGCCGGCATCACCGAAGCCCAGCCGCCGAGCGCAACTGCGACGGCGCAGCTTGCGTAAAATCGTTTCATGTCGTTCCTCCCGGCGCTGACGCGGCGGATCTGTGCATGGCCGCCGATGCGAAATTCGCTGCTGATGATCGCGATTTCAAGGCAAGTCAGCGTGACCAACCAACGGTTCAGCGGCGGATTTGCTCCGGCGTGAGCTTAGGCGAACCCTTGCCGCTGGCTTCGGCACTCCTGATCAGCGTCACGATCCGGCGCGACAATGGCACGTGCAGCCCGTGCCTGTCGGCGATGGCGGTGATGACACCTTGCAGATAATCGATTTCGGTGCGGCGGCCGCGCTGCAGGTCTTCCCACATCGACGAGCGCGCCTCGGGATCGATTTTCATCGTGCGCCCCAGCAGCACCCCGAACACCGCGTCAGGCAGCCGCAGCAAATGCGGTGTCCAGCTCGCCGGAATCGGCGTCGACGACACCGGCTTGATGCCCGCCGCCTTGATCGCAGCCAGGCCCTCCGCCATCTGGTCCGCGAACAGCATGCGCCATGAGCGCTGCTTGAGCTGCTGGCGCAGCGGCAGATCGGCCAGCGCGTTGATCGCGTTGTTGAGATTGAGCAGCAGCTTGCCCCATTGCACGCCGGCGATGTTGTCGGTCGCCCGCATTTTCAGGCCCGGCACCGAGAGCTGTTGGGCAGAACCTGCATCGTCCTGTTCGATGATGATGTCACCCGACGTGGCGCGATGAAATCGACCATTGCCAAGCGCGATCACATTGAACGGCACCATCCCCGCCAGCACGCGATGCCCCGGCAATCGTTGGCGCAGCACCGCGACATTGCCGACGCCGTTCTGCAGGCTGACGATGACGGCATCGGCGGGCGCATGGCCTGCGATGAGATCCGCCATCCCGGCGGTATCCGCGCTTTTCACGGTCACCAGCACCAGGCCGGCGTCGCCAAGGATTCGAGGATCCTCGGACAGCGTCAGTGCGCTCGATGCGATGTTCCGCGCCAAGCCCTCGAAGCTCGTCAGCTGGAGCCCGTTACCTTCGATCTCCTGGATCACGCGCGGGCGCGCCAGCAGCGCGACACGGCGGCCGGAGGCCGCAAACATGCCGCCGACAAAGCAGCCGATGCTGCCGGCCCCGGCCACGCCGATAGGTCGGCCCAAGATCATCCCGCCTTCCACCGATATCCCCCGGGTTTGATAGCAGAATTCGGCGCTGGATTGCCATTCCGACGGCGCCGTGGCTGGCGCGGCTGCGCCTTGTAACGGTCATAGCGCACCGCTATGTCTTTCCGGGGCAGGAAATGCGGCAGGAGAGAACAATGGGTTTACTCGACGTACTCAACGGCATGCAGAATGGCCCGCGCGGCCCGAGCAATCCAGGGGCGCAAACGGGCGGAGGGATGTCGCCCATGACCATGGCGATCCTAGCCCTGCTCGCCTACAAGGCGGTCAAACATTTCGGCGGCAGCGAGCCGAATGCCGCGCCGTCACCGGCGCCTTCGCGCGGCAGTACCGTGAATGCCGCCCTGCCCAGCGGCGGAATGGGCGGCGGTCTTGGCGATCTTCTGAAGGGTGGATTGGGCGGCCTGCTTGCCGGCGGCGCGGCTGGAAGCGTGATCAGCGGCGGGCTCGGCGACCTGCTCAAGCAATTCCAGCAGAACGGCCAGGGCGACACCGCCAATTCATGGGTGAGCCCCGGCCCGAACAGGGCGATTTCGCCCGGTGATCTCGCCAAGGCGCTGGGCGCCGATCAGATCGAGACGCTGGCGTCGCAAAGCGGACTGTCGCGCGACGAACTGCTCGCGGGCCTCAGCCAGCATCTGCCCGATGTGATCAACCATCTGACGCCGGACGGACGGCTGCCGACCGAAAGCGAATTGTCAGGCCGGATCTGACGTCTCGACAGGCGCGACGCGGTCGCGCCTGTCGCATCATCATTGCAACTTGAGCTTTTTCAAAAAGAGGACGACAGCCATGAGCGGAATTCTCTGGGTCATCATCGTCGGCTTCGTCGCGGGAATTATCGCGCGATTGCTTTCGCCGGGCCCGAACAACCCGAGCGGATTCATCCTGACCACCGTGCTCGGCATCGCCGGCGCGTTTCTCGCGACCTTTATCGGCCAGGCCATCGGCCATTACGGTCCGGATCAGGGCGCCGGCTTCATCACCGCGACCATCGGCGCGCTGCTGGTGCTGTTCATCTGGAACAGGCTGGTGGCAAGCCGGATGATTTCCGACCCGGGCAATAGGTAAGTAAGGCGCGCTTGAACTCCGTCATTCCGGGATGGTCCGAAGGACCAGACCTCAGATGTGCAATTGCACATCAGGGAATCTCGAGATTCCGGGTTCGATGCTTCGCATCGCCCCGGAATGACGGGCTCACGTGATGAGATGCGCGCCGGCATCCATCCGAACCACCTCGCCGGTCATGTTGCTCGAGCGTGGCGTGGCAAGGAAGCACACCAGTTCGGCGACATCTTCCGCGGTTGACGCCCGCTTGAGCGGCACTTTCGCAATCACGGAATCGCGGACCTTGGCCGCGCCTTCGACGCCGCGGCCTTTGGTGAACCACGGCGTATCGATATAGCCCGGACATACGGTGTTGACCCGGATCAGCGGCGCCAGCGCCCGCGCCAGCGAATAGGTGATGGTGTTCAACGCGCCTTTGCTGGCGGCATAGGCGATCGACGAGCCGATGCCGCTGATGCCGGCAACGGACGAGACGTTGACCACCGCGGACGCGCGGCCGGATGCATTGGCGCCGGCTTCCAGCAAACTTCGCGCTGCCCGCACCATCTGGAACGGTCCGATGGTGTTGACACCGAACAGCCGCTGAAAATCTTCCGCCGACAGGCCGTCCAGATTTTCGTGCGCCATGTGCTTGGTGGTGCCGGCATTGTTGATCAGCGCATCGATGCGTCCCCAGGGTGCTGCCGCCGCGACGATCTTCTTGCAATCCTCATCGCGTGACACATCGCCCTGGACCACGACCACTTCGCCACCGGCCGTGCGGCAGAGATCGGCGGTCTGCTCGGCTTCCTTCTGGCTGGAGGAATAGTTGACGACGATGCGCGCACCACCCTTGGCCAGAATGGCTGCGGTCGCAGCCCCCAGGCCGGACGCCGACCCCGTTACAATCGCGCACAAACCATCCTTCGACATCCGCATTTCCCCATATGGATTTTGAGACCGTTATGGCGGATACCATATCGCGCAAGCAAATGCCTGCAAATCCGCGATGTTTCGTTGTGCGGAATTAATTCTGCCCCGCCGCCTTGCTTCATGTCGCCCTTGCAGGCTGCCCTGCGGAGACAGGCGCTTGTCATGGCCATGGCTTTTCCCCATCATCCGGTGCAAGAAAAGGCCGCATCTGACGCTCGGACGGAATGGCCGCGCGAGTTGTGCCAAATCAAAACGAGGAACGCTGTGGCGGAGAGTGAGAACATTGTCGCCGAGACCGCGGAAAAGATATTCGCGGATCTTGCCGACGCCCAAACCATCAACAACGACAAGAAAGGCAGCTGGAAAGCGCCGCTCTGGCAGGCGCTGACCGAGGCCGGCCTGCCGTTGTCGTGGGTGCCGGAAGATTGCGACGGCTCGGGCGCCAGCCTCGCCGAGGGATTCAGCGTGTTGAGCGCGGCCGGACGTTTCGCGATCGCGGTGCCGCTCGCCGAAACGATGCTGGCGGGATGGCTGCTGTCGCAGTCAGAAATAGCGTCGCCGGAAGGCATGATGACGGTAGCACCGGCAAGCCCGAAAGACCGCATCGCGGTGGGCGCCGATGGCGCGCTGTCCGGTCGCGCGCGCGGTGTTCCGTTCGCCAAGAACGCCCAATATATCGCCGTGCTCGCAAGCGGCGCGAGTGGCCTTTCGATCGCGCTGGTCGATGCCGCCAAATGCCGGATCGAGGCCGGGCTCAATCTCGCCAGCGACCCCAGCGATAGCATGACGTTCAACAATGTCCAGCCGATCGCGATCAAGCCGGCGCCGAAGGGCTTCGACCAGAATGCGCTGATGCTGATGGGCGGGGTAGCGCGAAGCCTGCAAATCGCCGGCGCGCTTGAATCGATGCTCGATATCAGCGTGCGCTACTCCAATGAGCGCGTCGCCTTCGAAAAGAAGATATCGAAATTCCAGGCGGTGCAGCACAACCTTGCCAGATTGGCCGGGGAATCGGCGGCGGCGCTCGCGGCTGCGACCTCGGCGGCGGATACCATTGCCAACAGCACCTCGTTCGACGATGCGGCCTTTCTTGAAGCGGCGTCCGCGAAGATCCGATGTTCGGAAGCCGCGGAAAAGGGCGGCGCGATCGCCCATCAGGTGCATGGCGCGATCGGCTTCACGATCGAGCACATCCTGCATCGCTATAGCTTGCGCGCCCTGGCTTGGCGCGACGATTTCGGCTCCGAGAGCTACTGGGCGGTGGAACTCGGCAAGATGGTCGCCGCGCGCGGCGCCGACGAATTGTGGCCGCTGGTGGCGTCGCGCTGACATCCGGTTGATTTGCCTGCACGAAAGTCGAGACTAAAACAATGACCGCAGCCCTTCGTTTCGATCCGATCCGCCTGCCGCCCGAATGCGAGGTGTTGCGCAAGCAAGTGCGTGCCTTCCTCGCCGAGGAAATCGCCGCCGGCACCTTCGATCCGCACAAGCCCAATCGTGAAGACACCGACGCGCCGGAATTTTCCCGCCGGGTCGGCGAACGCGGCTGGCTCGGCATGACCTGGCCGAAGAAATATGGCGGCCACGAGCGCTCTTTCCTCGAGCGCTATGTGGTGACCGAGGAAATGCGCGTCGCCAACGCGCCGACACGGCGCTTCTTCGTCGCCGACCGGCAGAGCGGCCCGGTGCTTTTGAAATACGCCCCCGAGCACATCAAGATGGACATCCTGCCGCGCATCTGCCGCGGCGAGGTCTGTTTTGCCATCGGCATGAGCGAGCCGAATTCCGGCTCCGATCTGTTCGCGGCCAAAACCAAGGCGACGAAAACCGACGGCGGCTGGCTCATCAACGGCACCAAGATCTGGACCTCATCCGCGCACATCGCCGACTACATGATCGCGATTTTCCGCACCTCGCCGTCGACCAAGGAGAACCGCCGTCACGGCCTGACGCAGTTCCTGGTCGACATGAAAACGCCGGGCATCAAGGTCAATCCGATCGGCCAGATCACCGGGCAATTCGAATTCAACGAGGTGGTGTTCACCGACGCCTTCATGCCCGACGATCACGTGCTGGGCGAAATCGACGGCGCCTGGAAACAGGCGACCTCTGAACTCGCCTATGAGCGCAGCGGGCCGGAACGCTTTCTGGAGACCTATTATGTGCTGACCGAACTGGTGCGCGCCGTCGGGCCGAAGCCGGATACCCGCAGCGCCGAGGGCATCGGCCGGCTGGTGGCGCAGCTTCACACCATGCGCCGGATGTCGGTCTCGGTCGCGGGCATGCTGCAGGCCGGCAAGGAGCCGGTGGTCGAAGCTTCCATCGTCAAGGATATCGGCACGGTCTGGGAGCAGCAATTGCCACACCGGGTGCGCGACCTCGCCGCCTTCGTCGATGCCGATGCGACCAACCACGAGACACTGGAGAACCAGCTGTCGTTCGCCATAAAGACCGCGCCCAAGCTCACCATTCAGGGCGGCACCACCGAGGTGCTGCGCGGCATCATCGCGCGCGGGTTAGGACTGCGCTAGCGCGGTACACTCTCTTCCCCTCTTCCACCGAAGTCGGATATATCCGACTTCGACATATCGGGATGCCCAACTCGGGTATACCCGAGTTGGGTGGGAGAGGCGCGCACCTACACCGCGGCGAGACCTTCATTGATCGGAGACCAAGACATGAGCAAGTTCACAGACATCGGCGTCGAAAAGGTCGGGCACGTCGGCACCATCGAAATCCAGCGGCCGCCGCTGAACTTCTTCGATATCTCCCTGATCAACCAGATCGCCGACGCGCTGGAGGAATTCGACAAGGATATCGAAATCCGCTGCTCGGTTCTCATGGCGCAGGGCAAGGCGTTCTGCGCCGGCGCCAATTTCAACGACCCGGCGCGGCAGGAGCAGGAGGCGCGCGCGGCCAAGGGTGATCCGGCCGACAGTCTCGGCCCGATCAACAGTCTTTATCTGCACGCGGTGCGGATCTTCCGTAACAAGAAGCCGATCGTGGCGGCGGTCCACGGCGCCGCCATCGGTGGCGGGTTGGGGCTTGCGGTATCGGCCGATTTTCGCGTCACCTGCCCCGGGGCCCGCTTCGCCGCCAACTTTACCAAGCTCGGGTTTCATCCCGGTTTTGGACTGACGACGACGCTTCCCGAACTGGTCGGCAAGAACAATGCGGAGTTGATCTTCTACACCAGCCGACGCGTCACCGGCGAGGAAGCCACCAAAATGGGGCTCGCCAATGTCTGCGTGCCGCAGGATCAGGTGCGCGCCGAGGCGATCAAGCTGGCGCAGGAGATCGCCGAATGCTCGCCGCTCGGCCTGCTCTCAACCCGCGCCACCATGCGCGCCGGCCTCGCCGACCGCGTGCTGGCCGCGACCAATCACGAACTTGCCGAACAGTCGCGGCTGCGCGCGACCGAGGATTTCAAGGAAGGCGTCAAGGCCACCGCCGAGCGCCGCGTCGCGAATTTCAAGGGGCGGTAGGTTCGCCGCTATCGCATCAACACGTCGTCCCGGCGAACGCCGGGACCCATACGGCGAGGACTCTCGTTTTCGGCACGATGTGAGACGCCTTCTCTTACCATCAACGCCAGGGGTGATGATGGTGTGGACGGCCCCCTACGGCATCGCGATGTGCCAGAATGAGGTTGTTGCAAATCTCAGACAAGGGAGCCGTCCGTGAACCAGATTATCCGCATTGGAATGGATACGTCGAAGCATTTTTTTCAGCTGCACGGGGTTGATACCGCCGAGCGGCCGGTGCTGCGCCGGAAGCTGCGGCGCAAGGAAATGGCAGGGTTTTTTGCCAAGCTGCCACCGACCGAGATCGGGATGGAGGCCTGCGGTGCGGCGCATTACTGGGGGCGCGTGCTGCGTGAGCTCGGCCACACGGTGAAGCTGATCGCGCCGCAACACGTCAAGCCCTACATCAAGCGCAACAAGAACGACGGGCGGGATGCCGAGGGAATATGCGAGGCGATGAGCCGGCCGACGATGCAGTTCGTGCCGGTGAAGACCGAGGAGCAGCAGGCAGCCCTGATGCTGGTGGGCATGCGCGAGCGGCTGGTGGCCCGGCGAACGCAGTTGAGCAATGCGATCCGGGGCTACGCGGCGGAGTTCGGCCTGACCGCTGCCAAAGGGCTCGACAAGATCGAGCCGTTGTTGGCGAAGATTGCAGCGGATGAGGCCTTGCCGGTGCTGGCACGTGATCTGTTCGCGATGCACGGCAGGGAGTATGTGCAACTACAGGCCGAATTAAAGAAGATCGAGGCCAGGCTGATGGCTTGGCACCGTGCCAATACCGACAGCCGGCGTCTGGCGCAGATTCCGGGGATCGGGCCGGTCGTCGCCACAACGCTGGTCATGAAGGCGCCAGATCCTCGCCTGTTCCCGTCCGGCCGGCACTTCGCGGCCTGGATCGGGCTGACGCCGAAAGACCATTCCACCGCCGGCAAGACCCGGCTCGGCACGATCACCCGCGCCGGAGATGAGATGTTGCGCAGCGTGCTGGTGGCGGGAGCGACCGCGGTGATCCAGCAGGCGCGGCGCGGCCGCGGCCGTGCATCGCCTTGGCTGCTCGCACTGCTGGCGCGCAAGTCGTCGCCGAAGCTCGCAGCGATAGCGCTCGCCAACAAGATTGCTCGCATCGCCTGGAAGCTGTTGGTGACGGGGGAGAGCTATCACGCGGGCGGCAAGCCGATCGCATCGGCGCACGCCGCGTAAAAGAGATCGGTGGGGCGGCCGCCTTCGGGCTCGCCACCTCGACCGGTGCCGGAGCTGCAAGAGGAGATGGTAGGATCGATCGATCCGAGGTGCGAGACACTCCGTGGGACCCATTGGCCTGTAAAGGTCGCTGTGATGTTTGGAACTCGCGTCGCGGAAAACCATCTTGGCCAGCGGTCTACGACCGCATCAACAGGCCGGACATATGGATGCAAGCGATCCGATCAGACCTTCAAAAAAACTCTTGCGGCACGGGGGCCGTCCACATATGGGTCCCTGCGTTCGCAGGGACGACCCATTGAAGCGTTACGTATATGAAAATTCCATATGCGATAGCCCTGCCGCAAGGGGGGAGAGAGCAGACCGAGTACGTAGCACGGCTTTGGATTCAATTTTCAAACAGCCACGACGGTTCAGGTGTAAAACCGTCATTGCGAGCGCAGCGAAGCAATCCATTCTTCGTTTGCGCGGTGAGATGGATTGCTTCGCGGAGCCTGTCATCGGGCGCGCATTCGCGCGACCCGTTGGCTCGCAATGACGCCTAAACACACGTTTACGCCCTCGCGACGCTATGCGCCCGAGGCGTTGTTTAGCTCTGCCGCCCAAAGAGGGCGTGGGGAACGCCGGGTGCCCGTTGCACCCGCGGTCTCGTGTGCACTTTGTATTGATAGAACGCACACGAGTAACAACGAGTACACTGGAATCACCCGGCATTCCCGCACGCAATGGTTTTAACGGTTTCCTTCGTGCTCCCCGGTACCGGGCTCTTTTGCCACCGTTATCAACGGCTGTAGCCCGGATGGAGCCAAGCGCAATCCGGGGCCGGCGTCGCGCGAGTCCCGGATTTCGCGGAGCCTGTCATCGGGCGCGCATTCGCGCGACCCGTTGGCTCCATCCGGGCTACGATGAGCCCTTCGCTCCACCCATCCCACGCGCTGGACATATCCAGCGGAAAATGGTCCGGATCGGTTTATGGCAGATCGGATTTTCCCGCTGAACCGACGCGAGTTGATGGCCGGATTAGGCGCTGCGGCGCTCGGTCCTGCGATACCGCCAATGGCTGTCGCTCAGGGGCGCACGTCCCTGACGCTTCAGGCCAAGGCCGGCGCCATCGCCTTGCGCCCGGGACAGCCGGAGACGCCGATATGGTCGCTCGGCGGACCAACACCAGACCGCGATGTCGGCTTGAAACGCGGCGACGCGGTTGAAATCACCCTGCTGAACGACCTGCCAGTGCCTACGGTACTCAACTGGCACGGGCTAGATGGCGTCCCGGCGGCAGAACCGCTGGCAGCTCTTGCGCCTCTGGCTCCGGGCGCCAAGCAAACCTTTGCGATTCCATTGCGTCACGCCGGTACGTTGATGTGCGACCTTCGGCTGCTGGGCGATGGCCAGGCGCGGCCGGCGCCGGCGTGGGCGCTGATCGTCGGGGAGAGCGAGCCCGTCCCCGTCGATCGCGACGAGGTATTCCTGATCGAAGACTGGCGGCTGCGCCCGGACGGGACCACCATCGCGCCGGGCATCGATCCGAAGGACACGACGCCGGTCACCACCATCAATGGGCTGAGGACGCTGGATATCCCCGCGCGCGTCAATGAACGGCTGAGGTTCCGCTTCGTAAATGGCTGCCAACGGTCGGTCATTGCTATCAAGATCGAGGGACACGACGTTCGCGTCATGGCGATCGACGGCCAGCCGGCCGAACCTTTCCTGGCGCGCAACGGCGCAATTGTGCTGGCGCCCGGAAGCCGGGTCGACGTGTTCATCGACGTGACGGCGCCACCGGGCTCGACCTCATCGATTCTTCTGCATGATGGCAAGGAAGCCCGTCCTGTCGCGCGGCTGATCGTCTCCAATGAGGCAGCGATCCGGAACGCCCCGCTACCGCCCGCCCCTCCGCTGCCCTCCAACGGCCTGCCGGCCCAGCTCGACCTCAAGAGCGCGTTGCGCATCGATTTGACGCTCGGCGGACCACAAGGCGACTGGGTAGCGCCCCTGAATTTCACAAAATCCGCTGCGCCCGCCTTCCGCGCCAAGGCGGGCCGCACTGTGGTGCTGGCGCTGACCAACCGCGCCGAGATCGCCACCGTGTTCCACCTGCATGGACATCATTTCAGGCTGCTGGACCGGCTCGACGACGGCTGGAAGCCGTTCTGGCTGGATACGTTGGCGGTCGAACCCGGTCAGACCCAGCGGATCGCGCTGTCAGCGGAATATGCAGGGCGCTGGCTGATCGAGACCGCCGCGACGGACTGGGCGGCCCCCCGCCTCGTGCGGTGGTACAGTGTCGAGTGAGAGAACGAGAATGAGCACAACCACCGCGACCATCCGCAGCGTCAAGGCCCGGGCCGTCGTCGCACCGATCACGCGGCCGGTGAAGAACGCCTTCGGCGTCATCGAGGCAGCGCCACTGGTGCTGATCGACGTCGCGACCGATCGGGGCGTTACCGGGCGCTCCTACATTTTTGCTTATGCAAAGCTGACGCTGGCGCCGCTGGTGCATTTGATCGAACAGATCGGCGGCGATCTAACCGGCAAAGCGGTCGCGCTCCGGCGGACGATCCAGACCGTAGGATGGGTGGAGCGAAGCGATACCCATCATCTCTACCCAAGCGCCTGATGGGTTTCGCAAGAGCTCAACCCATCCTACGATTTACTGTCCTGGGACGAGGCGGCGGTGGCGAAATATCTGGTGTGAGCGGCTTAGTCCGAAACGATTCCGGGACATTTCTTTGCGTCATCGTCCGCAAACGCGGACGATCCAGTATTCCGCAACGCTCGAGTTTCAAATCGGCGGCGCAACGTACTGGATGCCCCGCTGGAGCCTGTCATCGGGCTCGCCGAAGGCGAGACCCGGTGGCGGGGCATGACGGGTCTATCTCAATAGTCGATGCCGAACTCATCGTAGAGGCGCCGAAAAACCGCCGGCAGCACCTCCGGCAGATCTTCCGCGATCAGACCGGGACCCGCCTCGCGCGCCGCCTCGCCATGCATCCAGGCTCCGATGCTGGCGGCTTCGAATGCCGGCACGCCTTGCGCCAGCAGGCCCGCTATCATTCCTGCCAACACGTCGCCGGCGCCCGCGGTGGCGAGCCAGGGCGGCGCGTTGGCGGCGATGGTGGCGCGTCCGTCCGCTGACGCCACCACGGTGTCTGGTCCCTTGAGCAGCACGATGGCGCCCGAGCGCTCGGCGGCCGCCCTGACACGTTCGAGTTTCGAGCGATTTGGATGCTTGTTGCTGATATCGCTGAACAGCCGCGGAAATTCTCCTTCATGCGGCGTGAGAACCACTTGCTGATCCTGCGACGCCTTGATGGACTGAAACAGCTGATCGGGCGCGCCGGCGAAACTCGTCAGCGCGTCCGCATCCAGCACCAGGTGCCGCCTGGCAGATAGCGCCGTCAGGACAAAATCGCGGGTGCGCTCGCCGACGCCGGCGCCCGGCCCGATCACGCAGGTGTTGAGACGCTTGTCGGTGAGCAGTTCGCCGAACTCGACCGCCGTATCGATGGCGCAAACCATCACGGCGGTGAGCGCAGCCGCGTTGACGGCGAGCGCGTCTGTTGGCGAGGCCAGCGTGACCAGGCCAGCGCCAGCCCGCAAGCACCCGCGCGCCGACAGCCGCGCCGCACCGGTGGCGGCGATGTCGCCGGAGACGACGACGGCGTGGCCGCGGGCGTATTTATGGCCATCGATCTGCGGCACCGGGAATGACTTGCGCCAAAACTGCGGGACGTTTTCGAAGGTCTGCGGACGAATTTCCCCAAGCACATCCGCATCGATCCCGATGTCGGCAACCCGTACGCGACCGCAGTGCATTCTGCCCGGCATTAACAAATGCGCGGGCTTACGGCGGAAGAACGTGACGGTTTCGGTGGCGCGGACCGCGACGCCCATGACGGCGCCGGTGGTGCCGTTGACGCCACTCGGCAGGTCCACGCTGAGAACCGGGGCGCCGTTGGCATTGATCGCTTCGATCATATCGAGCGGATCGCCCTTCACCGCCCGGTTCAGGCCGGCACCGAACAGCGCATCGATGATCAGCGCCGGCTTGCCGATCGCCTGCGGATTGAACGGCAGCACCGGAAATTTCCATCCCCGCGCCGCCGAGGCCGCGTCGCCCTGCAAGCTGTCCCGATCGCACAGCAGGATGACCGAGACCTCGCGACCGCGCGCGGCCAGTTCAGCGGCGGCAACGAAGCCGTCGCCGCCGTTGTTGCCG
>Ga0193724_1000178_pt1 | contig 15832 bp, 17 predicted proteins | sample H2a1metaG_FD_146005 | JGI IMG/M metagenome (GOLD analysis project Ga0193724, IMG submission 146005) | Soil microbial communities from a riparian zone of the East river system, Colorado, United States - H2a1 | ecosystem: Environmental > Terrestrial > Soil > Riparian zone | place: USA: East River... | reverse complement strand
GCTTTTATGATTTCCTAGACCTGATCCACTTTCCATTTTGAATCAGGTCTAGACCTGATCCACTTTCCATTTTAGATCAGGTCTAGACCTGATCCACTTTCCATTTTGGATCCGTCTCGAGAATATCGACACTTCATCTCAATTTCTTCTAATTTTTTAATGTTTTACATGATCAAAACACATTTTCACTATAGTCCCAGACCTGATCCACTTTACCTTTTGGAACAGGTCTAGCGAAATCGGCACTTCATTCCGAGATATTTTAATGATATTTTGATGTTTTATGATGAAGAATATGTGTTTGAATGGTCTCGGGACCATTATTCATTGCGTCTATAATCTTAAAACTGGCTATAATTTGATATAAAATCATCATTTTATTAGGAAATATCATCATTTTCACACTCATATTGCATGCTCCCATCATCGACACTTAGCTTAATTTTCCCCTTTCTAGTTCCGTAATTAGTTAATTAATTAGTTAATTAATTAGTTAATGAGGATATGAAGGATAAGAAGGATATGAAGGATATGAAGGATATTCCTGGGGTTACATATGGGGGGGGGGGGGAACCATATTCATATGCCCAGGGATATCCTACATATCCTACATTATCCTACATAGGCTTTAAATTCCCTAAAAAAGTCCATATTCCCACCTAAAACTAATCTATATTACTTCTATAGATTAAAAAATGGCTCTATACTACTTTTGTGCCATGTAGGCTTTTAAAATATCCTACATAGGCTTTAAAATATCCTACATTGGGGTTTATATGACAAAAAAAATGGTGATTTCTAATCTATATCGTTGATGATATTTTCATAGTCAAAATCATCATTTGTGGTTGTTGGGGTATTTTGGGGGATGTCAATCTCTCTTTTCCACTTTTTATCATTATTAATGCAAAGGTGTCTAAGTTTTGTTAGTGTCATAGTACCCCCAAACATTCTTTTTAACACTACATTTGCCCATTTATTATATAATGATGGTATTGGATAAGGAGACTTTTTCCTTATTTGAACAAACAAATACTCTCTTGGGTATTTCTTTAAATTGGTAATTATCTCCTCATATAGTCCATCATCAATATCATTATATATATTTCCGTAATGATTGGAATTTCTATATGTCCTTAATACTATTTGTCGTTTATCTAAATCTATATAATTACCAATATCATCATATCCTATCTTTATGTTGTAATAATCATTATTTACTGGATATAATCCAATATACATTGATAATAGTAATCTTTCATATGATATTGGAAATCTATTTCGCATATTTACCATATCCTCATATGTTAATGTATCACTTGTGTCTAATGGTGAGTCTCCAAATAAATTTATATATTCTTCCATTCTATATTTACTAGTAAAAAAAATGTACATTTTTATAGATACATAAAGTTCCTATTGATATCCTCTTTATCTATTTTATCATATTTTCTTTGTATTTTTAACTTTACTTCTTCTAAAGATAGTAAAAGTTTGAGACGTTTAATTCTAGTTAACTTACTATCATTAATTTCAGCATAAATTAGATCAAAATGTTTTTCGATCTTGTCCATATATAATAATATATATAATTTTAATTTAAAATACCTTTTCAATTATGTGGTGCCATAATCCATGGGCTTTAAGCATTTCTTTTTTATCTTCATCGCTCAATTTAGGGTCTAAAAATGCTTTGCCAAATCCAGAATGTATAATGCCACAAGCTTCTCTTTGTAAGGGAGATGGGCCTATTGTTCCGGGTGGATTAGAACTATGCCCCATTCCATTAACAGTACCAGTCCCCCATGATCCCATTCCATTAACAGTACCAGTCCCCCATGATCCCGCTCCCCATGATCCAGACCCCCATGATCCTTTCCCGGATATCATTTTTAACATTTCTTCTGATCTTTTATTTAGTTGTTCTAGCAACTGTGAATATTTTAGCCTTTGCTCTGGATTAGTTTCAAATTTCATCATTTCTAATATTTCATTTTTATCTCTACGTATTTCTTCGAATGCTCTGTTTTCTTGATCCCATTTTGTTTTACTAGCAATTGCTTTGCTGATTAAATCTTGTCCGTTACCCATTATATATTAAAATATATATTTTTTTATGATATTGAGTAAATCATTTTTGCATATTCTAATCTTCTATCTGGATCACTTTCTTGAGTCATTAACCTTATCATATTATCTTTATCTTTTCTTGAATCTGCTAATTCTCTACCTCTATAATCCCAATCTGATTTACTTTTCACTGCCATATTAATTGGCCCCCACATTCCACCCATTAAATTTGCCCCTGCTTCTGCTGCGTTTGCAATTGCTGTCACTGGATCTATAGCAGCTCCACCTGATATTCCATTCCCCTTCATATTCGCCATTTTTTGTATTTTATGAGTCATTCCTTTATGTAAGCCAGTATTTAGTGATTCTAAAAGTTCCTTAACTTGAGGAGAATACTTTTTATGTAAATCTGCATTACTTAATATAAGTCCCATTCCTTTATGTAATCCGTCATGATATGTTAAAACTCCATCTTTTAGATCCTCATAATTTTCTTCTGCTCCTCCTGTTTTATTTTCCATATGGGGGAACCATGGGAGCAATGTGGGCACTGGTCGCTCCTTTTGATCTTCAACTCTATGCATTCTATCCATCATTCTGGGTTTATCATCATACATTAAACTCATTACTTCTCCTTTGCCAAAACTAGCTCCTCCAACTTTATTTCCTATTGGTGGTAAATTACTCATAAACGACCCAAAGTCTAGTGGTAGATCATATCCTCCATATGGTAGCAGTTTTAATCCATAAGTACCTTCAGTGAAGGGGTTTATTCTCTCAACGTGGTATTCAAACATTATATAATAATATATATTTTTTATTCCCATTTATATTAATCTCTCATCTTCTACTTCTATTTTTATATCTTCTAAATCATCAATAATAACAGGTTCTTCTTTTTTTACTACTGGGAATCTAGTAATGCCTTTGCTTCTATTTATCTTTGTATTTGTTAGTTTTTTTATACTTATCCTCAATCTAACTATATCAGTCTCTATTTTCTTCTGTAAAGCTTGTCTTTGGAGATCTGGGGCCTTAAAATTTATTAATATTATATTGACCTCATCCAATAATTCTTCAATTTTCTCCATCTTTATACTATAATATAAATAATTATAAATATTATATTATATAATGGAGGATAAGATTATAAAAGAAGGCGATGAAATCCATGGAAGTGCCATTGGAAAGAAGAAAAGGGGGGGAGTTGCCAATATTTCTAATGCCGTAAAGACTGGGAAAGAATACTTTAATGCATATAAATACACTATTATAGCTACTAATGGATGTGGGAAAACTACACTCGCATTTGATCTACTATATTATCTTATTACTCCTTTTAAAAATGTAATGTATATCAATAGACAATTTGACGATAAAGTCGTTAGGAACTTCTCAGATTGGTGTAAACGAGCTGGATTGGGGTTCTTTGAAATACAAGTCCCCTTAGATAAGTATTCTGGATTGAATATTCCAAAATTAGAGTATTGTGTTTATATTATTGATGATACATATACATCTACTGGTAGGAATTCTGCATTGGAATTACTTATAAAACAATTATGGAATTCTGGTCGATGGGATGGTAATCATGTAGTTTATATTGCACATTTAGATAATAGATTACCTAGCGAGGCATTACATAATGCAAATGCAATATTTGTTGATCGACCTTATAAAAGATTCCCAGTATCACAGAATATCCCAGATATTGGGGAGCATTGGTATATGTTGGAGAATGGGTTAGATCCTGTTTATGGGACTGTAGATGGATTAGTATTTGATGAGCCACGCCATATTCAACAAATAATACAAAGATTATCAAAGAAAAAGAATAAAATACCAGGACAAACAACTGATAAGCTATCAACTGAAAATGATTATTTCTCTATTGGTATGCAGGGAAATGAAGAAGCAATGAAACAATTAGCGATAAAGAAAGCAGAAGAAGAAGCTCCAAAAGTTACTGGAAGGGGGAAGAAAAAAATAGTAACTCCAAAACATACAATAATAGATGAGTCTACATTGCCTATGTTTGGTACTTTAGATGTTAAAAAAAAGGAGGAGACTTTAGATCCATCTGGATTTGATGATTAATTAATTAGATTTTTTTTGGGATGAAATTTGTGTAAATAGAACAATAGGTGTGTCGATAACATATGGTTTGCCGAATGCGGTGAAGAAACTCCATAATATACTAGAAAAGTTATGAGATCTAAGTGGTAATGAGAGATTTTGTATTGAACCAACTGCTGGGCCAACTGCGTTTATTGTTATCGGAACTGCTGTAACGAAATTACTATTAAATGCTGAACCAGTAGATACTAAATCGGATTGTATTAGTAGGAAGTCTAAGTCTCCAGTTAAATTTTGAGTTCCGGGTGCAATGGTATTTGGTGGGATAACTGCTGTTCCTAGATCTTGATATCCCAATACATATGCTAGATTTGAATTTTGTATAAATTGTAATGATTGAGTATTTGTATATTTTTGTGAATTTGCACCAGATGCAGTAAATGTTACATTTGCTATCGTTTGTAGCTCTGCATTTGTGTAATTGCCTCTTAAAATAGTTACCGGGGCGCCATTTAATTGAAATGTCTCATCTGTGGGAATATTATAAAATCCAGCACTATCTATACGTATAATTATTGTAGAAATAAAATTGTTAGAATGTGTATCTAGATTTACTGGTTGTGGAATTAATTGTAGATATGTAGATGTTCTCGCTGGAATCACAGTTTGGAATCCAAATGATGAATGTGGTCGTTGGTTGTCAACTGTTATAGTATCTCTCATTATATTATATAATTTATTTTAAATTTTGTAACGATTTTAATATTTCTAGCCTTTCCTTTGGATCTGTTAATGTCATTAAAAGGGCCTTTAAATCGTCTCTTCTTTTTTCATAGCTTGCTAATTCCTGCCCAATTTTATCTTTATATTGATGAACATCTTGTTCATGTTTTTGTTTATCTGCTAGGGTTTTAAATTCTATCTCTCTACGTTTAGAATTTAAAGATGCTTGGTTCCCCAATTCCATTTCCTCTTTCTTAAGATTATGCTTATGTGTCTCTAGTCCTTTATCAAAATGTGTTGATATTCCCTTTGTTGCGGCCGTAGTTGCCGCGCTTTTACCAACATCTAATAAAGTTTCAGCTAATTTTGGTATCCCCTTTTCGATAAATAGATCCTTGAGAGTGTTAAATTGACTCTTTTTTTCTTCTCCCTTTCCTGGCATTTCAAATTTTTTAGATGTATTTGAAGATTGTTCCCTAGTTAAATGTGGAATTGGAGAAGTTGATCTATTCTCGGTTGTCGATGGGAGTCCTGGTATAAAATCATCTATTGGATCGAAATCATCTATATCATATTCTAATATATCATAATTTGGTAGTCCATGTATTTGTTCTATTATTCCAGTTACATTTGCATTCCAATTAACTCCCTCCACCGCATCCCCATTGCCATCACCGGTATGGATTACCGGCCCGCTACTTAATACTCCTGGAGTTCCTGGCTCAATTATTTCTGGGGGCGGAGTTTCAAAATTAAATTCTCTACGTTCAAAATATTCATCTAGACCTTTTGGATTCTTCTTTCCACTTCCCTTTATATGAAATTCTTCTTCTATATTAGTAAATAGTCTAGATAATTCATCTTCTTTTGTTTCTGGATGACTATCTATAGCTCCTAATATTTTTGTTATTTCTTCTTTACTATATTGATCACGTAGAGTTGGGGACTTTGGGGGTGCTCCAATAGCATCAGTTCCCATGTTAGCAGATGGTAGAGAAGTTGGATTTGTGGGTATATATAATAATCTATTTAACAATGCAAGTCTAGCCATTTTATAGTTCATTGTACCTTCATCCTTCATTACATATGGGGAATCTATATCAAATATCATGTTTTTCTTCTTCGATACTTCCTCATAGGGAAACATTGACTCGTCGTATTCTATGTCGTCTTGATAATACATTATATATATATATTACAAAAAAATTATATATATTTATGTTCTAATGAAGTTTAGTGCAAATTTACCACAATTCTTAGAATTGGGTGCCTGTTTTACATATGGATTGAATTTTATTAAAGTATTATCAATTTTAAATGGTGGAACAACTCCAAAGCTATCTGAATACTCTAATATTTTTGGATGTTTAGTATCTTTTATCCCTACCCAGTGAGTTCCATCTCCATGATTATCTAAATTAATTACTGTTTTTCCCAAGTCCTTTCCTTCTTCTGTCATTTTTTTATAGTTATCTGCATTTGTAATATTTACTGTTCCATTGCTTAATTTATGTATATCTACATCGGTTAATTCTACGTTATCTTTAACATTTGGATAGGTTTTCTTTCTATATTTGGGGTCTGTTGTTCGTTCAAAAAGCCAATTTTTTTTTTTGGTTTAGGCCCGCCAAACATCGCCATCCCCCCAAATACTTTACTTTTCTCTTCTGGGCATGTTTCCATCTCATTATCGTTCATATTTCCATTGATTAATGACCCAACTAGTAACATTACTTCCTCATTATCAGCTTTTTCCTCGGGTATTTTGAACTTTCCGCGGTCCGTATCTAATACAATTTCTCCAGTTCCATGTTTTTCTCGCACTAAAGTAGATAATACTTTGCCTATAGAATCTCCAAAGTGTTCCTCCATATCTAGGATTGATCGTCCTAATCCTGAATGGATATCTCCCACGTGTCGCCCTCCTTTTATAATCTTAAAGTTTGCGTTTTTTCTAACCATTATATTATATTATTTATAATAAATATTTTCCATAAAGCAAAGTTTTAAGAAAATCCATAGTATTGTAAGTATATTAATCCTGCTCCAATCCCAGTACTTGTTACCATATTAAATCTAATGTACTTATAGGGAGTTGAATTTGTAATGGAAAAAGTTTCAAATGTGCCCGGTGTTAATCCCGCAGCGCTTGTATATAAGGTTGTAAAGGTGCTCCCATTATTTGATCCCTGGATATTATAACTACTAATTGAGTTTGCTCCACCTATTGATCTTAAAGTAAAGGATTTCACAATTACACTTCTTTGAAGTTGCACCATTAGAAAATCGTTACTTGTTGTTGTTGGCTGCCAACCATTTCCGGCAATTCCACCAGAGAATGGTACATAGGGATCCCATGTTGGTAAAAAGGTTCCTGCCGTTGGTATTGTGCCAGTTCTATTATTTATTGAGCTATTTATTACATCTATCAATGGTGATAATCCACTACCAGTTAATACAATATTATCCACATATGCTTTAGTAGCAGCATCTTGAGCTGTTGTTGGATCTGCAACAGATGTTATTTTTGATGAAAATAAATCTAAACCTCCACCAAATCTATCTAGACTTAATAATTGTGTGCATGAAGCGTTATTAAATGCTTGAAAATAAATCCCAAAATCAACATTTATATCAACTCCCATATAGAAATTTGAATTATCAGCACCATTTTTATACATTTTAATTCCATTAACCGATGCTGCTGATGTTGCTCCAACAACATCTTGTTGTTTTATATTTAATGCAGCAAGATTCTGTGTATTTGCAGTTCCACCGATAGTTATCTTATTAGCATTAGTATTCAAATCTCCTGTCATAGAATTAGTACCATCAATAGCCAATCTAGAAGTAAGAGAGGCATTTAATGTTTGTAGATTTACAGCATCTTGAGCTGTTGTTGGATCTGTAACATTTATTATTTTAAAATTTCCCATATTTAAATCAGCCAACATAGTATTTCCACCATCAACCCTTAATGTTAAACTATTTAATGTTTGTAGATTTACACCCTCTTGAGCATCAGTAGGATCAGCTAACTTTACAATTTTAAAGTTATCCATATTTATATCTGCCTGCATAGAATTGCCACCATCAATCCTAAGAAAATCACTTAATCCTGATATAGATGAATCTACATAGGATTTTGTTGCGGCATCTTGAGCTGTTGTTGGATCTGCAACATTAAGTATTTTAGTATTATTAAGTGATAATTGGGGATATATAGTTACTAAAGATGATCCCATACTAGCAACTTGAGTAACATTACCAGCATTATTTTGTGCATTTATTAATAGATTTGCCGAAGAATCTAATCCTAATGATATATTTGATTTATCTATTGTATTTCTAGTTATTTTTATAGCAGCTTTAGTTTCTGTAGCACTATTAGATAATGACTGTTTTATATTGAATAATGCAGGATCAATTGTATTAAATTGTGTTCCCATTGATAATTTATTCCCACCAGGAATATTTAACTCTCCAGGAATAATATTTGCTATTGTTGCGTCCCCTTGTATTAAAGTAAAGTTGTTATTGTCGAAAGTTCCCAACTTTCCATTTACAACTCCACTATTTCCAGCAACTTTCCACGTAGTTGGGCCAAAAGTATTATCTACATAATTCTTAGTTGCTCCATCTGTATTTACCGTTGGATCTACAACATTTACTAATTTATTAATACCAACATTTAAATTTGCAGTCATTGCGTTTGTGCCATCAGTTTTTAGCAATCCCGCTATACTTGGAACTACTGTATCCACATAGTTTTTTGTTGCAGCATCTTGTGCGGCTGTTGGATCTAAAACCCTAGTTATTTGATTAGAATTTGCATCAATACCAGTCCAACATACACATGGAAATCCTAGAGTTCCTAGATCAAATATTCTAGTATAATTTCCAACATCATCCTGTTGGAAATATGCATATGTTCCTCCACTCGCATATCCTTGGTAAAACGCATGTGATGATCCTGGATTTATAACTTTTATACCGGCATGACTAGTAGCTTCTGAATTATTTAATTGTGATGGTTGTTTAATACATATTACAGATGAATCTGTTCCAATATTACCCATTTCAATTTTTCCTGATCCCCCAATAATCATTTTATTATTATTAATTCCTAGATTTCCTGTCATAGAATTAGTACCATCTATCTTTAAAAAGCCAATTCCCCCAGTCCCTATACTAACATCTACGTAATTTTTATTGGCAACATCCGATGGTATTGTGGGATCTAAAACATTAATTCCCTTATTATTACCAAAATTTAAACTAGCAGTCATAGAATTAGTTCCATCTCTTTTAAGAAAATCATCTAAAGATTGTGAAATTGATGTTTCTGCAACTATCTTATAAGTAAAAGTTGATAAATCACTAACAATTACTACTGCTTCTTGTGGGCTTAACGTTTTAAATAATACATTATCCGATGTATTTATAGATATATTTGCGGATGAATTATTAATAATATTAATGTTTTCATGTTGGGAATAGTTTGGTGGTAACGCAATTATATTGGATCCAGTGTTGCAATAGTAATAATCATAGGCATTGGGTATTATTATATATGGACTTGTTATAACAGTTGTTATGTTTGACATTATATATTATAAAAAATAAAAATGCCCCTGTTTATTTATAGATATGCATACTCCAACCAGTAACATTTGTTAATGTGATTCCTTGTATTGGTAGGGAGGTAGCGCCCGCGTTTACATTTAATATTGTAAATGTTGCAGATTGTCCTGGATTTGCAGTTACGGGAGCTACCGAATAATAATTTTGACCCGGAGCAGATGTCATTAATACTGATGATGCATAATATGCTGTGAAATTTGTAGTATAAATTCTTATTATAGCTACTACCGGAGACACTAATGGAGTTATTGTTACTGCAGTATTCCCGATACTTGTTTGATTTACTATTTCCCCAATAAGAGTTGTAAATTGTCTCGGAATTGCCGAGACTACTGTATCCACATAGTTTTTTGTTGCAGCATCTTGTGCGGCTGTTGGATCTAAAACCCTAGTTATTTGATTAGAATTTGCATCAATACCAGTCCAACATACACATGGAAATCCTAGAGTTCCTAGATCAAATATTCTAGTATAATTTCCAACATCATCCTGTTGGAAATATGCATATGTTCCTCCACTCGCATATCCTTGGTAAAACGCATGTGATGATCCTGGATTTATAACTTTTATACCGGCATGACTAGTAGCTTCTGAATTATTTAATTGTGATGGTTGTTTAATACATATTACAGATGAATCTGTTCCAATATTACCCATTTCAATTTTTCCTGATCCCCCAATAATCATTTTATTATTATTAATTCCTAGATTTCCAGTCATAGAATTACTACCATCAATATTTAATTTTGTATTTGCACTAGTAGTTATTGATGCATCTACGTAATTCTTAGTTGCTCCATCTGTATTTGTGGTTGGATCTACAACATTTACTATTTTATTAGTTCCAAGGTTTAAATTTCCAGTCATTGCGTTAGTCCCATTTATATTTAATTTTGTATTTGCACTAGTAGTTATTGATGTATCTACGTAATTCTTAGTTGCTCCATCTGTATTTGTGGTTGGGTCCACAACATTTACTATTTTATTAGTTCCAAGGTTTAAATTTCCAGTCATTGCGTTCGTACCATTTATATTTAATTTTGTCGCCGCAGAATTTGTAACTGTCGTATCAACATAGTTTTTAGTTGCAGCATCTTGTGCCGCGGTTGGATTTGTAATATTTATACCTTTATTACTATTAAAATTTAGATTTCCAGTCATTGAATTAGTCCCATTTATATTTAATTTTGTATTTGCGCTAGTAGTTATTGATGTATCTACGTAATTCTTAGTTGCTCCATCTGTATTTGTGGTTGGATCTACAACATTTACTATTTTATTAGTTCCAAGGTTTAAATTTCCAGTCATTGCATTTGTACCATTTATATTTAAGAAATTTCCATATACATTGACAATTGGAGCTTCCGAAACTATTTTGTAACTAAAAGAAGATGTATCGTTAACAATTACAATTGCTAGTTCTGGAGACAATGTTTTAAATACAACATTAGTATCAAGGCGTATAGATAGGTTTGTAGCAGAATTATTGATAATGTTTATATTTTCAAATTGAGCAAAGTTATTTGGAAGAATAATTATATTGGAACCACTGTTACAATAGTAATAATCGAAAGAATTAGGTGTTATCGTATACGGACTTGTTATGACACTTGCTATGGTTGACATTATATTTATATATTTTTATATTATTTTATATAATGGTCGAGAACATAAAACATAATTCACTTTATCCAACTGGAGCTTTAATACCTTTCGTATCTAGACAAGTAAATTTGGACATAGGATTTGATTCTGATGATATTAGCGTATCGTCACTACATCAAGCCAGATTGCGACTGGTATTAAATATATTAAATAGCAGCGGCACTACTGTAATAAGTAGGCCCACTATAGCCTGGATATCAAACTACACACTTGTATGTGTATATAAATTGGGGGAGAATAGAACAAAAACAACAACTTATTCAGCTCAAGTTGGTAGAGGAGAAACTGGATTCTTATATTCAATACTTAATAGATCTTCATCAAATACTGCCCAACAAAATTATCCAGAAGTACTACAACCTAGAACAATTACCGGACAAACAACTGAGGAATCTATTCCACTTATGTATTTATTAGATATTGCCGCAACAGATAGATGGCTTCCCCTTCTAAAAATGCAATTACAATTAACATTTGAGGGACAAAGTGACATATTCTTCTCATCGACAGTAGATCCAGTAAATACACTTCAAGTGCAAATAGCAAGTTATAATATTGAATTCCCATCTGCAATGGCAACTCCATATCTAGATAGAGCATTAATGTATCCAGATCATAGAAAAACATTCAATCAAAAGGATAGTTTATTAGTTGGAAAGCAATCAATTACAATGCCAATAAGTGTTTCTGGGAAAGTATTAGAAGTATTCTATTGGTTTAAAAGATCGGCACCAAGCACAACTACTACTCCAGCAGTATTTAGTTTTAATCCAAATCCATTCTCTGTAGTAACAAATCATCAAATTAATATTGCTGGACATTCATATCCCCTAAATCCTAATTATAATTCTATTTTCACGGCTGCAGGTGTTGAAGTTGGATTATCAAGACATTATGATGAACTTCTAATAAATGTAAATAAATACAATCCACAAAGAAATACATTCCTAGATTATGTTACATGGCGAGATAGTTTAAGAATATATTCAATACTAATGAATGATTCCGCCGTAACCAGGGCAACAACTCTTAATCTACAAATACTACTATCTCAACCAATTACAGTTGCATGTGAATTTAATCTTGCAATACGATATGTATCGGAAAAAGCTTCAAGTTAAAAAAAAATGTATTAATTAGATGAGATCATCTATTATTATTTCATTATCAATTACTATTTTTTTTGTACTTCCCCTTGGTCTACCAACTCCCCTTTTATTCCTATTCCTTTCTTCTTTTAATTTTAATGTTGCATCTAATTGTACTTGTTTTATCTTTATCTTTAATTCTTCTATTTCAGATAAATACTTGTTTATCATATTTTGACTTTCGTCGTCAATTAATGCGGGGCGCCCAACTCTCTTTGCCATTATATATAAGAATATATATTTTTTATTATTAATTAATTAATAAATGGAATTAATTATTAATAATATAATTAATAATTAATTAATTTATATTCTTATATATAATGACTACACGAGCCAAAGAAATCTTCGATGCCTCCACCTATTATAATAAATTTGGATTTAAATGTATAACTTTAAAAAAGGACCCAAATGGTAAATTGCCAAATATTTCTGGATGGTCAAAAAATGGCAAATATAGAGAAGGTGCTATAACTGAAGAGTTTACAAATGCATTTAATATTGGAATATTAACTGGTGATGTATCAGGAATAACAGTAGTAGATATAGATAAAAAAGATAATGGGGTAGAAATGTGGGATGAGATGATAAATGAATTTGATGAAAATGAAGATTGGAGAACATGGCCATTTCAAAAAACACCAAATAATGGTCTCCACTTCTTCTTCAAATATAATCCCAATATTAAATCTAAGAATAGAAAGATTACTAATAATGGAGTTAAAGTCGGCATAGATATTAAAACAGATGGTGGATATGTAGTTGCATGGCCAAGCATTAATCCAGAAGTTGATAAACAGTATGTTTTTGCAAAGGCTGGTAAATTAGATAATATCCCCGAGATGCCTTCATGGTTAGTAGAGATTTTGAATAGAGGATATTATAAAAATACTGAAGTTACGGAAATAGAAGTTAAAAAAGAATCAAAACAAATTACTAAAAAGGAGAAAGACGAAGAAGTTCGAACTACAGACAATACAAATCCAGATTTATTTATCGAATTATTAGATATGATTAAAGTTGAATCATGGGATGATTATGAGGAATGGAGAAATTTAGTAATGGTGATTAATAGAATATTTAAAGATGAGGATAAAGCAGATGAAATAACTCATAAATATTCCAAGCTAAGTAAAGAATATAGCCGCAAGGAAGTTAATAATTTTGTGTATAATCTAGATACATCTGGAGATGGATATGGATATAGTTATCTATTTAATAAATGTAAAGAAATACATGAAAAGAAAGCATTTGCTATTTATTATAAATACGTTGAGAAAAAATATAAAACCTTATTACAATTTGATAAAAATGATAAATATAACATATTAGACTTTAGTCGTGAATTTAATGGTAAACATTTTGAAAATGAACAAATTATGGTAAATACCATTGCTAAGAAATTATCAACATTAATAGTTTATAAAATGAATAGCGAATACATATATAAAACTGATCATGGGCCTGTTATTGGCAACAATAAGTATCTAACCTGCACATTTAAATATATGGATAAAAAAAAAGATGATCAAATAAAAAAAATTGTAAGTTTTAGCAACTATTTAAAAACATATGCAGATAAAATAATAGAAGTTGATGAGGTTTGTTGTTGTTTTAATAATACAAATCCAAGAGTGTTTAATATATTTAGTGGTATTAAAGCTGAATTGACAGATGATTTATTAGATCTCACTGAACTATTAGACTTTATAAAAGATATATTCTGTAGTAAGGATGAAAATATATATAGATATTTCATGAATTGGTGGAAAGTACTTGTTAATGGGGGTAGGTGTGGGACTGCATTATTCTTATACTCTGAAAAGCATGGAGTAGGAAAAAATACACTAACAGACTTCTTCCATGAATGGATCGTTGGTAAACCAGCAACTAGGAATGCAAATGGATTAGAATCAGTAACCGATACACATAGTAATTTATCTGGTAAAATATTAGTAATTGTTAATGAATTAACATCTACAAAAGACAAGTTTAGATCTAATTTTGATAAATTAAAAAGCTTCATCACAGACTCCACATTGTTAGTAAATGAGAAAAATGTTAAAAAATATGAAGTTGATAATATGACAAATTGGGTATTCACAACTAATTACATAGATTCACTAATGATTGATAAAAATGATAGAAGAACTAATTGTATTGAAGTTGCTGCTACATATAAAGACAATATAACTTATTTTGATAGAATACGTAAAAAATACTTTAATAAAGAAGGTGGCGATTCATTTTATACATATTTAATTAAAACTGATTTTGGTATTGCCACTACCCTAAAATGCCTTGATACTCCATTAAAACGAGAAATGATAGAATCGAATTTAAGCCCAATAGAATTATTTGTTTCCTATATACAAAGTAATCCTCAAGAAATATATGTTCCACACACAGCAACTGGAATCGAATTATATAAAATGTATGAAGATTATTGTAAAGGGAATGGTATTAAATATGTAATGAGTAATCAAAAATTTGGTAGAGACATAACAAAATTGAATGTATTTCCAAAAAAACGTACACTTAGAGGTATTATATATCAATTAAAGGAGTTTGAAGTTGCTGAGGATATGTTAAATGATGAGCAAAAAACAGATATAATTATTCCTATACAACCTGACATCCCCCAAAATACCCCAACAACCACAAATGATGATTTTGACTATGAAAATATCATCAACGATATAGATTAGAAATCACCATTTTTTTTGTCATATAAACCCCAATGTAGGATATTTTAAAGCCTATGTAGGATATTTTAAAAGCCTACATGGCACAAAAGTAGTATAGAGCCATTTTTTAATCTATAGAAGTAATATAGATTAGTTTTAGGTGGGAATATGGACTTTTTTAGGGAATTTAAAGCCTATGTAGGATAATGTAGGATATTTAGAATATCCCTGGGCATATTAATATGGTTCCCCCCCCCCCCCATATGTAACCCCAGGAATATCCTTCATATCCTTCATATCCTTCTTATCCTTCATATCCTCATTAACTAATTAATTAACTAATTAATTAACTAATTACGGAACTAGAAAGGGGAAAATTAAGCTAAGTGTCGATGATGGGAGCATGCAATATGAGTGTGAAAATGATGATATTTCCTAATAAAATGATGATTTTATATCAAATTATAGCCAGTTTTAAGATTATAGACGCAATGAATAATGGTCCCGAGACCATTCAAACACATATTCTTCATCATAAAACATCAAAATATCATTAAAATATCTCGGAATGAAGTGCCGATTTCGCTAGACCTGTTCCAAAAGGTAAAGTGGATCAGGTCTGGGACTATAGTGAAAATGTGTTTTGATCATGTAAAACATTAAAAAATTAGAAGAAATTGAGATGAAGTGTCGATATTCTCGAGACGGATCCAAAATGGAAAGTGGATCAGGTCTAGACCTGATCTAAAATGGAAAGTGGATCAGGTCTAGACCTGATTCAAAATGGAAAGTGGATCAGGTCTAGGAAATCATAAAAGC
>Ga0193724_1000176_pt1 | contig 15914 bp, 18 predicted proteins | sample H2a1metaG_FD_146005 | JGI IMG/M metagenome (GOLD analysis project Ga0193724, IMG submission 146005) | Soil microbial communities from a riparian zone of the East river system, Colorado, United States - H2a1 | ecosystem: Environmental > Terrestrial > Soil > Riparian zone | place: USA: East River... | reverse complement strand
GTGGGTGAGGAAGAGGCACTGGACATAGTGGTTATTGGGTAAAGGAAGAAAAAAGGACTAACTTTTTTTTTTGCCATATCATAGTCTGAGCTCAAATCACGGCTCCGAACGGCGCTACGATCAAACTGCGTTCCAAGGACACATCAACTTATGGAACTTGATAAAAACTAGGAGGCATCCGGTGGATCAAACTCGAGGTGTCTGCGTTAACCACCAAGGCACATCGTTGGCTCGAGAGGAGGACATCGACGGGGAATGCAAGGTCTCTTACGGTTTGTTTTGGCCCAGCGCAACGTGGCGTCTAAATCCAATTTTGCATGAGAAAGCCGTCCAACCAAAATTGGCCCAGCAAAAGTTCAATGTCCATATTTGGCCCCATCAAAACAGTTCGGTCTATATTGGGACCCATCACGGGATGGCGTCCATACACATCGGAAAGCAGTGTTCAACCCAAATATCCATATTGGGCCCCATTAAAAAATGACGCCGAAAGCGATGGTCCATACTGGGACCACAACCTAAATTGTCCATACTAGTGACGAAACAAATGTCCAAAAGTTAAGGACTTACCTTTTTTGGTACTGGTTCTAGATGGTTTTCGAGCGCTGAGACAATATATGAACAGCGTTCAAGAGGACAAATGTGTCCGGCCGCTCGATAATGTGGCAAGAAGCTTCGTAACCGACTGGCGAAGAGCTCTGCCCAACGTGAGCGCGAGTGGGAGACGGAGCATCTGCTTAGGGAGGGGGAACGAGGAGAGCTATTAAGGAAATGAATGGAGGTAAGAGTTAGAGTCAATAAAATATGAGATGAGACCAGGAGACACGTACTCTTTCCCTGTCCCAATGGCCTTGCACCGAATCTACTACTCGAAGACGCGAAACCAGCTGCTCGATTAACCGGATGTCTTTTGTGTCAAGAAGCTGGCAGATTTGCCGGTTCAATTCTTCCACATGGATGTATAAAAGTCCCATATTCTAGAAAGTGATCAATGTTGACAATAATATTGTATGACGTGCGAAGTCGGCTAACTGCTGATCTGTCAGAATCATTTGGGATATAACACATTATTCGTAGAAATCGAACTCCATTGATACAAATGTCGCGTCTGCCGCCATATTTTCATCATCTGATTCGGAATACAACTCTTCCGCACCAGGAGCCTCTATATACCAATCATCGAACTCGCGATCCTCTAAACCAAATTCTAGATCGCCGTCGTTATCCCCTTCATCTTGCACTTGAATAACCGGGTGCAAATCGCCGCCAGATCGCATCTCTACGTCTTGCGATTCCCCAGAGGACGTATTTTCTGTGGCTATGGCTACGATGCTCAACCCAGACGACGGACGATGCAAATGCGCGTAAACATGTCCTACACCGAGACCCCAGAGGTATCGCATAACCATATCGCGGTCAACAAATCTAACAAGAGATTGTAAGCACGAGCCATCAGGATAGAAGAGCATCAACGACGAATTCCGTACCGAGTTACGTAGTAAAAGCGCCAATCCTGGTCATCTTTGGCAATCCTGGACAGCCCAATTCCGTCCCTGTGAACTTGTCCAAGGGTAAAAATTGGTGTGATATGGCTCGCTTGCAAGATGTCCCTCGGATCGAGAAAACCAAAGGCGTCTTCATCTGCCATTGGGGGAAAGTGAATACGATCAAGTTTGCCAGTCTCCCAGGTATGCATGGCGGAAATACAGCGATACCACCGAACCCATAGGAATTCTAAGCGTCGGGGGCGGCAATCGACTATCCCCTCAGGACCTGCGAGGATTGCATTAACATGAAAAATTCCGATGACTCGTGCGTATGAGAAAGGGTTCTCATCGTCGTCTTCGGGATTGTTGAACACCATGACATTACAACGCGATGTGTCAACATGAATGATATCTTGTGCCCGACGAACATCATATGTCGTATAATTGATATGCGCTATTTTGTGCCTATACATCACGTCTTTCTTGATGAAGACGTGGTTATAGTCCTCTGGGTCGTTTCTACCAGCTGTCGCTGCGTTTTGCGCAGGAGCTTCGTACTTCAACATGTCTTGTAATCGGGGAAGCAGGTGCTTCTTCAATTTGGGCACGAAATCCTCCGAAAAGAAACCACATTAATATTTTAAGAGGTTGTATGTACTGATGCGGCTCACTTTGACTGCTGGATCACCAGCATACCTGTGCACGAAGAGTCCAATATGCTCCCAATCATTTTGAGAACTGCCTATGTGATGGTGTACGTCAGGAGTGCAGGCGATGTCAACATCCGGCATTGGCTCTGGTTTCTCTAGCCGTTCTCGGAGGCTACGTATGCGAGCTTGGCGACGTTCGAGATTCGTTATCTGTTTGGTGAAATTCTTCCGACTCGTGCGAAGGTATCGAGTTTTGGATGTGCGGTGCTCAAGTTCTCCCTACCAACCAGAAACCGTAAACAAACGAATCCTCCGACAGGATAAAGTGAGAAGCATACTGTTTCAGTGGTGTATGAATCTGTGGTACCAAATCTTCTAATAGTACTGACGTAATCCCCGAGTGCGTGAACTTTGTATGTGTTCAGATTCAATAGCTTGGTTCGAGGAGTGTCAGGTTCCTGTTTGCGGCTCACAGAGTGACAAGAATCGGATGTTGCAGCATGAGAATGTGACTTGTCTTGCTTTTTGGACTTCCTCTTTCGGTTACGGGCTGCCACCTCTCGCTTGAGTTCACGTGTGTTAAAAGCTGCACATGTCTTTGCCGAGAAAACATGCAGTTCTTTCCCCAGGGCGGTGGTCACCTTATCCAACAAATTCAGAGTAACATCTGTGTGCATACGAAGTTTCGCCAAGCCGTGCCAAAAGGCGGTCAGATATAACAGCTTTAAAATGGCACTATTATGAGGCTCAGGAAGGAGACCATCGAAGACAGGGATAGCACACTGAGACTCAGGTGTAGGTGCGTAAGCAGCGGCGCAAAATTTGACAAAATACTCACCTGTAAGAGGTCTTCGAAGTCTCGGGCAGCTAATCGCTTCAACTCTGAGCTGTTACTGGAGAAACGTCGTATTGTGCTGCGCCCAAAAGTAGGAGTTTGTCTGTACCTAGAAGACGGTCCATCATTGTACGAACTCTTCTGCAATATTCTTACCTTCGGTCTAATTCGTGCAGGAGGCCGCTTTTGGCCGAGTCTAATATTCTCAAGAGATGCATGAACAACGATCTCCAGACGCCGAGCTCAAATTCATGCATGAGATCGACCACAAACATCGGGAATAAACTAAACCCCAAGTGAGACAGTCTCTCGGAAAAGGCGTTCTGAAGCTCACTGTTAGTACGTTCAAATGTTTACAGAAAGGGGAGTACATGCGTACCGACGTAGGAACTAGGGATTGGTCCTTCAATAGACGTTCGATAGGTGCACTGTCAACCGCCCAGTTTTGCTCGTAAATCAAATTTCTCGCTAAGGAGATCTTTCCCCGGCGACGACTGTCATCTACGCGAGCGAGAGATGATCGCGGGGTCATATCCTGCGCCATGCCAAGGTTGTGGGCAAGCGACAGTGGAGAACAGCAACGAGGACAGGGACATAATCCCCGATTCCGTATGCTGGCTAATAGAATCCTGGGAGTCATTGTATCAACATCTGGAGCGGCGTCAAAGGAATTGCACGAACTTCTCAGGGTAATCGGCAGAATAGGTAAAGATGCGTGGATGGAATCGCCGGTTCAGGCCATCGTAGCAAGAAATAACAACGCCATGCTGGTATGCTTCCATAAAATCATCATCGAGCAGAATCTTCCACTGAGCATGTATCAATTCACGGTGACAATGCGTCATAAATGCGACATTGGGTCCTTTGCCTCCAATGCTCTCAGTGGCGAAATCTTTGAAAGCATCTGGAAGCTGAAGGCAGGGCATTCATTATACCACCATCGTAACATAAAGGTACGGAATTACCTTCTGAAAGTAAGCAATATGACTACAAAGATTGTGAGAGGGCTTGCAACGGCGATATTTGGATTCATTCCCCATGAACATGTACAGCGGCCATAGTTTTGCATCACCGAATGAAGCCAGATGCGTCGAGTCTGACCAAAACATCAACGCGACAACAACCCGTGGGTAATCGCATCCCGGTTCTCTAGGAGACTCTTGAAGTTCCTCATGCGCCTCAAGAAACGCCGAAGAGGCGTAGATCTCGCCATGCACTCGTACGGGATGGTCCGAGTCGTTAACTTGCCAATATAGCTTGTACGGTTCGAAATGGAAATGGGGGTTATTAGTAATCCTTTCCCGGAAGACAGATGTGAGATTGCGGTGATAAAAATCGGATACTGTGTAAGTCCGCGCTCCGGGGGACACTGTATTCCGATGGAATGGAATTGATACCTCTATGGGAGTTCGAGTCCAAGATGCACCTTCGTTCAACCATTCCCAAGCATCAGCCTTGTCACTTGCTAATTCATCATTGATCGACTCCCACCGAGTGTGACGAACATCTGAAGACTGAAAGTCGATGTCGCCGACGATGCCGATGAGTTCCCGGAAGTTTGCTTGCGATTTCTGCGTACCGCGGTTCCAAAACCAATCCCCAAGCCGCAATGAGTTGTAATTAGGGTACGGATAAAATGATTCCGAAGGTAGTCCGGACAGGCAATCTTGGTTCAAGTGGTTGCGAGGAATGTTTGATAAATCTTCAACATCCAGAGCCTCCTCTGGGTCATATCTCGGCGGAGTGTTCGATTGGTACTGTCGAAATAAGGAGAATATGTTCTTGGGACTACGAAACATTCTTCGAGGACCCAAATCGCGTGTCACGTTGGAGGTTGATTCACGGATGTCAGGGGCACGATGAGGTGGGACTTCTGGCGCATGAGAGGCAGGTTCTAGCACGACATCTAGAGTCATTGAGGGGAGAGGTTGAGGAAGGTCATCGCGAAAACGAAGAGGGAGCTTGATCAGCCTTCGGGTACGACGTTCCGCCAAAGATCGATCCAAATCATCGGAAGGCATGAATGGTGTCACGGTGGTAAGAGTGTCTGAATCCTGACGGCGAGCCGCGGCCTACCGGCATATCAGTTTCGTTAATTATACATCAGGATCAAGAGCACGCACCCCCCTCGGTATGACCGGACTGTTTCCATTAGGCTCGGATCTGAGATCACCAGCATCTAACGAAGAGCTTGGGGTAGAGGGACTAGCAAGCCGCTGTCTTTTTTTCTCCGCCCATATGTGTTTCGCCTTCTCCAGAGCACCCGTAAGGCGTTTCCGAGATCTCTGACATGTGCGCTTGTGATTAGTATAGGCGCTTTGTTGGAGAAACGCCCGACCGCAACAACAGATTTCATGGTAATTGGAACAACTACTAGTAAGGGTGTTGTGCGGCAGATTCATATCGAATGCCTTCAGAGATAACAAAGTAAGGAGCGATTCGAACAACAATGTTGTGTATCCTCAACGGCAAATGCGAACGTAGTTAAGTACTATTTACTATTTACTATTTAAAGTAGTATTCGGGTTAGTCTTTGACCGCTGTCAGAGATGGTAGGCGTAGTCTACAGGCTATCATGATGGTTTGAGACAAGGGAGGAAAACCTTACGTAAGTAAACAACGACACACACACACTCCAGACTACGGCAGTTGCCGGGCAACAGAGAAATGGCACGATGACGATCTTTGGCTAATCCCGAAGTGCAGCCTATATTAAAGCCCGGGGTCATATTTGTTAGTTTTTCTTTTCGATAACACATTTGACCAATTCCGCAGGGTGCTGTCATGCCGATTGACCCTCCGGCACCATTATCTAACGTCAATGTCAACATATCGCGACCTCAGACCCCTGGCCGTGAAGTCGACTGTAGCGATGTCTATGAAGCGGTTCGCTACCGCAAAGACGTTGAATTTGCTCGAGGTAACATTTGTCAACATCAATCATGATCTCGCATCAACTCAAACTCGCCATAGATTCATTGAATCAGGCTTCTAAGGACGATGTGGCCGAAGCCTACTTGTACGAATCAAGAGTCATCCTAGCCAAAGAACATGGAGATGCATGTGAGTTCTTCTTCTGCTCAGATCCTCCTACAATTCATCAGGAAAAGATATGCCTTTGTGGGTTAATGCCCTTCTGAACCCCATCGCAAACAGCTTGAAAAAAATCAAGACTGATATTCAAGCTATCAAGACCGATGTCCAATCGATCAAAACCGATGTTCAAACTCTCAAGGCCGATGTCCGAACCCTCAAGGCCGATGTCCAAACCCTCCAGAACGAGGTTCAAGACCTCAAGATCGACGTAGATGACGTCAAGACAGACATCCGAGCCCTGAAGACGGACGTATGTGCCGTTAGGGTGCAAGCTGCAAAGGTCTCCATTGACACGACTCTCAGTGTAATAAACACTGATATATCTAATAGGCCGCAAATCGTCAGCTTCACAACGGCCGAGAAATACCTTGTGCCAGCCAGGGATGGAAGAGCAATCGCTGAGGTGAGAGGCCATGATCGCCAACCAGTGCTAACCCTTATATACTCATTGATTTGTTAGGTTGGGCTGGAGCCAATTCGAAGCCTCGAGCATCTCCAGACGATTGGAATTGACAACATGAGGAAGTATTTCAGATTTTATTACCCGGATCAACCTGTAGGAAGTCGATCACTGCGTACAATGCGCGAGAGCGTCCGTATTGCAATCGGATGCATGGTGCCAATACCACAGGATTGATATGTTGACACTCAAGTCTCTGAGTCTTTTGACATCTTTGTATTCTAGTTCACACAGTTCACATGTCATATTCATCTGTGTAATACAAAAAAAAAATGTTGCTACCCAAACATAACCTTACTTTTTTAATTCGAAACGGCTGCAACATCAGTTGACAGAGAAGTCAACAGAAATGTGACCGTCGCCAGCCTGGCTGTGGACCTTGCAAGTTATTTATAAGGGTCCAACCAACATTTCGTAAAGCAAATCTCTGCGTGCTTCGCACAGCGACCTTGACCGACGCCTATTTTGGTACAACTTGAAGAACGTCAGCAGCTTCACAGTCATGCGTTAGATAGTCATAAGGCATATGATATCGCAATCAAAAGGGGGCTGATTTTTTAACTTTTCAATGTTGCGTGTAGACCGTTGGTATTGTTCCAGCCCGGCATGGCCTGAAAGCCGTTTCTTTGCGGCATAAAGCAGCTGCGACATTTCGAAATCTCAGGCCAAGCCAAGGGTAACGACTTCGGCTTGACTAAACTTTCAATGGGTCCAGAGCGGTGACAAAAGGACAGGATGTATCAGTCAATGGACCCATGTCACCGAGTCTTCGTCGTTTTACTGGGCGTACACACCCCCACCAGCAATCTTTTGAACCTCGCGACACCATGTGCACGTCAATTGACGCGACATCGAGTTGGCGAGGTGGAATCAGAGGCTGGGTGTGTGGGCGCTGTCACTGGCATGCCAGCATTGCTGCCAACACGGTTGGGCACGTTTGCGAGGGTACTGGGTGGGTCTCCAGTGGGTCCTTGGCGTTGGTGGACGAATTCCATCTCGTGTTGGGATCTGAGCGTGTGGTGTTTGTGCCTAGCGTGGTGGGACATGCCAATATTAGTGAAGGACGAGGGAAAAGGGACGCACCTGAAGATGTGCTTCCAATCCGGTCTTAGTTGACTCTTGTTCCCCTTGTTCCTGTTTGCCGGCCACCCTGTTGATTTTGGGTGAGAACCTGTTTTAACTGTAGTAAGAAAAAAGTGTGACAATATATGTACCACCAAACATAACGTAGCTTTGTAAAAAAAAAAGTACTTCAAGCGTAGCCCGGCTGGGCTCACCGCCATGTAGATTGAATAAGACTAATCCTCGCAGGACGAAGACTTGTCGGCTGATCCCGAAGTGTGGCGCTTAAGTAATGTTTATTCATATTTGAATAATCTTTTTCTTCGCCATCATCAACAGAAAAGTTGCCAGTGACCTGCAGTGAGATCCGCAGCGCAGTACTAGTAGTAATAGATCAAATACTCGAAAGAATCAATCAGGCGAAATAATACCAGTGAAAACCGTCAGATCGTCACCATGACCGACAAACGCGTTCGACGTCGAGTCTCGCGTTTCTTAGATATTGAGGCACAAGTCGACAATGATGAAACGGACTCACAGGAAAGCGAGAGCGACAGTGGTATGTTAGCTTTGCACGTTTGATGTCGTACCTGATCGTATCTTAGACTCTTTTCTCGTTGAGGAAGACGCTCCGACGGATGCCAGCGCTCTCGACTCTATATCGGCTGTGCCACAACTTAGATGGGACGAGCTCGAACACACTCAAAACCCGGACGTCCTCCGTAATATTGCCAACAACATCAGGCTTAGGTACCAGCATATCCCACATGAGCCCATTATTCCACAGGAGCCTACCATCCCCCTTCCCATAATCCCCATGCCGGATGATCCTCCGATCTGGCGTGTACATGTCAAAGTAAGTGCTGAAAGACATTCCTATTTATCACATTTCAGATCAAAAAAACAGGAAGGCTGTGAACAGGACGTCGTCTTTTGGATAATGCACCGGTTTGTTTCAACAAGTTCTACGACAGGAATTCTTTCTGCGTTTTCACAGGATGGAATCTCTGGATCCATTTACGTGGAAGCTCGCCCTGTTGACGTTGCAAACGCTTTGCGAGGAGTCAATGGCGTGGTTCGCTTACGAAACGGTTCGATACGAATGTCTCGGGTCCCACTTGACGATTACATCCCTTTATTGGAGATGAATCTTATCTCACCCTTCATCAAGAAGGGAACTTGGGTGCGAATCAAGCGCCCTAAATTATATAGGAATGACCTCGCTATCGTTGAGGGCGTTTCAAGCTTGCAGCCTCTCGAGGTCTGGGCTGTCCCCCGGGTCCGATTAAATGGAAAGCGGCAGCGCAAAGAGCGAGAACGACCCCCAGCTTCGTTACTTGATCCAGAGGCGGTGCGCAAATGTTACGGTAACGGGGCTGTCGAAAACGCCAGGGTGTCGTTTTGGTTTTTCAAAAGCCACACGTACAGGGATGGCATGATCTTACTGGAACTTAACCTTATTGACGTTTCAACCAACTGGGTCAACCCGAAGAAGGAGGAAGTCCAGCTCTTCCATGGCACCCAGAATCAGGACGTGGTGCAAGCCATCAAAATTTTCAATTCAACCTTGAATCTCAGGATCGACGATATGATTCAGGTTGCCGCCGGCCAGCACCAAGGGTTATTGGGGCACGTCACAGGACTTCACAAAGATGGTATGGTCGAAGTCAAAATTGATGGCGATACTGCGCAATCGTTGGACCTCGGCCGCTGGGAAATTCGCAAATCATTCAACAGAGGCGATTTCGTTCAGATACTTGCCGGGGAATACGAAGGAAGGGCGGGGTTCATCATCGACCTGGAAGAGGAATCCGCGACGATATTCAGCCACGATGCCGCGATGCGGAGCTCATTGTCCCACTGGCAAGAAGTGCCTGGTGAGGAGGTGAGTGTTTACGTATAATAAATTCTCAACTTTACCATCGTGGACACAGATTGTCGTGTCTATTGGGCACATTCAATGCAAGACTTCTGAATGCAAACTTCAAGGGATGACATCGTCTGTGGGGCCCAAGTCCTACCCCGACTATGACAGAGTTGACAGCGACAAGCCGCGAATGTATACCGGAGATCCGTATGCGGGCATGGAGGTTTCCATTCACGCAGGAGACCTCAAAAATCACTTCGCTTTCATCAAGGGCACACGGACAGTCGATGATACGATCTTCGCAACAGTTCGTACTGACACTCGGCTCATCAACCACATGCTAGAAATCAACATTGAAGATCTCAGAGAACGCCAGTGAGTGTTGATTTAATATGTTATGGTTCAAGGTGAACAGATGTTTTTTACTAGCACCCGACTACCGCTAGCGAAAGCCAGATGGGTACCCAGAATAAATGGGCATCCATTGATGCCATATAACGACATCCGACCCTCCACGCCGCAGGACAGTGCAGACAGATCGTCTGGATCTTCGCTCACTCCGGCTTGGGACCCGTCATCTCGCACGCCCCGTGCATCTACAAGCGCGTCCGATGGAGATTCCGACCGTGACTTTGATGCACTCTCTTTGTGGTCTTCATCCTTTTACCCGCAACCATCGCTGCTGCCTCCGCAACCCAAACCAGGTATAGCATTTAGCTTTCAAATGTCTGTGCCTTACGCCTTGCATTCAGGGGAGTGGCTACTCCACCCACAATTACTGCACAAGAAACTGGATGTCCGCATAAGGGGGACTACAATCACTCTGTGCCACAACGCGCGTTACGAGAACGAATGCGGCTTTCTCATTCCCGATAAGAAATTCACCTCCGTCGATGACTCGATCGTTGTCAAAGTTGGGTACAACCAAAGTAGGCTCTATTTTCCGCTTCGACATATCTATCCGGAAGTCACCACAGAACGGCCAAATTTCATTGCGCGTAGTGCTGCAATATCAGTGGCCAGGGCAATTGGTGAACGTGTAGTTATCATTGGTGCCGACCTGGAAGGAAAAATGGATTGGCTCGGCGACTACGCTCTCGTCATTCACTGCATATGGCCCCTCGACTCCGATCAAGCATGTTTGCAAGTCCTGACGCCAAGACAGTCAGACACTTGCGTCCGTTATTTCCCCGAGAAGTCTCTTTGTCGGTCTCACGTGGACTGACTCCCCCGTAACGGTTGTGTGGTACCATTCAATTTTTGATTTACTAATTCACTGAAGTCATTTGTTTGCTCGCAACGTGTTCATCATTTCTCAGACATATATATATACATATACAATCAAAGACAGGATTTGTTGAGCGTCAAGGATAGGTAATTTGCCAAACCACTGTAGGCCACCAATCAAATCCCTCGGCATCGATGGTCTTCCACTGTTCTGCGTGTCATGTACAGATTGCACCTACGACACTTGGCAAACAGACCGTAGAATTGTGCGGCCGACAGGCCCGGATCGACCCAGCTGTCAAGTTTCAGTATGAGTGAACCGTCCGTCTCCGGTGAAGGCGGACGTGAACTAAATGCTGGAATGAGATCATCATTAAAATCTAGAAGATGATCGATGTCATGCGAGGACTGGAGTGCCAGTACAATGGGCACACACCGTTTTCACTGGCAACGAGCGACGGAGTATGATGGGCTTCGTGAGTAGAATTGTGATGTTGACGCGTCAATGTGCGATCGGCATGTTGCAAGCCTTCTAACAATTACTTTCATTATCAGATGGAAGACGTGATAAGTAGACGGCTTACCATGGTCATTCGGAATGCTGGCCGGGGAACTAAACTGGGATTCGATTACGAATCCTGTAAATACATTCACATCACGACGATTATGTTCATCTGGTGTCCTCGGCGCTGCTGGTGCTATATCCCCTAAAACCCGACCACGATGTATGAGCTAACTTTTCTGTCAGAATTATGCAAGGTCTCACTACGACGGGGAAACCTTCTGATGAGCTGGCCCCTTGATTCGTACATGCGTTCGATGTTGACTGGAAGCGAAACTAGGTAAGTCACAAGATACATTGTATCTTCTTGGTCGCTCACCCCAGTACCCGCAGTTGCCGCTTGCGCAAGCCGCAACATATTCACCTACTGAATCGCCCATAGTGGACATGAAGATGGCGGCTTCTGCACCACTGTCATCTGCAGTGCCTTGGGATGCACACATGCATGTCGGTCCTTGAAAATCATACAGCCCACGGTATTCGCGTAAATCGGAAGGTGTTACTCGTGCGCCACGATCATTTACTGGCCTGGGCTTGTCGGTTAGTAAACTAGTTGTTGAAATTAAACTGACTTCTTACCAATGCCATGGTTGGAGACTGCCGTTAACATGGTCGTATTGAAGTACCATTTTATTCAGGGCTCGGGATTCCTTGCCGTGCGGAGCTCGCGGTTGAGACTGCCTGTTTCTTCGAATGTATAAGGTAGGTGATTCAGGCGAAGCTTGCTCGGTACTATAGCCGTCGTCGCTGCGCAAAGTCCCCAGCCTCCGGATCGGAGTTGTCGGCACACTCAAGGTCGGCCTCAGTCTCGGATGCAACAGAAAAACATTGGAATAGAGATGGGTACGGGTCCGGGGTCGTCGACGTGGTTCAGAGGGCATCGGCAAAATAAAACTCGAGACAGCGAGGGCTGGACGCTCAAGCCTGAGGTCTCCATTTTATTCCAGAAGATTACCAAAGCAAGTCGGTAAGTGTGCCATAGTTCATTCATAGCCTCTTTCTTCCTTCAACTGCCGCCAGTGCCAGGTGACCCGTTGCTATGTTCTAGCATACAACGAAATAAGCGAAGCTCGCCAAGTTAGGCCTCCGGTAACGTCGGACTGACGAACAAATACTAAATCCCACCCTGTCCGGATTTGGCGGCGACGAAATAAGCGAAGATGGCCAAAAGAAGACCTTCGTGAACCCCCTCGTACGTCGGACTGACGGAGAAATACTAATACAAGTGTCCGGATTTGGCCACAACGAATGAATTTGGCCAAAAGTAGACTTTCGTGAACTCCTGGTACGTCAGGCTGACGGAGGAGCACTGATCACAGCCCTGGACTATTTTATTAAATGTGAAATTCGTGATTCGTGATTCGTGATCCGTAGACCCTTTCCTGAATAGCATGTACGTACGTCTATTATGTGCCGTGTCTGGGAATCGATGAAAATTTCTCAAAGTGGACCGGTCTTCAATGGCATGTGCTTTACACGAAAGAAATAAAAGCCGCTCTCTTGGCTCGGATTCCTTTCCTCCATACCAACGTCCTACGCTGACTCCACCCTCACAATGCATGACGAGAATCAGGAACCTGCTGGAGTCGTCAACAATCGGCGTCAACGAATAGACGCCCTTCAACTTGGCCCCAGGAAAAAACCGTACGCTTACACCAATTTATCGAATGGAATATTGAACATATTCGCATAAACCCAGCTGCGTAACTGACCCTCTTATCCATCATGGACGCCACTTCGGTCGAACCGTCCATGCGATGTGTAGCCTTTCTGCACTCCTCAACAACGGAATTCTGCGTATGGGCGAACTTGCCGACGAACCCGAGGAATCTTTTACCGCTGAGTAGATGCATCCTATCTTTGCCTTTGTTAGATCATAACCTAACCATCCTTCCCCTGAACTTTAGGGAAAGGCGCGAGCATCGGGTCTTCCGTACTCTTCTCAATATGGTACCCGGTCTCGAAGAGCGTCTGGTGCAAGGCACTGAAGAAGAAGTTCGCATGATCGCTGACTTGGTTCGTGCTTTTATTCTTCAGTAGAATCAATGTTGCCGCTCATGGTCAAGGAAGATACAAAAAGGTGCTTCCAATGCTAGATCGGATGATACGAAGAGTCTTAAGAGCGCTATCGTTGACTGGATCACGCCGCGCGGGCAAACCCTCAATCCCCCGCTGGCGCGCAACGTCAAGATAGATCGCGGTTTCCACCACGAACGCACTGGGGCTCTACTTTGTCCCGCCGGTATGGATTGGAGCAACGCTGAGTAAGTTTCATGTAGGCACAATGTCCTTGATCGCTCAACTATTTCAGAACCAAGGACCAATTGCGCAATGGGACATTGCTGATATCTGGAGACCAATGGCCAATCTTTCTCTATCAAGGATACAGCTACGATGAAGAGGATCCATGGAATGGTTTATTTCGAAGCGCTCTCCTCGTTTCGGTAAGTCTGCCGTGTTGTCTGTCAGTAGTGGCATAATAATCACAGCTGAATGAGCCACTTCAGGCATACAAGCACGTCTTCACGTCACCCAGCTCCGTCGAGAAAGAACCCAAAGCAACTCGCTCCGGAAATGCCCGCATCCACGGAATGACGCGTGTGACGCTTCCGTCCCTCGCATATGTAGCCACGCAAGTAAGTATTGGTTGCATGCCGTTCGCCCAAACTTGTTGCTGAATCATACGCAGGTTAGATTCTCACTGTCCTCATCGCCGGTGTTCTCGATAAGCGATACAGTCACCGACTCGGAACGGTTCTATAACTCCATTGTTGAGCTGTTCGAAGACCCTGAAGAACAAGAGGAAGTCAATGCACTCGTTACCTGGTGGAATCGGCAAGTAAAGCTATTGATTTATTTCTATCACGGCTGACACTGCCTGCATGCCATCAGGCAAATATTCCCGAACTATTCGTCCGCGCGTCGGCCAGCCGCTCGAAACAGTGCACTGGCGCGAATCAAGCAGAAAAGGGCTATCTTAAGGGGGGTGATTCTCAATGCGCCGGGCGATGTCCCCGAAGCCGGTCCGATAGCTTAAGGTTTCCAGTTTGCTAAACGCCCTCTTGTTGTAACTGTTTTCATTTTTTGTTTGGTTAATGACATTGTTGCCCGAAATGTATCGGGATGTCTAATAATATTTCTTTTTCGCACTCCTTACGCTATATTCTGAGTTATCCCATATCAATCATCCTTGCCAACATTGGTATTTTTGTTCCATCCTGACATATCTTGGTCGCGGCATATAATTTTGATGTTAATTGCATGAGCAGATAACGTTTACACACCTCGAAGTCATGACAAAGTCCGGCAGTACTTCCCTGGTGTGGTAATAAAGGGACTGACGACAATCTTTCATAATCTGTATCAATCTCTTAGTGTATATACAATTAATTTCACCTCTACAACCCTCGGTCAGACCAAACAACCCTAACTCACTTTGTGACTGTCATCGAGTCCGGAAGTGTAGGAGTACCTTGGCAATGGTTATCATTCCTGTGCATCTGGCTTACGCCCCAATGTCTACTGTCTTAGACAAATCCAGGTCCAATTTAATAATTCTTCTAACAGTTGCCAAATTGAAAGCCAGTCTGGCAAAAGTTGAGAATGCAATTGATTCTTGCCATGCTTGCCATTTTCGCCAACCATACTGTCTCATATATTTCAATATCAAATGATCTACAATTATTCCACATATTATTGTAATTATTTAATAGATAAGTCTATATAAGGTCATGTCAATTTTTCAACGATTTCCTGATGATCTGCCTCCGAGTCTGATCGACTCCGACTCGGACTCCGATGCACTGCCCCGGCCAGTCACGTCATGGTGCCCCCTTTCAAGGCGGAAAAGCCCAAGCCCAATCCCAGACTCGGACGTTTGCGGCATCAACCCGAGCGGAGTGCGAAAAACATCTGCACAGCTACTGCATACTAGTACTAGCCTGAGAACATATACGCGCTCGAAGTTTTTCGCAGTCCACTTTCAATTCCTCGGAACAATCTGCTAGAACGGCTGGGTTCGAGACAACAACAGGTAAACCTTTTATACTTCGTAGATAGTATAATTATACCCCGTTCCGGCACACATCCGATTTTCCGGAACTTCCCCGTTGCCACCTTATCCCAGTTGAGACATTGGCACGTGTAGTGCTGTGACCGTGACAAAGTCACGGTTGCAACGTTGAATTTTCACCGTGACTTGCCAACGAACTTCAACCATACTACTAGCCACAGCGACTTTTGGATTGCCAGAGTCGCTCGGGTCTATCATTCTAGTTAGCTGCGTGATCTGCCTAGTGTTGTCGACCTTCTCGCCAACATCCCTGTCGACTCCCGGCTGGTGCTTATGCATCGGCCTGGGTGAGGGGTTGTCTTCGAGCGGATAGCTGCACAATCATGGGTGGATTGTCAAGGCGCTAGTTGATGGGCCCGGTCTCCGCCACTGTCTTTTTTAACTCTATCTCTGCCTTCTACGCTGGGTCTTCTACGCTGGACAAACAAGTGCAACACGTTTTCATTCGGACATGGGCGCACTCTCAATCCTCTTAGGGATATCTCTTAGGCCTCTTGGGGATATCTTTTAGGGATAACAATGTTATCACGTGTTCTACTTTTTTTTCACATACTACTGATTATCACGATCAGATACTAGTAACCACACACTCTCGA
>Ga0193724_1000175_pt1 | contig 15944 bp, 15 predicted proteins | sample H2a1metaG_FD_146005 | JGI IMG/M metagenome (GOLD analysis project Ga0193724, IMG submission 146005) | Soil microbial communities from a riparian zone of the East river system, Colorado, United States - H2a1 | ecosystem: Environmental > Terrestrial > Soil > Riparian zone | place: USA: East River... | reverse complement strand
TACAATCTGCTGGTGATCGCGGCGAGTCTTGCCATCGCGGTGGGGCTCGGGCTTTTTCTCGAGCGGACCAACACCGGACGTATCGTGCGCGCCACCGCGGAAAACCGCGACATGGCCGAGGGGCTCGGCGTCAACGCTTCGAAAATCTTCGCACTTGTTTTCACCGTGGGCTGCATGCTGGGCACGGTTGGAGGTGCGCTCGTGGTTCCGTCCGGCGCTGCATCGCTGGATATGGCGGTTGAACTTGTGGTGGAATCCTTCGCGGTGGTCGTTATCGGCGGGCTTGGCAGCATGCGCGGTGCGTTGGTCGGCGCGCTGATCGTCGGATTGATGCGCGCGGCGGCTATTTCGCTGATGCCGGAAATGGAGATGCTGTCGGTATATCTGGTGGTCGTCGTGGTGCTTATTTTGAGACCGGCCGGCTTGTTCGGGAAGGCAACCGCGTGAGCAACCCGTCGATCGACATCGCTCCCCCGGCAACCGTGCGACGGATGGCGCCGCGGCTCAACGGGTTGTGGGTCCTGCTGGGGCTGATCGTCGTGATGGCGTTGCTCCCGATGGTCGCCTCGCCCTATGCGCTGCTGCTGATGTTGCCGTTCATCGGCTACGGCATTGCGTTGTTGGGATTCAATCTTCTGTTCGGCACCACCGGCCTGTTGTCGTTTGGGCACGCGCTGTTTCTAGGTGTCGGCGCTTACACCGCGGCAGCGCTCAGTTCGAAATTCGGTGTGCTGAGCTTTGAAGTTCTGCTGATCACGGCCGCGCTCGTGTCCGGTCTGATTTCACTGGTGATCGGCGCGCTGTGTGTCCGCTATACCAGGATTTTCTTCGGCATGCTGACGCTGGCGTTCGGCATGTTGTTCCACTCGTTTCTGTTCAAATTCTACAGCATTACCGGCGGCGACCAGGGCATGCGGGTGCTGCGGCCGCTCTTGCTCGGCATGGAGTGGCGCGGCGGAAAAACCGCGTTTCTGACCGGCCCATTCTATTATTATGCGCTGGTCTTGTTTGCGCTGCTTGGTCTGGTGATGTTGCGGATCACCCAGTCGCCGTTCGGCCTGCATCTGCGCGCGATCCGCGAGAACGCCGGCAAGGCCGCCTATGTCGGGGTGCAGATTTTCCGCATGCGGCTGGCCGCCTTCGTGATCTCGGCCATCTATGGCGGCATCGGTGGAACGATCCTCGCCATCACCACGGGACTGGCCGATCCCGAACTGGCTTACTGGACCCATTCAGGCAATCTCGTCTTCATGGCTGTCCTTGGCGGCAGTGGAACGTTTGCTGGCCCGGCGATCGGCGCGCTGGTCTTCGTGGTGTTGCAGGATTTCGTGATGTCGGTGACGCAATACTGGCGCTTTGTGATGGGTAGCGTGCTGGTGCTACTCGTGGTTTTCATGCCGCAGGGTCTGTCGGGCGCGATCGAGCTTGTCGCCAACCGGCGCAATGGAGAGCGGTGAAATGCAGCCCGACCGCACACCTGTACCCGACACAGCGCCGCTGTTCGAGACCATCAACGTCTCGAAATCCTTTGGTGCGTTCAAGGCTCTCCGCAATATCTCCTTCGGCGTCAGCGACGGCGAGTTTGTCTCGATCGTCGGACCAAATGGCGCCGGCAAGACGACGCTGGTCAATGTCGTCACCGGTCTGCTGCGGCCGACCGCTGGAGAAGTTCGCTTCCTGGGCCGCGATATCGCCGGCATAGGGCCGGTCGAGCTTGCAAGGCTCGGAATGTCGCGCGCCTTTCAGCTGGTCAATATCTTTCCCGCTTTGACAGTACGGGAAACGCTTGGCGTGGCGGTCGCGTCGCGCTTGCGCCGCGTGTCCAATCCGTTTCGCTCCTTACAGCGGGATGCCGTGCTCCAGGCCGATACCGAGCGCGTCGCTGAAGTCCTCGGCCTGCGCGCCAAACTCGATACCGTTGCGTCGACGCTGTCGCAGGGTGAGAAAAAGCTGCTCGATATCGCCAGCGCCTTCGCGCTCAATCCCACCGTCATCCTGCTGGACGAGCCGACCAGCGGCGTTTCGAGCGGTGACAAGCATGCCATCATGGAAGTTCTCGTCACCGCCGCCAAGGCGGCGGGCGTGCGCGCCATCGTTCAGGTCGAGCACGACATGGACCTCGTTGAGCGGTATTCACATCGCATCGTCGCGTTGCAGGCAGGCACGCTTCTCGCCGACATGCCGCCCGACGCCTTCTTCGCCGACCCGGCCATGATATCGGCCGTTGTGGGAACGCGCCCAAGAATTTGAACAAGAGCTTGGGCAAGAGTTTGAGCAAGGGTTTGAGCGAGGCTTCGAGTTACTCTTTGAGAAAGTCGTCATGATGCTGAGTTTGTCGAAACTGAAAGTCGATATCGACGGCAGCCGCATCCTCAACGGCATCAGCCTATCCGTCGCGGCGGGCGAACTGGTCTGTCTCGTGGGGCGCAACGGCGCCGGCAAGACCACGACATTTCGCAGCATCATGGGTTATCGTCAGGCGGTGTCCGGCGACATCACCTTCGAGGGCGCCGACTTGACCAAACTGCCGACCTGGCAGCGCGCGCAAAGAGGCATCGGGTTTTCGCCCGAAGAGTCGGAAGTCTATGCCGACCTGACCGTGGCGGAAAATATCGAACTCTCGACCTGGACCCGGCCGTCCGGGCGCAGCGCCGGCGCCCGCATCGAAGAAGCCTACGCCGTGTTCCCGAAATTGCGTCAGTATCTGGCGCGCGGCGGAGCCGAGCTTTCCGGCGGCGAGCGCAAGATGGTGTCGATTGCCCGGGCATTGGCGCTCGATCCGAAATTACTGTTGCTCGACGAACCATTCGAAGGCCTGTCGCCCGCCATCATCCCCTTGATCGCAAAGGGGGTCGCTTCGATCCGCGCCACCGGCAGAGGGGTGCTGATAGCCGAATCGAACGTGCACCACATTCCCGATTATGCCGATCGGATCTATGTGCTTGAAAGGGGAGAGGTGATGTTCGCGGGCACCCTGGCGGAAGCGTATCGGGACCGCGACGTCATGCGCGTGATCGCGGGCAAAATCGAAGCCGCCTCGTGACGGGAGTGCGTGCCGACGTCCAAAGAGAGGAGAGCCGAATGAAGCGTTACCTGGGAGACCGGACCATCGACGGCGTAGAGGTGACCGTCGATGGCGCACCGCTTGATCCTTGCCTTGACGTCGTGGAGTTCACCAAGAACGGTTTCGAATGGAGCTATGAGGGGCCTGAGCCACGCCAATTGGCGCTGGCGCTGCTGGTCGATCATCTCGCCGACAACGCCGTGGCGATGGCGGCGGCGGAGCCCTTCATGCGCGCGGTGGTTGCGAATTTTGGAAACGAATGGGAGATGACTTCGGATGACATCGACTTGGCCCTAACCGCGCTTGAAGGCAAGGCGGCAACGTAAATGACGCTGCAATATCGTGCCGCGGTGCTGCATGCAGCACAAACCCCAATGTCGATCGAAACCATCACCGCTGCGGCCTTGAGGCCGACCGACGTGCTGGTGCGGATTCGCGCCGCGGGACTTTGTCACACCGATCTGGAAGTGATCGAAGGCTCGCTGCGCTATCCGCTGCCGATCGTGCTTGGACACGAAGCCGCCGGGGTCGTCAAACAAGTCGGCCCGGCGGCGCGCGGCGTGAACACCGGCGACCATGTCGTGCTGTCGTGGAATCCGCACTGCGGGCATTGCTTTTATTGCGACCGCGATTCTCCGATCCTGTGCGAGGAGTATCTCGGCGGAGGGCCGAAGGGACGCGCCTTCGATGGCGAAAGTCGCGCCATGCTGGCCGACGGCCGCGATCTGCAGCAGCTGATGTTTCTGGGCTGTTTCAGCGAATATTGCATCGTCTCGGATCAGCAAGCTATTCCGGTTCCCAAGGAGATCCCGTTCGACCGCGCTTGCTTGATTGGCTGCGGCGTTATGACCGGTGCAGGCGCAGCACTCAATCTGGGCGCGATCGCGCACGGTGACTGCGTGATGGTGATCGGCTGCGGCGCGGTCGGGCTCGCCGCGGTGCAGGGCGCGCGGCTGGCCGGCGCGGGGACGATCATCGCCGTCGATCTCGATCCGGCAAAACTTGCGCTGGCCGCGCGGATGGGCGCCACGCATGGCGTGAACGCGTCCACGGACGACGTGATCGCTGCCGGAAAGCGCGAGACAGCCGGCCGCGGTGTCGACGTCGTGATCGAGTCGGCCGGCAGCGCGTCGGCCTTTCGCAACACCACCGAAGCCGTGCGGCCCGGCGGCCAGGTCATCTGGCTCGGCAAGATCGATGTGAACAAGGACGTCTCGTTCCGCTGGGGCTCGCTGATGCAGGAGAAACGCATCCGCCGCGTCAGCTACGGTAACGCACGCCCGCGCCGCGATTTTCCGCTGCTGGCGCGGGCCTATCTCGATGGCGCCCTGATGCTCGACGAGTTGATCTCCCGCCGCATCACGCTTGACGGGATCAACGACGGTTTCGATGCGTTGAAGCGCGGTGAAGCCATTCGCAGCGTCATTACATTTGACTGATGCGCTTGGAGCCCAGAGGCTCTATTGCTTTATTTAACGCGTTTTCTTCACGCGAACCGGATTCCACTTCGCTCGAAAACGCTTCATGTATCGAGCGTCTTGCGCGCGAAATCCTCGATGTAGTCGATCAGCCGGTCCGACGCGGTCGCGGCGGCTTTCGCCTTCTTCTGCGCGACCGCCTCCGCGACAGCGGCGTGCAGCTTGGCGGCGAGCGGCAGATCCGCGACCTGCTGATAGTGCTGATACCAGAACCGGCGCGACAACGCGTTCATCAGGCCCATCGATCGCCGGGCGAATTCGTTTCGGGCCGCTGTCGCGATCAGGATGTTGAAGCGCTGGTCGAGCCGCATGAATGCGATGTCGTCGGCCTTTGCGGCCGCGGTGAGCATGGCTTCTGCCACCTCCGCGAATTCGCGGCGTTCCTCCGGCGTGGCGCGCTCGGCCGCCAGGCTCGCCATCAGGCGCTCCAGCTCGCGCCGCACCTCGAGCAGCCGCAGCTGCAGCCTCAAATTGATCTCGGAGACCATGATGCCGCGCCTGGGCATGATCACGACCAGGCCGTCTCTCGCAAGCCGCTGCAGGGCTTCCCGGATCGGGGTTCGGCCGATCTTCAGACGCACCGCAAGCGCCTGCTCGGACAACACCGTTCCGGGTGATAATTGCAGCGTGACAATCATCTCTTCAAGTACGCGATAGGCACGATCTGTCAGCGTACCGTCCTCGACCTCGATGGCTCGAGATCGGCGCTTCGTCGATGTTTTCGATTTCAAATCGTCCCTCACATCACCCCGGCGAGAGCGCCGGCGGGTCGGGTGCTGCACACTCATCCCAAGCGTATATTGGCCATATATCATGACGCAACACCGCAGAGCGATCGCAGCGTTTGCCGACGGAAATGCGCTAATCGGCTGGCCGAGATCGAGCGAGGCGGGGGGCCGCGCGTTCATCTCCGCAGTCCTCCTTTCGTCTCGGGCAGTGAGTAATTATTATTATATTTCAATGGTTTATAAGGGGGGTGCGGCAGGCAGGACCGGCCGCTTTGCCAACCGGTCCGGCGCCCAGAAATTCTGCCCTTGGCGATCCGTGAAATGCTTGAAAGCTCCAGGGCGGACGGCGGATCGGAGATCGTTGAGAGCCGAGTACCGCCATATGCCAACAGCGGTTATCGCGGCGTATACGCGTTCTTCATTGGCGTCGATCGCGGGCGCCTTGACTTTGAAAGCTTGGACATGAACGCGCCTATGAGGGCCGCCACCTCATCAGGCTTCTCGTCGAGCGCAAAATGGCCGGCGTCGATCAGGTGAACGTCAGCGTCGGGAATCTCGCGTTTGTAAGCTTGCGCTTCCGCCGCCTCAAACGATTGATCGTATCGTCCCCACACCACGAGCGTCGGCGGCTTCGCTTGCCTGAGCCAGGCCTGCCACGCGGAATAACTTGCTACGTTGGTCCGGTAGTCGAAGAAGAGATCGATCTGGATGTCGCTTTCGCCAGATTTGTTGAGAAACGCGAACTCGTCCGACCACAGGTCCGGATCATAATTCGTGGCGTTGGGACTGGCGCCGAGATGCCTCCTTTGCGCTCCGGCCAGCGACGTAAGGCTTTGTCTGAAGCCTGCCTCATTCGCCGCTCGGTCCGCCCAGAATTCCCGCATTCGGTTCCAACGCGGTCCCAAACCGTCATCGTGGGCGACGGCGTTCTGGATGATAACGCCCTGCACGCGTTCAGGATGCGCGACGGCGAGTCGAAATCCAACAGGACCACCATAATCCTGCATGTACAGTACATAGCGGCTCGACCCGACCGCTTCCGTAAAGTGCTGCATGACTTCCGCGATATGATCGAAGGTATAGGCGAATGCTTTAGGATCTGGCGCGTCGCTATGTCCGAAGCCCGGATAGTCTGGGGCTAACAGATGGAATTGCCCGGAAAGCCGCGCCAACAGAGGCTCGAACATCCGTGAGGACGAGGGAAAGCCGTGCAGGAGCAGGAGTGTCGGCGCATTCGCCGCTCCGGCTTCGCGATAGAAAATATCGAGGCCATCGACTTTGACGGAACGATAGAAAACCGGCGCTGGAGCGCTGGGAGAAGGGAAGGGTTTGGCTGCGTGTGCCGATCCGGAAATCAGCAGTCCGAGACTGGCGGCGGCGAAGGCTCCCAAGATCAATCTAGGCATGCATCCTCTGAGTTATAATTGTGTCTCGTGTCCTGCTGGTGGTGACCAGTAGCGGATCGAGGGGTTCGCGTCTATCGAGGCCGCTCGGATCGTTGCAGCCGCGCGCGTCTTCGCGCGATCTCCGCGATACCGTCGTCGATCTGAGATCTGTAGATGCCGATGTCTTTTAGCGCCCGGTCGTTGAGATGACCCAGCACGAAACGTGCCGCCTCGCGTTCGCGATGCGCGATCATAGCGGCGACCCAGCGATTGAGGAGGACAGTGAGCCGTCTCCGGATGGTCGGCGCGGCCGGTCGGAATGATCGGATATCCCGTTGCATCGTCATTGTCGTTTTCCTCTATCTGACGTCTCACGCTGCGCGCGTGACGGCGAAAAAAATGAGCCGTCACGCGCGCGTGAAGCGTGAAGAAGCGAAACAAGGGCTGTCGCTCCACGATGTCCGTATGAATGGTTTGACGATTCGCGGCGTCATCCGGACGGGGGACGCAGATTGCATATCGACTGTTCCGCACCGATGCGGGCGATGTTATTCGACGCCGTTGGAATAATTTAGACTCGATCAAAGACAGCGCGGAATCCCATGATGAGGCCCCATCACGATTTGATGATCGCGACATCGTCCGTTCGGTTTCGCCTGGTCTGAAACGGCTGCGCTCTCACCAGAACGCCCTGCGGGCGCGCGAGGCCATAACTGGCGTTACGTCGCTTGAGCGAACTCCTGCATCGATTTTGTACAACACAATCCCATGTGCCAATAAGATGCTCGCGATCACACCTATTAGAAAAAGACGATTCAGCATGACCGTGTATCCGAATACTCAATTCAGCTCGCGCATTGCGAACGGGTGAAGCGACCTGGCTGATGGATGCGCGCATCGACCTTTGCCTCCAGTGCGCCGATACATAGGTTTTGGATCGCGATTCGTCATCAGGTCTTCACACGAAACGTGATGACGATCTGTTGAATCGCTTGTCGTTCAATTGGACGACGCGAATTGGACGACGCGCGAGCGAGCGAGAGATGTGGGGTTATGCCCAGCGCCGCGCCGGAAACGCGATCACGGATAGTCACAATGATTCACAAAGAAGGCCCGCAGTTTCTGAATCTACCGCGGCATGGCGCGCCACATGCTGCGCTTCTCAACCGGCGCGCGCTGTTGGCTGGACCGGCGGCTGTTCTGTGCACAAAGGTACTGGGCATTTCTGCAATCTGCGAATTACTCCGCGATGATTGGTTCCGGTATTTATCCCCGAGATTGCCTCAGCCAGCCAGCGGCGTGGAAAACCCGGCGACGAGCTTGACCAGATCGGCCTGTCGAGCAACGCCGGTTTTTTCAAACAGGCGGCTGAGGTGAGTCTTGACCGTGGTGACTGCAACACCCAGGGCCGCCGCTACCTCGGGGACACCGCCGATATCGACAATCGCAAGCAGCACGCGCAGCTCGGTCGGCGTCAGTTTGTACATCTCGCCAATCACTTCGGGAGGCGAGAAGGGTTCCAGTGATGCCTTGCGAATGAACAATGCGGCGACCGCGTTGTAGGCGAGCCCGGCCTCGCGGCGTGCGCCCGAGGTCAGCGGTAACACGTGGGCGACGTAGCGTTCGCCATCATGCGCGGTCAAAGGCAGGGCGATGCCCTTGACGCCAAGCGCCGCATCGCCCGCATTCGCGGCGACGAGGATCTCGCGCAGGGCGGCGTTGATCGCCAGATCGCTGGCAACGAGCCGGCCGCAGACCGAGCGCAGGAAGTCGCCGGCGTCGAGAATGGCATTGCCCGCGTTGTTGGTGTGGACGATCCGACCGTTAGCGTCGACAAGGATCATGCCGGCACTCAGTCCATCGAGAACATCGGAAAAGCACACCGCTTCGGTTTGCTTGCGATGGATGGTCTTGCCGATCAGCAGGGCGCGACGGACGTGGGGTATCAGGAGCGCCATGCGCCGCCGCATTTCGTCGTCGACCAAGCCGTTCGCCTCATGGCGTACAACACTGAGAAACGTACAACTTGTCGCCGATTTCTCGATCACTGCGCTGGCGACATCGACCCAGCCATGCGGCCGCGCCCACTCCTGGTAAAAGCGGCCCCGGCGAAACTCTTCGTAGGGCACGAGGTCCGTGGCGCTCACGACCTGTTCGACGCCAAAGCACGGCGAGTCCGCCGTCGGATCGAGTTTCGGATAGCTCTCCGAATAGACCTGCAGGCTGTTCGGGTCGGCGCCGACATAACAATACAAGACCTCGGATTTGCTCAGGGAGTGTTTCGAGAGAAGCCCGCCCGAATGGCCCCCGGTAAAGCTGGCGATTTTATCGAGGACGTTGTTTCGCTGCGCGGGGTCGATTACGGCGTCGTAGATATCACCAATCAGTGTTGGCAGCCGCTTGCTATCGTTCATGGCTCTTGGCCTCGGTGCAATGATTTGAAATAAAATGGCATTTGCTTACCGTCGCACAGACATTACGAGTCAGTGGCATTTCGAAGGCAGCAGGTTGGCCACAGTATTGTATGGCGCGAAATGGTTACGCATCACTGTGATCTATCTCACTTACCGATGCCGCAATCCGTGAAAGTCAGGTCATGCTGAGCATCCTCCGATCGGGGGATGCTCAGCCGTGTTCAAGAGATCGTAATCGCCCGTCGTCTGAATGAATGACGACCGTGAGTCTGCCGAATCCTATGTTCGTATCCCGCGAAACACAGCAGGGCAGGTTCGATGCACGCATTTACCACCGAAGCGAGGCGGCCTTCCGACCCGATCGTTAGCGCAGCGCGATGGAATTGGAGAGGACGACGACTGTATCTCCGCTTGCGCAATTTCGCGCGGGCATTGGCGTCGGGCATGACCGAGGTCCGGGGCGGCGTGCTTAACGCGTTACATGATTCACGAAGCCTGTTGGCGGCTCGCGTGATCCATGAGCATCGGCACCTCGTTCAAGACTATCGATGTATCGGCGTTCTTCACTGCGTTGATGATGCGGGACTTGAGGCGCGGCATATTGAACATGCGGAGCAATGATTTCATGACGTGGCGACTTTATTTCATGTTGGCGATTTTGATAATGGTCTTCGCATTTGCCCACATTCTCGCTTTGCAGAAATTAAATGCGATGCAGAGCGAGCGGCCGACTGCGGTCCTGGATGTCCATTCAGACTAGAATGCGTCGCCTGAGGCGCGTTGCCGAGACCGAGGCGACGCGTGTCGCGGGTCAGGATCCACAAGACGAGCCTTATCTTGCCGAGGGTCTGATTCAACTGGAGTTGAATCAGACCCTCGCATTGTCTTTTTGACTGAGAGCGCGCGGCCCTATAACGGCAGCCCGACGCTGTGCAGCGCGTCGACAACACGATCGCAGTAGGATTGCGGCAGCGGCGGCAGGCCGTGCTGCACCTCCGAGACCGTCAGCTCCGGATAGACTTCCCGCAGGGCGGTGACGCTGCGACGGGCTTCGGATTCGGCCCCGACCAGCACATAAGCGGGGCACATGGTCCGATGGATCCAGCTCGCTGACGGATGCTCGACCAGTGCGCGCTGCTGCCAGTCCGCCGCTTCGCGATAGCGGGCGGACTCGAAATGCGCGCAGCCGATGCCCACCATACTATTGAACGCGAGGCAGTCGTTGGGAGCGAGGTCGAGCGCAATCTTGAACCGCTCGATGGCCGATTCGGCGTCGCCACTGTAGACGTCGATCCATCCGCTGCGGCTCCACGCCCAGGCTGAGCCGCCGTCGATCGAAAGTGCCTTGCGGATCACCTGCTCCGCCGCATCGAGATCGTGGAGGAAGGTGAGGGCGTTGCCGAGGATGGCAAGCACCGTGGCATCTCCGGCGAGATTCTGCGCCTTTCGAGCCAGTTCGGCGCTTCGCGCGCGGTCTTCGTCCGGAGTTGCGGCGAAATGATAGACGATGCGCTGCCCGTATGCCCAAGCGGCGAGCGCGGTCGACAGCGCATGGTCGGGGTCGCGCTCCATCGCGCGCTCCAGTAAATCCAGCGCGTGCGCGTTGCCGTCGGCGTTGAGCGCGAGAACGTAAGGCATCGCCCGCAGCGCCAGGTCGTGCGGGCTGAGATCGATGTCCGGCTTGCGGCCGGCGCGATCGATTTCCGCCAGGCGCAAGCACGGCTGCAGCGCCGCCACGATTCTGGTCGCGAGCTGCTCGTCGGGAGCAGCGTCATTTCCGAATGCGCCATCGAAACGGTGCGCCGACAGGTGGCGGCCGGTTTCGGCATCGATCAGACGGAAGATCAGGCGTGTCTGCCGGTCTGACCCGCGAATGAGACCCGTCAAATGGTAACGCGCCGAACCGGGTCGGTTGGTAACGGAGACGCCGGCTCGCGTGAGAGCGATCGCGAGCTCATCCGCGATGCTGCGCGCGGCCTCGTTGTTCTCCGCGCTCGTGTCGATCGGACCCAGCGCGATCGTTGGCCGATCGCGACGGGAGACAAAAAACGAGGGCGTTGATGTCAACGCACCGACGAAGACAGCCTGCCGCTTCAAGGTCTGCGACGGCGTTTCGCCATAACGTCGGCGGTACTCGACGGAAAACCGCCCGCCATGCGGGAAGCCGCAGCGCAGCGCGACATCCGTTACTTTGGCATCGGGCAGGCCCTGCAGCAGTTCGCGGCGCGCAGCTTCAAATCTGACATCACGAAGCGTCGTGCGGGGCGCCTTACCGAGAAAAACCCGGAATTGCCGCTGCAGGGTTCGACTGGATACGCCCGCGACGTCGGCCAGCTCGGTCACGCTCCAGTCGCGCCCGACATTTGCGCGCATCGCATCGAGCGCACGGCGGACGCCACGCGGCAGCAGAGATTTGCTCGAGGGGCGGTGGGGGCATGCATTCATGGGAAACACTCCGACAATATGACTATGGCTATGAACACCAAAATACACCGAAAAATTTCATGATCGGGATAGCGCTGTCGTAAATTGGATAGAGGAAAGACCGTGGTCCGATCTAAGTCTGCAGATCATCAAATTTGAATTCGTTCGGGAGAATTTTAATGGCAGGTTTGGTTGCAGTCATTTATGGAATCAGCGCCTACGCGGTGTTTCTCGTAACCATACTGTATGCGATCGGTTTCGTCAGTAATCTGGTCGTTCCGAAGTCGATCGATTCAGGCGCCGCGGGGCCGCTGATCGAGAGCATACTCATCAATACCATGCTGCTCGTGTTGTTCGCTGTACAACACAGCGTGATGGCGCGGCAAGGCTTCAAGCGCTGGTGGACGCGGTTCGTGCCGCCCTCCACCGAACGGAGTACATTCGTGCTGTTCTCCAGTCTCGCGCTGTTGCTGCTGTACTGGCAGTGGCGGCCGATTCCGGAGCCGATCTGGACGGTAGAGAATCCGGTCATTGCAACCGCTCTTGAGGCGATTTCCCTTTTCGGCTGGGGCTTGCTGTTTGTCAGCACCTTCATGCTCAGTCATTTCGAGCTGTTTGGACTGAGCCAGGTATTCGCTAGGCTCTTCCGCAAAGAGTTGCCTGCGGCAAAATTTCACACCCCGCTGCTGTACCGGCTGGTGCGGCATCCGATTTATCTGAGCTTCCTGCTCGCCTTCTGGGCGACGCCATTGATGACCGCGGGTCATCTGCTGTTCGCACTGGCGACGACCGGCTACATCTTGATCGGCATCCAGCTCGAAGAGCGCGATCTTATTGGAATGTTCGGCGACCAGTATCGCAGCTACAGACAACGCGTTTCGATGCTGCTTCCATTACCTGGTCGCAGATCGGTCGATCCTGCCGATCACCAGGCGCCCGCCGCGGAACGCTCCCTGCGTTGACAAACGCCGAGTCGCAAAGGGCGCTCGCATCGGCGACGGGCCCGACATGAAAACATCAGACCCCTCAAGCTTTCAGGAAGGAATATTCATGGCACTATCTTCCGCTGTCCAGAGCGCCCAGACTGCCCAGCCCGATCTCGGAGCGCTGAAGCTTCGCCAGCATGCCGCGTGGTCGTCCGGCGACTATGCCGTCGTCGGCACGACGCTTCAGATCGTCGGCGAGCAACTGTGCGAGGCCCTCGACCTTCGCTCAGGTAAGAAGGTTCTCGATGTCGCCGCCGGAAACGGCAACGTCACGCTCGCCGCGGCACGCCGCTGGTGTGACGTCGTGTCGACCGACTATGTGCCGAGCTTGCTCGAGCGCGGCCGGCTCCGCGCCGCAGCGGAAGGCCTGTCGGTTGAATTCAAGGAAGCCGATGCGGAAGCGCTGGGCTTTGCCGACGCCAGTTTCGATGTTGTTGTCTCGACCTTCGGCGTCATGTTCGCGCCCGATCATGACAAGGCGGCAGCCGAACTCGCGAGGGTGTGCAAGAGTGGAGGCAAGATCGGCCTCGCCAATTGGACTCCGGAAGGCTTTATCGGGCAGCTGTTCAAGGTGCTTGGCAAGTACCTGCCGCCGCCGGCCGGTTCAAAGTCACCGGCGCTGTGGGGCTCGAGGGCGCACATCACGGAGATGTTCGGAGCGGCGGCACTTTCCATGAACTGCGAGTCACGCAGTTTCGCGTTCCGCTACCGATCGCCAGAGCATTTCGTGGAAGTCTTCAGGACCTATTACGGGCCGACGCTCAAGGCCTTTGCCGCCCTCGACGAGGCGAACCAGCAGGGCTTAGGAAAAGATCTGCTTGCGCTGATCGGGCGGATGAACCGGGCGGAAGACGGTACCATGGTCGTTCCGAGCGAGTATCTCGAGGTCGTGATCACAAAACGCTGATCAAGCATCTTCTTTGGCAAGGAAGTTCGCGCAGCCGTCGCTCGGACGATCGATCGATTGATTGATTGTCCGCTCGGCGGTCGTCGCTTGGCGCACCTTCCGCCAACCTTGCTTGATCCGCAGCAGTGCTGGCACCATGATTGAAGATGAGTTCGGAGATATCGACTACGACGAAAGCGGGGAGGGTCCAACCGTCGTTCTTGTGCCGGGATCATGCAGCACCGGCGCTGCATGGCGACCCATCGTTGCACAATGAGAGAACGGTTTTCGCTGTGTCACCACAAGTCTGCTCGGGTATGGCGGCACAGTCGAACGCCGCACCGCTCTCGATGCCGGTATTGCCCATGAGGCAGAGGTTCTTGAAGCGGTGATCCGGCGCGCGGCCGCTCCGGTGCATCTCGTCGGCCACTCGTTTGGCGGCCTGTCGGCGCTCGCCGTCGCGCTTAGAAAGCGCGTGCTCTTGCTAAGCCTGACGATCGCCGAGGCCCCCGCGCCAGAAATTCTGCGGAACATGGGCGAGCACCGGCACTATCTCGCGTTCCGCAAGATGAGCGAGGCCTATTTCAGGTCCTTCCAGGCTGGCGAAACGGCTGCGATCGAACAGATGATCGACAGCGGTGAGAGCGACGAAGGGACCCGACGTGGGGGTCCCCTTCACTGGAAATGGCATATTCGCGGCGCCGCCGACCGGCCACCGCCAAATGAGCCAACCGCTATTCCGCGATGGCCTCGCCGGAGCCGCCGAATTCGGCCGGGAAGTCCTTCAGCTTTGGCAGGCCGTCGCGCATCGGCAGCACCGTCTCGGCATAGTTGACGTGAACGCCGGGGGCGAAGGTCAGCGTCGGGAGCGTGGCGGCGAATACGTCGATCAGACCCAATGGCGGATGATTGGTCATCAGGTGCCCGCCGCACTTGGCGCAATACTGACGTTGGCTGAGCGGGGTCTTCTGGAACGTGGTCACATGTTCGGCTCCCGACGTTACCCGCACAGCATCCGGTTTCCAGAGGCTGAAGGCGTTGACAGGCCCGCCGGACCACGAGCGACAAGAACTGCAGTGACAATAACCCATGGCCTCCGGCGAACCGGTAACCTCTAATTTGACTGCGCCGCAAAAGCAGCTTCCAACGTGAGCCATCGCTCTCCCTTTCGAGTTCGTTTGTTACCAGTCCGCAAGCAAGCCCAGAGGGACAAGCGTCCTCGCGTTAGCAAGCCGGCTGGTGCTCCGCGTCCATCGATTGAAGGACACGGTGCGTCAATCCTAATCCCTTGAGAATAACCGGTAGCGATCCGACAGGATAGATGTGAGAGCCAGTACACATCTTGGAAGCGAGGACATTGCCTGCCGCTACCATTCGAAAGAATTGTTGTGGGTGCCGATTCATCGCTTGAACCAGTTTCTGATATCGCGATTCATCCTCCGACCGCAGGACGCGGCACATTTTGCATCGCGGTACGGTCCCGCCGAATCTCGTGGCATGCGGAAACGTCAGTTCGACCTGTGGGACGTGTTCGCTCCACCTCGGCATTGCGTTTGAAAAGATATTCGAGGAGTTCTCGGTGAGTAATGAGACAGCCATTTCGTCGCGTAAGTTGGCGCTGGCATGCGCGGATTTCCTGTGGAGACAAGACGATGCGCCGCGAACCCTTGGCCTCGAGCGGTTGTCGATCAAGCCCGGGCACGCTGAGGTCGCGATGACCGTGCTGCCTGCGATGGTCAACGGTCTCGGCGTCACCAATTGCGGCGCGATTTTCACATTTGCCAATACGACATTTTCGCTTGCGTCCAATACCTACAATGAACGGACCGTAGCTGCGCATTGCTGCATTTCGTTTTTGCTGCCGACCAAGCTCGGCGATCGCCTGGTCGCGACGGCGATGGAAGTCGTACGTTCCGCTCGCTCCGGTATCTACGATGTCAGCGTGACTCTGGAAAACGCGGTCGTGGCGGAATTCCGCGCACATTCGCGCATCATTGGTGGCGCTCTGCTGCACGCTGCGACAGCCGGGCAAGATTGCACCGCCGCCGAATCCGTAAATCAATAACTTTCAGCGTTTCCGACGGACCTCCATGTCGGAATAACGGACGCTTCGCGTTCTCCCCCGAAGTGTCTTCACTTGGACCCAGCGCATCGGCGCTGGGTCTCTTTTTGGCTTCGGGCTGCCCCTGCGGCAGGAAAACCCTGGTTGCGACAGCACAACGCATCATCCGAAAAAAAGCAGCCCGGCGATGATTTCGCCGCGCTGCTGGTGCCTTGATCGTTTTTGCAACGGCACATTGCCGTGCCGCTGATGCCGAACGGCGCGAAGCCTAGCTGTAGATTTCGAACAAGCCCGCGCCGCCCTGGCCGCCGCCGATGCACATGGTCACGACGCCCCATTTTGCCTTGCGCCGACGGCCTTCTTGCAGGATGTGGCCGGTAAGCCGCGCGCCGGTCATCCCGAAAGGGTGGCCGATGGCGATCGAGCCGCCATTGACGTTGTACTTGTCGGGATCGATGCCAAGCTGGTCACGGGAATAAAGGCACTGACTGGCGAAAGCCTCGTTGAGCTCCCAAAG
>Ga0193724_1000171_pt1 | contig 16035 bp, 16 predicted proteins | sample H2a1metaG_FD_146005 | JGI IMG/M metagenome (GOLD analysis project Ga0193724, IMG submission 146005) | Soil microbial communities from a riparian zone of the East river system, Colorado, United States - H2a1 | ecosystem: Environmental > Terrestrial > Soil > Riparian zone | place: USA: East River... | reverse complement strand
GGCCAGACCGTTATCGAGTACCAGGCCGGCTGACTCGGCGAGCCGCAGATTCGGCCGCACTCCGATTCCCGCGACGACAATGTCAGCGTCCAGTCGGCTTCCATCGTCGAGAATCACACTCTTTTCGTCCACACCCGTCACCTTGCGATTGAGATGGAACGCAACGCCCTTCTGTTCGTGAACGTTCATCACGAGCTTTCCCAACTCGGCTCCGAGGACGCGCTCCAGGGGAAGCGATTCCGGAGCCGCAACGCTCACCTTCAATCCGCGCGCGACAAGCGAAGCCGCGACCTCCAGTCCGATGAAGCTCGCACCGATCACGACCGCGGTTTTCGCGGCGCTAAGTCTTTCAATGATCGCGCGGCAATCACGGAGCGTTCGTAGATAAGAGATTCGGTCGCCACCGGGCACGTCGAGACGGATTGGCGTCGCGCCGGTCGCGATGAGCAGGCTGCCGTACTCCCGGCTGGTGCCATCACTCAAGCGCACAGTTTTCGATTGGGTATCGATCCCGGTGGCTTCCACCCCGGAGAAAATCTCGATCCGCTGTGCCGCGTAGAATTCCTTGGGGTGAAGCGAGAGCCATTCCTCCGGCGCGCTACCGGCGAGATAGTCCTTCGAGAGATTGGGTCGATCGTATGGCGCGTCGGGGTCGGGCTCAATGACAGTGACTGGACCTCGGTAGCCCTCACGGCGAAGCATCTCGGCGCAGGCATTACCTGCGGCCCCGCCACCGATTATTACGACCGATTTCGGGCCCGCCGAGGGATTCGCGTCGAACAGAACACGTTCCGGTGCCGACGATCCACGAGCCCGGTATCCCTCGGCTTTTGGTCGTGCGTGATCGCGCTTTCGCGTAACCCGCACGATGTTGTTCTCGACCGCGACATCGTAAGAAGGCAGGTCGTTGAGGGCAGGCGCGCGCGACGCCGCTCCGGTGGTTAGCTGGAAGCAGGCGTGGTGCCAGGGGCAGCGGATCGTGTCCGCAACCAACACGCCCTGCTCGAGTGGGGCACCATAGTGGGTGCACTTCCCCGCCACGGCGAACCAGTTCGGTTCGACGTGGACGAGGAGTACAGGCTCTCCAAACGCGTGACCCGCGAGGAGTCCCTCGCGAACGCTGCTGGCTTCAACACCCTTCGCCAGGTCAGGGCCGGTCAGCTCAACAGAATCCTCGCTCACTTCTGTTGATCAAGCAGGTTCTGTGCGCGATCGCGGTGGGCCACGAAAGCTGGCGCCACTTTCGTCACCAGGTCCTTCAGTTGAGCATTCTGGATCGCGGGCAACAGCGTGTGCGTAATCGCATCGATCACCGCATTGTGGTAGTCGACTTCATGCTTGAGATAGGCGCGATCGAACGCGCGTCCCTTGAGTCCGCGAAGAGACCGCATCGCCGCGACATGCGCTTTGGCGAGGGCGAAGTTCTTTGGTGGAGTGGGGATCACGTGAAGCGTTTTCGCGAGGTCCCGGCCCTGCTGCCTGGCGTTCCGATGGTCGCGAACGAGCATGGCGCCGAATTCTCTAACGTCTTTTGAACGGGCCCTCGTGGCCGCGAGTGAGCTCGTCTCCATATCGTATGTGTTGGCGGCATCGAATATCGCGACGATCGTCGGATCGTCGAGCTTGCTCGCCGCCTGAGCGTGAGCCGCCGCGACGGGCAATCCGAACACAAGCGCCAGCGCGGTAATGGCACCATATCTGAGTACGCTGCGGTTCTGCAAAATCATGCTAACCCTCCAAAAGAGAAGCCGACCATGAAACATCCTTGCAGAAGGAGGCTACCCGGGCCGTCTCTATTAGTCAAGGTTTTCTTTGACTTATTCGGTGACGGACGCTAAATTGGGGATCAATGACTGAAACGCGCCGACCATCTTCCGAGCTCCGCCCCGACGGGACTCGCGCTCGACTCCTCGCCTTGCTGAGAGAGGGAGCACGGACCGTCGACGATCTGGCAGAGCGACTGAGTCTCACCGACAATGCGGTGCGCTTCCATATGGACGCGCTCGAGAAGCTGGGAACCGTGCGCAAGGATGGGGTGCGTCGGATAGGAGTCGGAAAACCCGCGTCCGTGTACACGCTCAGCCCCGTGGGCGAGGAGGCGTTCTCACGTGCTTACGCGCCGGTGCTGATTGCGTGCCTGGAGGAGCTCCGGGATCGATCCTCTGCGCAACAGGTCGCCGCATTTCTCAAGCGCGTGGGGAAACGCCTCGCGGAAGGGTTCGCGCATTCGGCGGGCCCGCTCTCTTCGCGCGTGGCCGGTGCATCGGATATGCTCAACACCCTCGGCGGGATTACATCCGTCGAGAAGTCGGGCAAAACGTTTCGCATTGTGGGACGCGCGTGTCCGCTATCGCGCGCAGTAGAGGCGGATCATTGCGTTTGCGCCGCCGTCACTTCGCTGGTCGCGGAGGTGGTCGGCGCGGAGGTGACGGAGCGGTGCGATCGTTCGGGACGTCCGAAGTGCTGCTTTGAGATTTCTTCAGACCACAGGGCCCGAACGACCGCTCACGACTGACCAGTTCTGCGATTACTGGATGACCGTGATTGTTCCCGTCATGCCCAACGACCCGTGCACCGAGCAGTGATATGTGTAGGTGCCGGGCGTACTAAACGTCTTTTCGAACGTTCCCTGATCCTGAAGCGCGGACGACGAGGATCCATCATCGAACGTCACGCTGTGCTGCACGCACGTCTGACCGTTGTACGCATCACCCGTGCAGCTGTTCCACGCCCACCTTACGGTCGTTCCAGCCGCGACGGTTTTCGTCCCAGGGCTGAATGTGTCGTTGCTGACAGAAATGCCTCCGACCGGCGGAGGGGTGTTGACTCCGTTATTGGGTGGAGCGGTGGTGCCGCCCCCGCTACCGCCGCATCCACTGAGCGAAGCGACTGCGAGTAATACAAAAGCAACCTTCATGGTGAAACGCCTCCTGGCGCAGCTGGTTTCTGAGGAGACGCTACGCAGGTGCGCGGGACGCAACAAGCGCCCCTACATGCTGGGGGCGGTGGACGACTTCTATCGTGCGGTGAGCGGTGGCGATGACTCAGCCACCGTGACGTCACGCCGCGTCGTGGATGGTTTTGAGCTGGATGATCTTGAGACGTCGCGTCATAGCGGGGAGTTTGAGCACGACGGTTTCACCAACGCTTCGTCCTACCAGCGTTTTCCCGATCGGCGAGGACATACTCACATGCCCTTCCTCGAACTCGACGGAATCTCCGAACACCAGGCTGAAGCTCTCGCGCTCGCCCGTCTTTTCGTCCTGCACCACGACCTGGGATCCCAGTCCGACCTTGTCGGAGGGAATTTGGGTGACGTCGATCTGCGACAGCTTGCTGAGGCGCTGGCGCAGCTGCCCCAGCCGCGCCTGCACGAACTGCTGCCGCTCGAGCGCAGCCTTGTACTCGCTGTTCTCGCGTAGATCGCCGAGCTCGACGGCTCTGCGGATTTCCTGAGGCAGAGTGACGCTCAGCTCGTGCTGGAGGCGCTGAGCCTCCTCTCCGAGTTTTACCTTGAGTTGTTCGATCATACGACTCGAGCCTGCGTAGGGTCTTGGGTCAGTAGCGAAAAACGAGCGCCCGACCGCGATGATAGGCCGGGCGCCCGCTAATTCAAGCTAGGCTATACCCGAGCGCGCGGCAATGCTACCGGTGCTGCGGTAGCTTCGAATCCGTGTGGTCGATCGCGGGCGGCTGGGACGAGGACTTCTCGTACTCCTTCTGCAGCTTCGACATCATCGCCTCGCGCCGGTCGAACAACCGCTTGAGCGTGCGCGGCTTGTGCTTCGCAAAGGCGTACGACGTGAGCAGCGGGAGCGCGACAGTGGAATCCAGATAGCAGACGACGGCATCCGGTAGTCTGTCCGGATCGATCTTGCCCCAGCTCACCGCTTCCGCGGGCGTCGCCCCGGAAAGTCCGCCCGTGTCCGGTCGCGCGTCAGTGATCTGGAGGAAATAGTCGTGTCCCTTTTCGTCGATTCCCAGGACTTCCTGGATCTGCGGCTCCGTTTGCAGCATGAAATTCTTGGGGCTTCCGCCGCCCAGGATCATGACACCGCTTTTGCCTCCGCCGCGCTTCGCGTCGAGGACGATCGAAGCGGTCTCGTTCACATCGCGGTTCGGATCCAGCAGCAGCTTGTTTCCGTCGAGTGCCAGCGCCGCGATGTTCATCCCTATCGAGCTATCGCCTGGCGATGACGTATAGATGGGCACCGAGGCGGTGTACGCCGCCGATAGCAGCGACTTCTGTCCGATGCCGAGCGCCTTTTCCCGCTCACGGACGTATTTGCCGGCGAGGTTGTGAAACTCGGCGCTCGACATCGACCGCTGGAATTCCTTTCCCCCGATGATCTTCCGAAAGAACGCATCGGTCGAGAGAAGAACGTCGTAATCGAAAAAGATGTCGTAGATGCGGACGACTCCTTCCTCGCGCAGGACTACGTCCGACTCCTGCGCATTTCCGCGATGCATCGCGAGCCCAAGGCCGAAGTGAGTGTCGTGGTACAGATTCGCGCCAGTCGAAATGATCCAGTCGACGAATCCTCCCTCGATGAGCGGTATGAGCGCGGACATCCCCAGGCCAGCCGGTGTGAGCGCGCCGGTTATCGAGAGACCGACCGTGACATCGGGCTCGAGCATCTTGTCGGTAAAGAGCTGGCATGCCTCACGCAGTCGCGCTGCGTTGTAAGCGAGGTAGGTGCCGTCGATCAGCTCCGCGACGGTCTCTTTGCCATTGATGCGGCGAGGATCGATCCGTTGCCCTTTAAGAAAACGACTCGTCTCGTGCGCGGTGTGCTGTTCGCCACGCTTCTCCCGCTCTTCCGCCGCGAGCTTCTGCTGTGCCTTCGGTCCGGCCGCCGACGCCTTTCCATGGCGCGACGACTTGAAGCCGCCACGTCCTCGACCTTCACCGTTGCTCTTACTGCTTTTTGCCATCTGGCTTTCCTTCCACGACATCTTCGAATTGTTGGCCGCCGGTCTTGCCCAATGACTTGTAGGCAGAGATGATCGCATTTGCCGCTTCGGCTGGATCGTCGGTCACGAGCATGAGGTCGAGATCTCCTTCCGAGATCTTTCCCTCGCTCAGAACACGCGCTTGGAGCCAGCGCAGTAGTCCCGCCCAGTAGTAGCGGCCGAAGAGTATGACAGGAAATCGATAAATCTTCCCGGTTTGAATCAGCGTGAGTGCCTCGAACAGCTCGTCGAGTGTGCCGAATCCGCCCGGAAAGATGACGAATGCCACCGAGTACTTGATGAACATCGTCTTGCGGACAAAGAAATACTTGAAGTGAATGAGCGTATCGACATAGGGATTCGCGCCCTGCTCGAAGGGAAGCTCGATGTTGCACCCGATCGATCTGCCTCCCCCGAGCCGCGCCCCCTTGTTGCCGGCTTCCATGATGCCGGGGCCGGCGCCGGTGATGATGTCGAATCCCGCCACCGCCAGCAGACGCGCTGTCTCCACTGCCGCGTCGTAATGGGGATCGTCGGGACCGATTCGCGCAGAACCGAAAATCGTGACCGCCTTCTCGACTGAGGCGAGCGTGTCGAATCCGTCGATGAACTCGCCCATGATGCGCATCACGCGCCACGGATCGGTTCGCGTGAAATCGATTCGCGGACCAGATTGCTGCAGGAGTTTTTCGTCTTCGGTGACCGGCGACGAATCGCGAATCGCTTCGTCGACCGTTCGCGTCACGGCCTTCAGCTTTCCCGGAGCTTGTTGCGAGGGAGGCGTTCTACCCGCCTTCAGATGCCCTTCCTCGGTCCGCTGCTTGAGTCCCTCGAGCGCCTGCTGCTCGGCGGATGCCATCACTTCGGGATTCAGCTTCTTGCCACCAGCCGTGCGCGCCTTGGTTGAACGCGGGCCTACCGGATTCGTCCGCCCGCCGTTGGATTTATCTTTTCTATTCTTCATTGTTGGCCAATTTCGCCGGGTCGGCTGCCCTCTTGATCGGGAAACTAAAGTTGCGTGCGTCTGCACAAAGCCCGCCAGGTGATGGTGCGCAGGTCGTCATGATAATAGCAGATGGGGTGAGGCCGGATGCGCTCGCTCGCTTTATCGACGGCGGCCATTTGCCGGCGCTTGCTGCGATACGTGAGGAGGGTCAGCTCTCGACGATCACGTCGGCGTTTCCGTCGGTTACGGGGCCGGCGTACGCGCCGTTCCTGATGGGAAGATACCCGGGAAGCGTTGGACTGCCCGGACTTCGCTGGTTCGACCGCACACGGCGTGTCGCGAAACTTACCGGCTACGCGAGAAGCTACGTCGGGGCAGACATGCGCCTTGTCGATCGCGACATCGACAGGGCATCACCAACCATCTTCGAGCTCGCCAAGCCGAGCATCGGTGCATTGAGCGTGATTGGGCGAGGACTTCGCCGCCGCGAGCGAATCGGACAGAGCCCGGCGTTCATTGCCCGCGCGGCAGCGACACATTTTCGCGGTAACGTACGCGGCTGGCTCGCAATCGACCGCCTGGTCGGGGAAGAAGCGGCACTCCGTCTCCGGAAGCAAAAGGCGAAGTTTGCCTTCATCGCTTTGACCGGGATCGACAAGACATCTCACGCCCAGGGTCACGACGGGCCTCTCGTCGGCGATGCGATGCGAATCGTGGATGACACCGTGGCGCAGATCCGCTCCGACGCAGAGCGCGACGGTCGTTGGAGCAAAATGCATTTATGGGTAGGCAGCGATCACGGACACTCGCCGGTGCGTGAGCACGAAGATCTCGTCCGCCTGTTGTCGGAGTGGGGATACAGCACGCTCGCGCACCCGTGGGCGTTCAACGACTCCGTCGACATCGCCGTGATGGTGAGTGGCAACGCCATGACACACCTGTACCTGAACCTCGATCAGATAGCACGTCCCTGGTGGCCGGCGCTGGGTGAGAGGTGGAACGATCTTGCGGAACGACTGCTCACTCGCGAATCAGTCGATATGATGATTCTCCCTTCCAGCGCGAGCTCGTGTGAAATTCGGGCGCCTGGCCGTGGTTCCGCGACGCTCACGTGGGCGGAGTCGAGGTACTCGTACAGACTCGGCACCGGCGATCCACTTGGAATCGGCGAGCAGCCATCGATCGACGCGGACGCCGCCTACGAGGTGACGATCGACAGCGACTATCCCGATGCGCTCGTGCAGATTGCGTCTCTCGTGGCGTGTCCACGTAGCGGCGACATTATCCTCTCAGCCGCCAGGGATTGGGACTATCGGGCGAGGTACGAACCCATCCCACATGTATCTTCGCACGGCGCGCTGCATCGGGAGCACATGCTCGTTCCGCTGCTGCTGAACCGCCATCCGGTGGGAGTGCCCCGCCGCACCGTCGACGTGATGCCGAGCGCTCTGGCGGCGCTCGGTATCACGGTTCCAAAAACCCTGGATGGCGTTTCGTTCTTTTGACCGCCGACTAGTTGACGGTGAGCGTCCCGTTCATGCCCGGATGAATCGTGCAGTGAAACGCGTAGGTGCCAGCGGCGCTGAACAGTCTCGTGTGAGAACCGGTAAAATCGTCAATATTCCCGCTACCGTCTCCAGCTGTGGCGGCACTCTGCCCAGCCGCGTCGTTCCACGTGACATTGTGGAGGGTGCCCGTATCATTCTGCCAGGTAACGGTGGTTCCCGCGGTCACAGTCAGGGCGGCAGGATTGAACGTGTTGCTAGCGGTAGCGCAGATGGTGTTGGCCGGGCAAACACCGCCGCCACCGCCACCTCCTCCGCCACCACCACCACCACCACCGCCGCCGCCACCGCCACCTCCCGGACCGGTCGAGCCGCCACATGATGCGGCGGCGAGACCAAGAATCAGCGCAGCACACAAACCAGAGAACTTCCGCATCCTACCTCCTCGTCGACTTAATACTGGATGGGCCGCCGCTCGGCATTTTAGCGCCGCACGGGTTCAGACGCTCTAATAAGGGGTACGTGCACGGCGAGCGCAAAGGTGGTTTCGGTAACGGTATGGCACCGACCCGCCGGGAACAGACTATCTCGGGTGAACGTTGGCTCTCCGCCTAGTCCTTCATCGCGCAAGTGTAGAGTCTCCAGTCGGAATCCGGAGCGGCGATCGCAGCGATGTAATTGGGACGCGGCGCGAAGAGCTTGTGGGTGAGAGTCGCGTGTGAGTTGATGTGTTCCAATCCCGACCAGACACCCTTCCCCTGTGCCTTGAGGCGCGCCTCGCGGACGACCCATGATTTGAGGAAGGCCGCATCGCGCTCGTCCGGCGCCGTGTCGATAAGTGAGCGAAGCTCGTCCTCGGACATGAAGCGCTGGGCGACATCGAGCAGCCTTCTCACAGGCCTCTCGTTCTCCACATCCACACCCACCGGTCGATCTGGAGAGAACGCGAACAGGCCGAGGTCGGCGGAGTGCGAGATGTTGAAGTGGATGTCGTCGCGCTCGACGAGCGAAGGTTTCCCCGAGTTCCCATAAGCGAAGCGCAGCTTCTCCGCCGATGTGCCGGTAAAGCCGGAGAGCAAAGTGCGGAGAATCCCGCGCGCGACCACGAACCGTCGCGCGGCCACGGGCGCCAGACTCTTGGCCCGCTCCGATTCCTCGGAGGGCAGCACGCGAGCCAGGGTGTCGTACCGCTCGCCAGTCACGTCGAGCGACGCCACCCATACCTGCACCTCTTCCGTCATCAGCTCAAGAGATGTCAATGATTTCCACCTCTGCTCTTCCGTCCACAATCGTCAACCTCCCTACACTCGGAGAAATGTTGAAGCGTTTCGGACCGGCTGCACCCGGATTGACGAACAACATTCCGTCCTTACGCATTACCACCGGGCGGTGCGTATGACCGTAGACCACAACATCTGCGTCATACCGCTCCGCCAGTTTTTCCGGCGTTGGACTACCCACCTCGTGTCCGTGACTGACATGAACGCGCAAGCCGTTCACCTGGACGCTGAGCTCGGTCGAGAGCTCGGGGTGGTCAGGTGGATCGGTGTTGCCAAACACCGCCCTGACCGGGGCAATGAGCCGCAGCTCGTCGAGAATCGCCGCGCCCCCAACATCACCCGCATGCAGAATCAGCTCGACCCCCGTCAAGGCGCTGTGAACACCCGGACGAATGAGTCCGTGGGTGTCGGAAATTAGCCCCAGCAGGTGTGTGTCGGAGTGTGGCATTGCCTCTTCTATATATTAGGAGGCACATGCCGTGGCTACGACTCGCGTTCCGATTGGCGTTGCGGACCATACGCCGCCCGCGACTTGCGCTCGACCTGGTTCGAATCACCTGGCGATTCAGGTCCAACGCTTGGTACCGGCGGTTTCCCTTTCTTCCACTACCCGATCCAACGTATCTCCGCTGGCGTATGTACACCGCATATGGGGACTACGATGCCGTGCCTTCCGTCACTGACGTCGAGCGTTATGCGCGTTGGGCGAGCACAACCGAATGAAGAGCCCTGACCTCCGGGGACGGTCCGCGGAAAATCTCATCAAAGCCCACGGATATGCGCTGGGTTTCGATCTTGTCGGCATCGCCTCACCCGGTCCCATGGACACGGCAGCGGCCTTCGATTCCTGGATCGAGAGCGGGTATGCGGGCGAGATGGACTACCTACCGCGCGGCGCGGCCAAGCGTGCCGACTCGAGGCTTCCACTGGCAGGTGCGACCAGCGCAATTGTCGTGGGTCTGAGCTACGGGGGCCGCGAGCCGGCTGGACCCATCGCCCGATACGCCCGGGGCGACGACTACCACGATGTCATGACGGTAAAACTCGAGCAGCTGCACCGGCAAATCGAGGCGGATGCGGGGCGTCCGATCATCGGGAAAGCCTATGTCGACACCGGACCCATCCTGGAACGTGATCTTGCCCGACGCGCGGGCCTCGGGTGGTTCGGCAAGAACACAAATCTGATCAACCCGCGCATAGGATCTTTCTTCTTTATCGGCGTCCTGCTCGTCGACCTCGAGCTCGATGCGGACGCGCCATTCGAAGCGGATAGATGTGGCAGCTGCACGCGTTGTCTCGACGCCTGTCCGACCGGTGCCTTTGTGGAGCCGCACGTCCTCGACGCCACCAAGTGCATCTCCTACCTCACGATCGAGGCGAAGGGCGCGATCCCGTCGGAGCTGCGCGAGAAGGTCGGCGATCTCATTTACGGCTGCGACATCTGTCAGGACGTTTGCCCATGGAATGTCCGCTTCTCGCAGGAATTACGCGAGCCGGCATTCCGGCAGCGCGAGGTTCTCGACGGTGACGCGCACGGGATCGCGACGCGCATTCTGGCGATGGATGACGAAGCCTTTCGCCGAGAATTCAAAGGGTCCGCGATGAAGCGCGCCAAAAGGCGCGGACTAGCCCGGAATGCGGCGACAGTTCTCGGCAATATCGGAACGGGTGACGACGCAGACGCGCTCGTCCACGCGCTCGATGACCCTGAACCGCTGGTCGCCGAACACGCGACGTGGGCCCTCGAACAGATCGCGATCCACACACTCGATCGCTGACACCACCATTACAAAGCAGTTGGCTGGGTTGCAACAGAGCGCCGGAGTAATACGTTCATCAGACACTACATGATGACATTGTCGAGATACACGCTGGCCGTTCTCGCGATCGGGCTTATTGCCCCCGTGCGGGCCTCGGCGCAGAAGTCGCCCTCCTACACGGCGGCGGACGTTCGCTTCATGCAGGGTATGATTGGACACCACGCGCAAGCGCTCGCGATGACCGCGCTCATTCCAACCCGCTCGTCGCGTCAGGACATTCGCATGCTCGGCCAGCGAATCACGGTGTCGCAGAAAGACGAGATCGCGATGATGCAACAATGGCTCAGGGATCGGCACCAACAAGTGCCCGCTCGCGATGCTCAACCCGGTGGGCAGACGATGGCCGGCAATTCCATGAACATGCCGGGCATGGCGTTGTCGGACACCCTGATGCCGGGAATGCTCACTTCCGAGCAGCTCGCGGAGCTGGCAAAGACGACCGGCGATGAGTTCGACAAACTTTTTCTCGCGGACATGATTCGCCACCACGAAGGAGCGTTGGTGATGGTCAAGAGCCTGCTCGGCACCACAGGTTCCGGACAGGAGGCAGAAGTATTCCGCTTCGCTTCCGAGGTTGATTCCGATCAACGCGCCGAGATCGCGCGGATGAATGCGCTTCTCGACATGCTGGGCGCATCTGGCGCGAAGACGCAGCATTGAGCAACTACAGTCTCGAAAAGACACCCCCACCCAAGAGAGCGTAAATGACAGCCAGATCAACCGCCCCGCGTTCGCCAGCCCGAAAGGGTCTTCTCCACTTCGGGAACATGTTTGCACTCGCGGGATCGCTTTTCGCGGCGACCGCAGGCGCACAAGGCGATAGCGTTGCGATCAATCACGATGACCCGCGCATCGGACTCCGCGCCGGTTACACCGACGCCGCCGAAGCTGCGCGAAATCTCGTCCTGGTCGGCCACGCGCAGCGTCTCCCAAACTTTGGTAATCCGCAGAACCTTGGCGATTTCGCTTTCCTCAACGGCGATCTCGCGTTCAAGGGCAATTACGCGTATCAGGGCGGCTTCAACGGTCTCCAGATCTGGGACATCTCCAATCCGAAGAACCCGACTCTACGCACGTCGTTCGTGTGCCCCGGTGGTCAGGGCGACCCATCCATTTACAGGAATCTCCTCTTCTTTTCGGTGGAGGAAACCCGCGGCCGCGTTGACTGTGGAGGTCAGGGAGTCGCCGACACGGTGAGCGCGGAACGCTTTCGCGGCGTCCGCATCTTCGACGTCAGCGACATCGATCATCCGAAGCAGGTTGCGGCAGTTCAGACCTGCCGCGGATCGCATACGCATACGCTGGTCGTGGACCCGAACGATCCGGAGAACGTCTACATCTACGTATCAGGCACGAGCGTGGTTCGTTCGGGCGCCGAGCTGGCAGGATGTGCGCATCCAACATCGATTTCCGATACGACGACATCGCTGTTCCGGATCGACATCATCAAGGTGCCGCTTGCCGAGCCGCAAAACGCCCGCGTCGTGAATTCCCCACGAATCTTTGCAGACTCGCTCGGCGCAATAGCGGGTCTTTGGAATGGGGGAACGCACGGGCCCGGAACGCAGACCACGACGCAGACGAACATGTGCCACGACATCACCGTCTACTCGGCGATCGAATTGGCGGCGGGCGCGTGCTCCGGAAACGGGATCCTGCTGGACATACGTGATCCGGTGCATCCCAAGCGAGTCGCCGCTGTGATGGATCCGAACTTCGCGTACTGGCATTCGGCGACGTTCAACAATGACGGGACGAAAGTCCTGTTCACGGACGAGTGGGGCGGAGGCATGGCGGTGCCGGCCAACGGACAAGCTCACGTGGGGAGCCGACGCGATCTTCAATCGCAGTGGCGACAAGATGACACCTGCCGGCTACTACAAGCTTCCAGTGGCGCAAACCGACCAGGAGAATTGCGTCGCGCACAACGGCTCGCTCATTCCCGTCCCAGGCCGTGACATCATGACCCAGGCTTGGTATCAGGGCGGTGTATCGGTGTTCGACTTTACCGATCCAGCGCATCCGAAGGAGATCGCATTCTTCGATCGCGGTCCGATGGACTCGACCAAGCTGCTGCTGGGTGGCGACTGGGGAACGTACTGGTACAACGGCTATATCTACGCGTCGGAGATCGATCGCGGCTTGGACATCCTCGATCTCAAGCCGAGCGATCAGCTGTCGCAGAATGAGATCGACGCGGCGAAGCTGGTGCACTTCGACGTATTCAATCCGCAGAGCCAGCCGAAGCTCGTATGGCCAGGCAGTTACGTCGTTGCGCGCGCGTATCTCGATCAGCTCGTCAGGGACAAGGGAGTCACGGCCGATCAATCTTCCAGCATCGCGCGTGATCTCAGCCGCGCCGAGAAGCTGAAAGGCGCGAGCGAGAAGGCGGCGTTGGCGTCGCTTGCAACCCGGCTGGATCGGGATGCAAAGACGGCTGCCGACCCAACGCGAGTCGAGGCGTTGGCTGCCGAGGTGAGGGACCTCGGCAAGAGGTAGCGGTCGAACGGGAACGGCAACTGAACAAGACGTCGGCCTGAGCCTGAAAGGGCTCAGCCATCAGGCCAACATGTCGGGACGTTACTACTGGGGAGATGGTACAAGCGGTTGTTTCGTACCGTGTTCCGCACCCGTCACGTCCCGGTGCAGTGAGCCTGGTAGCTGTCAACTGCAAAGCTCAAGCTGACGTCTTGTTCAGTTACAGTTCCAATGACAAAAAAACAGCAATCGCCGTCAGGCTTTATTCGGCGACGGTCCTCGCGTCGGGCACGAGGTCCCTAACCGCATTCCGCAGGTAAGCGACTGCGTCGTTCTGACGCGATGGATCCCATTCCTCGGCCAGCTCCGCCAGATGGGCGCGCCGCGCCGAAACCAGGCGCTCGAGCACCTGACACCCCGAACGAGTAAGCTCGGAGTGGGTTATCGAATCCGTCCGAGGGATCGTGAGCAACCCGCGCCTTCGCAATTCCTCGAGCGATGCCTGCGCACGCTCAGGCGGAATTCCCTGACGGCGCGCGAGCTCGAACGGCGAAACCGCCGGCTCGCGCTCGACCTGTACGAGGAGCCATGCGGCGAGCGGAGTGAGAGTCTCCCCGGCGCGCGCGACGATCACCTCGATGTGCGCGCGCTGTACGTCGCGATCGGCCAGTGACGCAAGAGTGGCGTAGAGTTGCGCGGCAACATCGTCCTCGTCTGAGGGGCGACCAAATGCCTCGCCGGCCTCGTTTCCAGCGTCCCGCGCTGCGGCCGCAACGGTTGCCCGAAGCGGGCGCTCTGGAAGAAACAAGGTTAGAACGAATCCAACCGCGCACACCACCGTCGCGACCAGAAACACGGTATCGAGTGATGCGGTAAATGCCTGCCCGTACACCGCGCGCACTTCCGGTGGAAGTTGCGCCAGCGCTTGCACGCTCATGTTTCGCGCGGGGCCAATCGTGCTCGTGCCTGGAGGAAGCAGGCGGACGAGATTCGCGCTTAGACGCGCCGCGAATATCGCCCCCAGAATCGCGGTGCCGAGCGAGCCGCCAATGAGCCGGAAGAGCGTCGCACCAGAAGTCGCGACTCCGAGATCGCGGTAATCGGTGTCGTTCTGCACCGCGATCACGAGCACCTGCATCACCATTCCGAGTCCAACGCCAAGAACGAGCATAAGAAGCGACGCGGTGACGTTGGTGCTTTCGGCAGACAGGCGGGACAGCAGAAAGAGTCCTACTGTCATCACGCCAGTGCCTAGCAGCGGAAATATCTTGTAGCGCCCCGTACGGCTGATCAGTTGCCCGGACATGATCGACGTGAGGAGCATGCCCGCCATCATCGGTATCATCTGCATTCCCGATGTGGTCGGACTCACGCCCTTCACAATCTGCAGGTACAGCGGGAAATAGGTGACCGATCCGAAAAGCGCGAATCCGACAATGAGCCCGACGACGGACGTGACCACGAACGTCTGGCGCTGAAAGAGGCGCAGCGGGAGCACCGGCTCGGCGGCTTTGCGCTCGACTATAGCAAAGAGAGCCAGCGACAACACCGAGACCGCGATCAACCCGATCAACAGCGGAGAGGACCACGGATATGCCGATCCTCCGAGATCAGAGACCAATGTGATGCTGCTCAACATCACGGCCAGCAGTCCGGCACCGGCGTAGTCGATGGAGTGGCGCACCCGATTCGAGAGCGACGGGAGCGTGGCGGCCAACACCACCATCGCGGCGATTCCGACCGGCAGATTTATGTAGAAGATCCATCGCCACGAGAGGTGCGTCGTGAAATAGCCGCCCAACAATGGTCCGGCGATACTCGAGAGGCCGTACACGGCGCCAAAAATTCCCTGATATCGGCCTCGGTCCCGCGGCGGGACAATATCTCCGACCACCGCCTGAGTCGTGACTACGAGTCCGCCGCCCCCCAGTCCCTGGATCGCGCGAAAAAGAATCAGTTGCGTCATGTTCTGGCTCAGCCCGCACAGCGCCGAGCCGACGAGAAAGAGCACGATCGCCGACTGCATCACGATCTTTCGGCCGTACAAATCGCCGAGCTTCCCGTAGATCGGCGTGACGATGGTCTGCGCCAACAGGTAGCCCGTCACGACCCACGCCAGGTGTTCGAGCCCACCGAGCTCGCTCACGATCGTCGGAAGCGCCGTCGAGACGATCGTCGAATCGAGGGCGGCGAGGAGCATCGCCAGTACGAGGCCGCTGAATGCGATCAGTATCTGGCGATGGCTGAGCGGTGCGGGAGGCGCTTGATCCTGCGTCGATTCGGTCATGCTACGGGCGGCGTATTCGCACTACGTGTGCCCGCCGTCAGTTTATCAGAGGGGCGGACTGCTTGGTGAAGGCCGACGAAGCGCAAGATTTCCGATTCCACCAATCACACCTAGTGCAAGGAATATCCAGGTCATTTGTGGCGTCTGCATCCGGTCGTTGCCGAGTACTGCGTCGACGGAATAAAGACCCGGCCCGGTTAGCGAGATTCCGATCCCGCCGACTGCGTAAAGAAGCGGCAGCTCGAAGCCGTTGTTCGAGGTGAAGAATCCGTTTTTCCGATGCACGGCGATAGATGCGACGAGCATCACTGAAAGCATCAGCGCCGGTCCAACGGCTCCGAGAAATCCGAGGGCGAACAGCAGGCCGCCAAAGAACTCGCCGAGTCCAGATGCAGTTGCGAACGTCTTACCCGGACGAAATCCGAGCGATTCCATGAACCCGCCCGTGCCGGCAATTCCGTATCCGCCGAACCAGCCGAACAACTTCTGCGCGCCGTGCGCGGCGACTGAGAGGCCGAAAACGAGACGGATAATAAGTAGTCCGAAGTTGAAGAGCTGCGGATCGATCGCAACAGGGCCATTCATGTGCACTCCGTGAGAGAGTCAGGGGTAATCCATGTGCGCACGCCCTGTTCCACTTTTTGGGCTCGACCGCCGCGGGACGTGTGTTTGCGGGCACACGCTTCTGTTTCTAGTCCGGCGTGTTGCTCCCGATGATCTTGAGCGCTAGACACGCAGCGCCGAATCCGTTGTCGATGTTGACGAC
>Ga0193724_1000170_pt1 | contig 16071 bp, 21 predicted proteins | sample H2a1metaG_FD_146005 | JGI IMG/M metagenome (GOLD analysis project Ga0193724, IMG submission 146005) | Soil microbial communities from a riparian zone of the East river system, Colorado, United States - H2a1 | ecosystem: Environmental > Terrestrial > Soil > Riparian zone | place: USA: East River... | reverse complement strand
CCGCTCGCGCGTGCAGGCCTATGAGGGCGTCTGCATCGGCCGCTCCGGCGGCGGACTCAATGAGAGTTTTACGGTGCGCAAGATTTCCTACGGCGAAGGCGTGGAACGCGTGTTCCCCGTGATGTCGCCGATGATCGACTCGATCACCGTGGTGCGCCGCGGCAAGGTGCGCCGCGCCAAGCTGTTATTACCTGCGCAATCTGCGCGGCAAGTCGGCCCGCATCGTCGAGAAGAAGACGGACCGCGCGCAAGCCGCTGCGGCCGCCGTCGGCGAGTAACTTCCGCCGCCATGGTTCTGACAAAGGCGCGGGTTTGGCCCGCGCTTTTTTGTTGCGTCGTCGTCATTGCGAGGCGCACTTGCGACGAAGCAATCCAGCTCCTCGTTGCCGCAAAAGAATGGATTGCTTCGCGGAGCCTGTCGGCGGGCGGCGCTTTGCGCCGACCCGTTGGCTCGCAATGACGGTGGTCGCAAACGCATATCGCGCTTCGATACCCCATGTGTTATATGACTGGAATGGTTCCAGATCAGACCAGCATTGCGTACGAACTCGCCGGACGGATCGTGATCGACGATCGCTGCCGCCTGCCCGGCCGCTTCTTCGGACGGTTCACGACCTCGGCGACGTCGGGGCTTGCGCGCGCGGCCTGATGCCGCGCCGGCGTTTCGACCTGTTTCGCGCACATCCGCGCTTCTCCTGTTCACGCAAATTCTTTCATAGGGCTTACGCTCATGTCCCAACCGACCACGCTGTACGACAAGATCTGGAACGATCATCTGGTTCACGAAGCCGATGACGGCACCTGCCTGCTCTATATCGACCGCCATCTGGTCCACGAGGTGACCTCGCCGCAGGCCTTCGAAGGTCTGCGCGCCACCGGCCGCAAGGTTCGCGCGCCGGAGAAGACGCTGGCGGTGGTGGATCACAACATCCCGACCACCGACCGCTCAAAACCCAATCCGGATCCGGAAAGCATCGAGCAGATGCGGGTGATGGCCGAGAACGCCCGCGAGTTCGGCATCGAATATTACAACGAGCACGACAAGCGTCAGGGCATCGTGCACGTCATCGGCCCCGAGCAAGGCTTTACGCTGCCCGGCACCACCATCGTCTGCGGCGACAGCCACACCTCCACCCATGGCGCGTTCGGCGCGCTGGCGCATGGCATCGGCACCTCGGAAGTCGAGCACGTGCTGGCGACGCAAACCCTGATCCAGAAGAAAGCCAGGAACATGCGCGCCGTCGTCGACGGCGTATTGCCCGACGGCGTCACCGGCAAGGACATCATTCTGGCGATCATCGGCGAGATCGGCACCGCCGGCGGCACCGGCTATGTGCTGGAATATGCCGGCGATGCGATCCGCGTGCTGTCCATGGAAGGCCGCATGACGGTCTGCAACATGTCGATCGAGGGCGGCGCCCGCGCCGGCCTGATCGCGCCCGACGAAAAAGCCTTTGAGTTTCTCAAGGGCCGCCCGAAATCGCCGAAGGGCGAGGCCTGGGACGCCGCGATGCGTTACTGGGAGACGCTGCGCTCCGACGATGGCGCGCATTTCGACCACGAGATCAGGCTGGACGCGGCCCAACTGCCGCCGATCGTGACCTGGGGCACCTCGCCCGAAGACGTGGTGTCGATATCGGGCGTGGTGCCGGATCCCGACCAGATCGCCGATGAGGCCAAGCGGCTCTCCAAACATCGCGCGCTGAATTACATGGGGCTGAAGGCCGGCACCAAGATCACCGACATCAAGCTCGACCGCATCTTCATCGGCTCCTGCACCAACGGCCGCATCGAGGATCTGCGCGCGGCGGCGAAGGTGGTCGCCGGCAAGACCGTCAACGGCAATCTCAATGCGATGATCGTGCCGGGCTCGGGCCTGGTGAAGGAACAGGCCGAAGCCGAAGGCCTCGACAAGATCTTCATCAAGGCCGGCTTCGAGTGGCGCGAGCCGGGCTGCTCGATGTGCCTTGCGATGAATCCCGACAAGTTGTCGCCCGAAGAGCGCTGCGCCTCGACCTCGAACCGCAATTTCGAGGGCCGCCAGGGTTTTAAAGGCCGCACCCACCTGGTCTCGCCGGCGATGGCGGCCGCGGCGGCGATCGCCGGGCATTTTGTCGACATCAGGGAGTGGCGGTAACGCGCCCGTCCCTCAACGTCGAGGCATTCCCGAAGGGAGTCCTTAAGCAGTTGGGAGCAGACTGCGCCGGCGAAGGCGAGGCTTTTCGCAGGAGCGAGCCATGGCCAACAAGCCTGAATTCGTCGATCTGATCAGCGAGGCGACGCACCAGTCGAGGCGCCGGATCGTGAAGCATGTCGATGAGCCCGAGGTCAAGGAGAGGTCGCGTCTCAGCACCTGGCCGCCAGACCGCTGGGTGCAGTGGCGGCTGGAGACGCTGACGCCGTGGAAGCTCAAGTCCTGGAAATTCAAGAATTGGGATTGAGGCGCGGCAAGATTTTTTTTGCGACAGACATAAATCAGGCGCCCCATAGAGCATTTTCCGGCAAAGTGGCATCCGGTTTGCCGCAAGAAAATGCTCTACTTTTATAAGTTGCGCGTATTCTATTCGCAAAACCGGTATCCAGTTTTGCGGAATACGCGCGAGGCGCCTGATTTATTTCAGCCATCGTCTCGATCTCACCAATAGCGATAATGCCGGTGGTGGTGGCGCCAGTGATGGTGATGCCACGGGCGATAGCGACAGATCCTGCGCGGTCCGTAATAGGTCCAGACCACCCGGCAGTAGCGGTGCGGGTGATAGTAATAGGACGGCGCATAATAGAAATGCCGGTGAAAGTGGTGCCGGTGTGCGAACCGACGTCCACCGTGGCGAAAGCCGCCGTGGAAGATATGACCTGAACGAAATCCGCCGCCGTGAAAGGCCGCGCCGCCACCATGGAAGCCGCCGCGGCCTCCGCCGTGAAATCCGCCACCACGGTGCCCACCGCCATGACCGCCACCGTGACCGCCATGGCCACCTCGGACTTCGGTCGTCAGCCCGTCGGAAGCGTGTTTCGCCGCCGGCGCCGACGCTGGATTGATCGGCGAAAGCGCTTCCGCGCGCTCGCTGGTTGCGGCCGACAGCATCAGCATCGCGGCAGCCGCAAGACCCAAGGAACGGACAAGGCCGCGCCTGGAGTCTGGAATCTTCAACATGCGTGAAACTCCCCCGATTAGGCAACGAAAGCCAAGGGAAAGCTAAGGCCGCAAAGCGGCCTGCCCTCGGCATATTCATTTGCGATCGCCCGCAACATTAAATTAAAGATGACGACGTGAACGCGCCGTGAATGCGCGGGCCGCAATGATGAACGAATGTGTTCGCTGACATAAGCTCACGCGCACACCGGCGATGGATGAGGACAGGCGATGACCGTCTATGTGATTGTGCAGCTCAAGATGACGGACCGTGCCGCGTATGATCGCTATCAGGCACGGTTCTTCGACGTGTTCAAAAAATTCAGCGGGCGGCTGCTGTCGGCCGATGAAAAGCCTGCGATCGTGGAAGGCGCGTGGGATCGCGACAAGCTGGTGCTGATGTCGTTTCCCGACGAGGCCGCGTTTCACGCCTGGGCGGACTCACCGGAATATCTGGAAATCTCGAAGGACCGCAAAGCCGGCGCGCAAGCCATCGTGCTGCTGGCGAAGGGATTCGCGCCTTAGAGCGTTACAACGTTGGCCCAAATCCAAAGCCAAGGAAAAACGGCACCGGCGTTTGATAGGGATACGGCCGATAGTCATAAGGCCGGTCGTAATAATAAGGCTGGTCGTTCGCGCGGTACGTATAGTGCCTGACATGCCGGGTGCGACGCCGGGCGCTGAGGTCGGTCGCCTCCGACGCTTGACTTGCATGGATGGCTGCTTTCGAGTTGGTCGCGGCGGCACTGCCTGGCGCAACCGGCCCAACCAGCGCCAGTCCCGCTGCGAGGACGGCGCCTCCAATCCATGTCTTCATGCGAGCGCTCCCCGGACCAACTCATCAGCCACGCAGGACAGGCCCGCGGCTTGCGGGCCCGTCTCACCTCGCACACAAGCAGCTGGTATTACCAGCGGCGCCAGTGGCGATGATGGTGCCGATGATAACCCCAGTGGCGGTGGTGGCGCCAATGGTGATGGCGCCAGTGCACTTGGGTGGTGATGTCCTTGGCGTCATCCTGCACCGCGGCGGCGCCGCCGGGACTGGCCAGCGACAATGCCTGGGCGCGCTCGGTTGGAGCGGCCAGGATCAGCAACGCGCCAACGGCAGCAAGCCCCAGAAGTCGTGTCACGTTCATATATGTATCCTCCTTTGGGTCATGTGTGTCACGCCCGCGCCGCGCGGCTGATCGAACAGCCGCCTCGCCGCGACGCAGATCGCAAGGCTAGAATGAGGGACGTGAATGTGAACTGAATAGGTGCGCCGCATAGATGAATGCGAATCGCGCGAACCGGTTCCCGCCTCGCACGACAACATTTTTTCAGTGAGCAATTTCAAAACCGGTATAGGCTGCCGTCCGTATCTTCTGAACGCTTCCGGTCACAGGAGATTGTCATGGCATCGTCTCGAAGAATGGCATCGTCACGAAAATTGCCACGGATATCGCGCGCCGCCTTCGTCACCCCGTTTGCCGCAGCCTGCTTGTTGTGGGCGAACGCGGCGTTCGCATCCCAGGGACCGGGCGGAGGTCCGGGCGCCGCAAGCAGCTTCACGCAAACCGCGATGGCGATTATCGTTTATGGGACGTCGGCGCTGGTGGTCGGCATCGGACTGATCGGTGCGGCGCGCCGGCGTTGAGCGCGCGCAATACTCTAGCGCATGATCCGGAAAAAGCCTGCCCCGCACTAGATGCGGGGTGGGTACCGGTTTTCCGAAAAGGTCATGCTCAAACAAAAAGATAGAGCGGGATGACGATTCGAAGAAAAGTCATCCCGCTCTAGCCGCGACGCCAATAGCAGTTCATGTGAGGCACGATCACCGTACCGCTCGGCCGGTATTCCTGAACGTAAGTCGCGGTGCAGTCCCGCACGGCGTTGGGACCGGGATTATAGCGGGGCCAGACATCCGGCTCCCACTCGTAACGCGGATAGATCGGCAGGCGTCGTAGCGGCCGCCGGCGCTGCGCCGACACCTCGGTGGCCATCGGCTGTGACGCCTGCGCCGTCCGGATTCCCGACGGCGCCGTTTCGGCCTTGGTTTCGGCCTGGGCTCCAGCCGCGGGCAGCGCAACGCTACCCGCAAAAAACAGCAATATTGCCGCAGTCCTGATCCGCATCATAACGCCCACCCAAAGCTGTTGCGAACCGCACGGTCTCCGATTGTCGCGCCAACGTCAACTGCATGCGCGGTGCAATATTTAAACCGGTAGGCAGCAATGCGGAACACGCGCTAGAAAGCCGCAATGTGGACTGAAGCGAAGGCGCCCTCGCTTGCCGAAATGGAAGCCATGGCGCACGAGGTTTTCGAACGTCTGCCGAAGGGCTTTCGCGCTCTATGCGAGGGCGTGATCATCCGCGTCGACGATTTCCCGACCGACGAGGTGCTCGATGAGATGGAGGCCGCGAGCGAATTCGACCTGCTCGGCCTGTTTCAGGGCATCGGCCTGCCGTTCCGCAGCAATGACGACATCGCCCGGTTGCCCAATATGGTCTGGCTCTACCGCCGGCCGATCCTGGATTACTGGGCCGAACATGACGAGACGCTCGGCCATATCGTCCGCCATGTGCTGATTCACGAGATCGGCCACCATTTCGGCCTTTCCGACGCCGACATGGAGGCGATCGAGGCGCAGGAGGGGTAACATTGTCGCAATTTGGACTTTAATGCCGGCCGCATTCGCGATAAACCACCGGCTCAACGGCTTTCGATAATCCCAACCCGAGAAGTGCGATCGATGGACAAGTTCACCACGCTGGAGGGCGTCGCGGCGCCGCTGAAGATCATCAATGTCGATACCGACATGGTCATCCCCAAGCAGTATCTCAAAACCATCAAGCGCACCGGCCTTGGCAAGGGGCTGTTCTCGGAACAGCGCTACAAGGATGACGGCAGCGAGAACCCGGATTTCATCCTCAACAAGCCGGCCTATCGCAACGCCAAAATTCTGGTCGCGGGCGACAATTTCGGCTGCGGTTCGAGCCGCGAACACGCGCCGTGGGCGCTGCTGGATTTCGGCATCCGTTGCGTGATCTCGACCTCGTTCGGCGATATCTTCTACAACAACTGCTTCAAGAACGGCATTCTGCCGATCCGCGTCACCCAGGACGACCTCGACAAATTGTTCGACGATGCCGAACGCGGCGCCAATGCGACGCTGAGCATCGATCTCGGCAAGCAGGAAATTCGCGGGCCGGACGGCGGCACCGTGAAGTTCGAGATCGACCCGTACCGCAAGCACTGCCTGATGAACGGTCTCGACGACATCGGCCTCACCATGGAGAAGAAGGCCTCGATCGACGCCTATGAGGCAAAGGCAAAGACCGCACGCGCCTGGGCCTGAACCTTTGCCGTTCTGATTGAATCGGAACCGAGGCTTCTTCACGCGAGCCGGTTTCCGCCCCCGGACCCGAGTTCGGGGCTGGCTTCGCTTGAAACGCTCCAGAGGTGACATGCATGCGGCCCGATGTCGTCACCTTCTGGCATGGACCGCTCGATCGGCTCCGGCGGACGTGCCTGAGATCGCAGGTCGCGGCGGGCCACAAGGTCACGGTCTACAGTTTCGAACCGCTCGGGCAATTGCCCGACGGCGTCGGCAACGCCGAGGCCGAAGCGATCCTGCCGCATGCTTTCGCGGAACGGCTTCGTCCGACGGGACACGACGGCGCATGGCGCGACTGGACCACGCTGCAGTTCAGCGATTTTTTCCGGATGCGGCTGATGGCGCAGAACGCGGGCCTGTGGCTCGACGCCGATGTGCTGCTGCTCAAACCGGTCGAGATCGATCCGGCGAAACCCTATTTCGCCTGGGAGCGTCCGCGTCAGCTCGGCAATTCGGTGCTGTATCTGCCATCCGGCGATCCCATCGTGGCGGCGTTCACCGCACTGATGCGGCAAGACGAACTGACGCCGGACTGGCTGGCGCTGCGGCACCGCCTGATTTTCGCATGGCGCAAGCTGCGGGGCTCGCATCGCCTTTCGGATATTCGTGTCGCGATCTATGGTCCGGCGGCGCTGACCGCGCTCGCCCGCCGCGCCGGCGAACTGCGCTGTGCGCTGCCGAAGAAATCATTCTATGCGGTGCACGCCGAACCAAAACTGTTCTTTGAGCCGCAGGATTTCTCGGCGCTGATCGCCGATCCCGACATTATCGGACTGCACATTTCCCCGAAAGGCCGCGGCAACCAGCGCCCCGCTGCCGGCAGCCTGTATGCATGGGCGGCGGAACGGTTCTCCTCATCCTGAGGAGCGCGCTCTTGCGCGCGTCTCGAAGGATGCGGAGCATCTGATCCCATGGTTCGAGACGGCGCACCGGACAGCGCGAGTGCGCTGCCGGGAGAGCACCTCCTCACCATGAGGCCCCCCTTTAAGGGCGGGCACGAAGTATCTCCGCCGGCTCGTTTGATCTAGCGCAACGACGCGCCCCCTCCATCGGTGTTGATATGTGGATCGGAGGTGTTCCATGACCATCCAAGATCATCCATATCCCCGCGTTGAGTTTCTGATCGATACGTTTGCCGACTGGCTGAAGCACCGGCGGGAGCTCAGCGAGATCCGCCAGATGGACCGCTCCGATTTCGAGCGTATCGCGAGCGATCTGCGGGTTTCTCCCGGTGAACTGGATACGCTGGTCGATCGGGGGCCGCATGCCGCTGATGAGCTGCCGAAGCTGCTCAAGGCGCTCGGCATCGACCCAACCGATCTCGCGCGCACCGAACCCATGGTGCTGCGCGATATGGAGCGCGTTTGCGCCCTGTGCCATCACAAGCGCGAATGCGACCGCGACCTCGCCGCCGGGACTTCCGCCGGCCACTATGAGGGATATTGCCTCAACGCGCCCACGATCGATGCGTTGACCCCGCGACAGGCCGTCGAATAAGCCGCGGCGCGGGCGCTCTCACACGGTGAACAATGAAAATGTCGCGCACCACCTGGATGCACGTGTTTCTGGCCGTTGGTCTCGCACTCGCTGCGTTGCTCTTTATCAAGCTGCACAATGCGAGTGGAGCCACGCTGTCCCCGGACGCCGGATCGGCCGGGCATCGCCTGGCCGACGCCTGGTGCAAGGACTGTCACGCCATCGAAGCAGTGACGGCGGGGAACGCAGACGCAGCACCTGCTTTCGCGGCGATCGCCAACCAGCCTTCGACCACGGAACTTTCCTTAAGGGTGTTTCTTCGGACCAGCCACCGAAGCATGCCCAATCTTGTGATCGCGCCTAACCAGGCCGATGACCTCGTGAATTACATCCTGAGTCTGAAGCGCAATTAGAGTGGGATGACATTTCTTCGAATCGTCATCCCGCTCCATCTTTTTGTTTGAACATGATCTCCGGGCAAACGCTTCGCGTTTGTCCCGAGGGAAAACCGGCACCCACTTTTCCGGATCATGCGCTAATCAACTCGCCATCGCTCCGATCGCGTCGGCGATCGCAATCGTGCGCCTGGCCATATCGGCATGCAGCCGCTCCACCATTTGCCCGTCAAGCTGGATCGCGCCGCGCGAGGCGTTCTCCGGCCGTTCGAACGCGGCGATGATCTTGCGTGCACGCGCGATTTCCTCCGCCGGCGGCGTGAAGATCGCGTTGCAGGCCTCGATCTGGCCCGGATGGATCAGCGTCTTGCCGTCGAAACCGAGATCGCGGCCCTGCACGCATTCCTGCCCAAAACCGTCGACATTGCTGAAGTCGCTATAGGGCCCATCGAGAATTTCGAGGCCGTAAGCGCGGGTCGCCAGAATGCAGTGCGTGATCATCGGGATCATCGCCGCGCGGCCCGGCTGCATTCGTATTCGCGTCTCCCGCGAAATATCGTTCGGCCCGAACACGAAGCCTGCCAGCCGCGTCTCGGAATCGCGCGAGGCGGCCGCGAGTTCCTCGGCGTGCAAGACCGCGCGCGCGGTCTCGATCATCGCCCACACCCGGATCGAGATGTCGGCGTTGATGTCGCTGAGGCGATTGGCGATGGCGGTGAGATCTTCCACGCTGGAGACTTTCGGAACCAGGATGCCGTCGGGCCGAGCCTTGCCGGCCATGGTGACGTCATCGATCCACCACGGCGAATCGAGCGCGTTGACGCGGATCAGGACCTCGCGCTTGCCGAACCCGCCTTGAGCGATCGCCTGCGCGATCTGGTCGCGCGCCATTGCCTTGGCGTCCGGCGCCACGGAATCCTCGAGGTCGAGGATGATGCCGTCGACCGGCAGGTTGCGTGCTTTTTCCAGCGCCCGCGCATTCGATCCGGGCATGAACAGCAGGCTGCGGCGCGGACGGATCATGGGCTGGTTCCCTCTGACGGTTTGGACGTCACGGCCTAACATTTCAGCACGCGCTCCGAAAGCCTTGTTCCGGTCATCGGCATATGGTTATGCAACCCTCATGACATCGTTTCCGCACCATCTGCTCGAGGGCTACCGCACCTTCACCTCGCAGCGCCTGCCCACCGAGCAGTCGCGCTACCGCGAACTATCCGAGATCGGCCAATCGCCTGAGGTGATGGTGATCGGCTGCTGCGATTCGCGGGTGTCGCCGGAGGTGATCTTCGACGCCGGGCCCGGCGAATTGTTCGTGGTGCGTAACGTCGCCAATCTGGTGCCGGTGTATCAGCCGGACGGCGGCGCCCACGGCGTCTCGGCGGCGCTGGAATATGCGGTGCGGGCTCTGCACGTCAAACACATCGTGGTGCTCGGTCACGCCCAATGCGGCGGCATCCGCGCCTTTGTCGATAATAATGCGCCACTGTCGCCCGGCGACTTCATCGGCCGGTGGATGTCGATGTTCATCAAGCCGGGCGAGAAGGTCGGGCAGCGCGACCGCGAAACGATGGCCGATTTTACCACCCGGATCGAGAAGGCCGCGGTGTTCCGCAGCCTGGAAAACCTGCTGACGTTTCCGTTCGTGCGGACGCCCGCCGAGCGCGGCGAACTGCAGCTGCACGGCGCCTATTTCGGCGTCGCCGAGGGCTCGCTGTTCGTGCTCGATCAGGCGGCGAAGGAATTTCGCAGCGTGAGGGACGCCTGACGCGGCTGATCGATCGCAGGCGACATTAGCGCCCCATCAAAATCCACGCAGATCCGTTACCGGCTCGGTCGGATTCTTGCCAATCACCCGCTTGATCGCCCGATTGACGATGTTCAGATTGTTGTCGAACGAGCCATGGCCGGCATTGATGGTCTCGTCCTTGTTGGTCTCGTGACGGATCGGAACTTCGGTTTCGGTGATTGGCGGATCGAGAACAACGCCCTTGCTGGCAGCGGTCCAGGCGTCCAGGATCTTCTGGTAACCGTCCATGAAGTCGACGCCCGCGGACCAATTCGGCCATGCCTTTTGCAATCCCAAAACGGGCGTCTTGTGCTCGGGCTCGAGAGCTCTCGAAACCAGATACAGCAACGATTTCGAATAGAGCACTGGGACGCAAGGATCGCGCAGCTCATTGGCATCGCTCAACACATCGATGAACGTCGTTTTGGGATCGGCGACCTTGTTCGCGAATGCCTGTCCGTAGTTGGCTGTTGCAAATTCGACCGTGCAGGCCGGCGCCCACAGGTGAACCGAACTTGCCTTCAGGCCCTGCGTCTTCATGGCCGACAGGAAGTTCCCCTGCATGATGGCCCCGGCCGAATGCCCCATCAGGTGGATTTCAGGCCTTTGGCTCCTGCTCAAGCCGCCGATCGCCGCTTGCAATTCCTTTGCGGCGGTCATCAGGCCACCACCCCGGCTGCTGGCACCGGCCGCTCGGTATTTCATGTTCTCCCAGATCGCCTTGACTCCGGCGTCGCGGGCAAACACCTCGAAGGCGCGATCCTTGACCTCGTCGATCTTGCTTCTTAGCCAGCCCTTATCAGCCGAGACGGGAACACCCAGCTTTTCCACCGCCCCCTTCAGGATGTCCGTTGCCGATTCGAGAAAGCCGGTCTGCCAGACGACGAAGATCGGCATGATGCCGTTCGCTTCGAACCAGGGACCAAGAACGCGCGTCCGACCGACACCATCGGCGCGACTGTTCAATCCTCCATGGTCATAGATGACAATGTGAGAAAATTTCTCTTTCGCTGCCTCGGCGACGCTCTCGCGGATAACCATGGCGACAGCATCGTCGCCGGAAGCGGCCGCCACGAGTTCACGCTCCGCGCTGCCGTTGTGGCCGATAAAGATGATGCGCTTGGCTTCCTCGCCGTTGACCCATGGCGACACTTTGCTGGTGTCATTGGCTACCCTGTTGCGCTGCATGGACCGCGCGCGCAGCCGCTCGTCGAGTGATAATTCCGTGCGCATCTGCGGACTGCGAAATTCGCTCGGGGCCTGTGCTTTGGTCCGCGCCTTTCCCTTGATCGCGGGGAACGACACCCGCATCGGAGCCCCGAGGGCCAGCGCCCATGCATCGGTGCCGTAACGCGTCCAGTCTTCGTAAGGCAGTATGGCGAAGCCGTGATAGCCCCAGGTCGGTCCCCAGGAATTCTGCACGATGAACCCGTCAGCAGTATAGCCGACGATCGCAAAGGCATGACCGCCGACGTCGTCCGGCTTGTTTGGCGGCCCGATCAGGGCATCCTCGATCGATTTGCGATTGTCCCTGACGCGATCCCAGCCGTCATGAACGTCGGCGGAAACGTAGATCGCGTGCGTCTCGTAGATTGCCGATTGCATATCGACGATGGATTTGCCGTCGATGCGGTAATACGCGCCGAGCGGCGTCTCGGGTGCGTTCCCGTCCCATCCTTCGCGGGCGGTTCCAGGTTCGGCGCGCTTCTCGAAGTTCGGCCAGAACGTCACGGTGCAGACCCCGTGCTTGTGAAACCCCTTCATGGCGCCGCGGCAGCTTGAGCCGTCGTAATCCTCCCCCTTCCACTCGTCGTAGAGACGCGCATTCTGGTAAAGCATCCGCGCGCTAATGAGTACGGGCGGCACGCGCTTGGTCTTGTTCTCCGCAGCCAGTACGTTGGCAAGCTCCCAGCGAAGATAATTCACCACTCCGGCCAGGCCGAACCCGGTGCATGAGCCCTCCTGACCCTGGTTGAGAACCATGCTGTCGTTGCGGTAAATCGGGAGCCAGTTGATGATCAGGTTGTCGGTTGGATACTTGTCCGGCAGGCTGACAAGCCGCGCGCGATACGGCAGGTCGCGAAAATCGATACGGTCGGGACGGGCGTCGAATTTGCGCGCGCCGTTAAAGAGAATTTTGGTCGGCATGTGCTCCCCCTTGGCTTGTGCTGCCAGTCGGCCGCCCCGGTGTGGCAGCAGCGCCTGATGCGCCGCCAATTCTGCTACGCACTGCCTCAGGTTGCAATATCTGCCTGCATCACCCTTGTGACGGGCTCACCGCGGCACGAACGCGCAGGATCAATCGGCAGATGCCGGATGCCGCCGCAAGCTTGCAACACCGCCTTCCGAAGCCGGTTAACTGTACAACGGCGCTCATATGGATCAGTGCGGCGCACTTCCGTGATCGCTGCCCCAGCGGTCCGACAGCGCCAGCATCAGCGCTGAGACGACGAACACCAGATGCACGCCGACCAGCCAGCCCATCTTCTGGGCGTCGAAGGCGACGTCGATGTTCATGAACGCCTTCAGCACCTGAATGGCCGAAATCGCGACGATCGAGGCCAGCATCTTCTGCTTGAGCCCTGCGAAATCGACCTTGGTCATCCATTCCGGCCAGTCCGGGTGGTCGCCGGGATCGATCCGCGAGACGAAGTTTTCGTAGCCCGAAAACACCACGATGAGGATCAGATTGCCGACCAGCGAGACGTCAATCAGGCTGAGCGCGCCGAGGATAATATCGGCTTCACTGGCGGAGGGCGCGTGGAGAATGAACTCCCACAGCTTCTTGAAGAATTTGAACAACATCACCGCGAGGCAGACGACGAGACCGAGATAGAACGGCGCCATCAGCCAGCGGCTGTTGAAGATCAGGCTTTCGAATCCGTTCTCGATGCGTTTGAGCGTCGGATTGGGCCGATAGGGAGCCGGCTGTTCGGTCATCGCAATTCCGGCCCCTGGCCTCTCAAGCTCTTACGCCGCCTTTTTCTTGGCGCTGATCAGCTTGCGGTTGATCAGGCATTCGGCGATCTGGATTGCGTTCAGCGCCGCACCCTTGCGCAGGTTGTCCGACACACACCATAGCACGAGGCCGTTGTCCACCGTGGGGTCGGCGCGGATGCGGCTGATGTAGGTCGCGTCCTCGCCCGCCGCCTCGTACGGCGTGACGTAGCCGCCGGGTTCGTGCTTGTCGATCACCAGGCATCCCGGCGCATTGCGCAGGATGTCGCGCGCCTCGTCGGGCGAAATCGGATTCTCGAATTCGATGGTGACCGCTTCGGAATGGCCGACGAACACCGGCACCCGCACGCAAGTCGCGGTCAGCTTGATTTTGGGATCAAGAATCTTCTTGGTCTCCATCATCATCTTCCACTCTTCCTTGGTGTAGCCGTCCTCCATGAACACGTCGATCTCGGGGATCACGTTGAAGGCGATACGCTTCGGGAATTTCTTGTTGATGAGTTCGCTGTTGGTGTAGACCGCCTTGGTCTGCGAAAACAGCTCGTCCATGGCGTCCTTGCCGGCGCCTGAAACCGATTGATAGGTCGAGACCACGACGCGCTTGATCACCGCCTTGTCGTGCAGCGGCTTCAGCGCGACCACGAGCTGCGCGGTCGAACAGTTCGGATTGGCGATGATGTTCTTCTTGACGAAGCCTGCGACCGCGTCCGCATTGACCTCGGGCACGATCAACGGCACCTCCGGGTCCATCCGCCACGTCGACGAATTGTCGATCACGACCGCGCCGGCGGCCGCGATTTTCGGCGACCATTCCTTCGACACCGCGCCGCCGGCCGACATCAGGCAGATATCGACGTCGCTGAAATCGTAGTGCTCGAGCGCTTTGACTTTCAGGGTGCGGTCGCCATAGGACACTTCGACGCCCATGCTGCGGCGTGACGCCAGCGCCACCACCTCGTCAGCCGGGAATTTGCGTTCGTCCAGAATGTTGAGCATTTCCCGCCCGACATTGCCGGTCGCTCCGACCAGCGCGACTTTGTAACCCATCGTTCACTCTCCGAAGAAAAATGCCTCGCCCCCGCTTGCTCACGGAAAGGGAAGAGGCAGCGCTTCTATGCGAGAAACGCCACCAATACAACGTTAGACCGAGCGTTTGGGCGTTTGATGCAATCGTTTTTGGGCCGCCGCGCCAATTCTTGTTATCCGACCAGAATTCATCCAGCATTGAACAGCTTGGCCGACGAATGTTGCGGCATGCTGGCGCACCTCATTGCCTATGTGGGTGCTCTGGCCTTGCTTGCCATCGTCGGCACCCATCTGTGGGACGAATTGCCGACAGGCGCTGCGCTGAAACCCCCCGCCAGAGCAGATTGGCGGGTGGCCTTGCGCTCATACCCGGCCTTCGCCATCAGCGAATTCGATTTGCCAGAAAAAACAGAGGCTTACGAAATTCTCCGGCATCCAGCCGGTGGCCGCAAGGACATCCTGCGCTGGGGACCCCAAGGCCGAGGCCCGGTCGCAGAGATCGAAATCTATCGCCCCGGCGGTGAATCGAGCCGATCCGGACCGGTCGCCGAACTAGCCGCGCGAATCGATCCCGATGGCTTGCACGAGCTTGAGACGGCCGGAATCATCGACAGCCAGTTCGGCGCCGTGACGCTGCTCCGCGTCCTAGACGGAACGGACCGTGCGCGATCCTGCCTCGGCTTCATCAAACGTGTCGACGACCCCAATCTGCAGATCTCGGGCTGGTCGTGCCAGGGCGACGCATTGCCGGCCCGCCGCGCCGCCATCGGCTGTATTTTAAGCCGGCTGATCCTGCTGACGGCTGGAAATGATCCGAAACTGGCTGAATTATTCGCCCGCGCCGAGCTCAAGCGGGGCAGCTGCGCAGCATCGGTCCCATCAACCACACCAGGCGACTGGGTGACAGGTGCGGAGAACCCCCGGCTGCGCGGCACGATTTAATCGAGGCCGCCAGTCAAGATGCTGGTTTTCATGCAACTTTCTCGCTTCCGACCGCATTATTGTGACGCGGTGTGGCCCAATTGACCTTGTGACGGTATAGCGCTGGCCGCTAAAATGACTACAAATCAGATTATGGTGGGCTAACCGCTCGTGAGGACATGATGACCTGGAAATTCCCTGCTGCGAACAAGCTCGCGGCGTTGCTCGCCGCGGCCGCTATCATCGCCGTTGGATTCGACATGACCGCGGCCAACGCGCAGTCGAAGCGGCAGTCCGACGACCGCGGCCGTGCCTATTACGGGCCGAACGGTCCCAACGTGTCCTATCAGCAGGGACCGCGCACGCGCGTCTACGTCACCAAGCGCTCCTGGCTCGATGCCGGCACCGAAGTCTTGCCGGGCGACCGCAAGTTCAGCGACTACGCATTTCCGCCAGCGATCGGGTACCCAACGTTCGCGCGCGAGAACAACAATCGCCCGATCGACCGCCAGCCGCTGAATCCGCCGTCGGATTTGGGCGGCGAGCCGACCAAGTTCCCGCTGTATTGATTAGCGAGCTGGGACGCGGTCCAAATCCCGTGTCGTCCCGGCGAAGGCCGGGACCCATAGCACCGGCGCCGGTTGTTATGGAGTGTCTCTGCCTCAATGCGGAAACGAGAGGACACGGCTATAGGTCCCGGCCTTCGCCGGGACGACGCGAGGTGGTCAATGCCCGCCTCACCCGTGCAGCGCCTGCAACTCTTTCAGAATCGCCTCACCCATCTGCGTCGTGGAGACCGCCGTGGTGCCCTCGGACTTGATGTCCGCGGTACGCAGGCCCCCCGCGAGCACCGCTGCGATCGCCGAATCGACCTTGTCGGCCAGCGCACCCATGTCGAAGGAATAGCGCAGCGCCATTGCGAATGATGCGATCATCGCGATCGGATTGGCCAGTCCCTTGCCGGCGATGTCGGGCGCCGAGCCGTGCACCGGCTCGAAC
>Ga0193724_1000169_pt1 | contig 16117 bp, 11 predicted proteins | sample H2a1metaG_FD_146005 | JGI IMG/M metagenome (GOLD analysis project Ga0193724, IMG submission 146005) | Soil microbial communities from a riparian zone of the East river system, Colorado, United States - H2a1 | ecosystem: Environmental > Terrestrial > Soil > Riparian zone | place: USA: East River... | reverse complement strand
TGCTCGTCCGAACGGCCATAGCGCATGTCGCAGGAAATCATTGACATCTGGGTCCTCCCAAGTTGGCGTGAATGACTATTGAATTCCCGGATGGAATGCCGGATAGACGGCGTTGGGATTAACTTTTCCAAGTAGGCCCATCAAATCAGCGACGGGCCGCTCGTCGATTTTCACAACGGCTTCGACGATGTTGTGGCGCAGCTCCGCATCCGCATAGGGCTCGCTGAGCCAGTTGAACTTCTCGACGGCGCGTTCCCACGATAATGGATTACCGAGACCGCCCTCGTATCCGACCTGCTCGCGATCGAAAGTCCGGCCATCCTTGGTCCTGACGGCGATACGCGTGTTCAGTTCTTGCGGATATTTTGCGGTGAACGCATCGTCCGGACGAATCTCTACCCTGCTCAGCAGGGCCTGCGCATCGGCGGCCTGGACACGCGACTGCTCAAGCTGTGCTGGTCCGACCTCGTCATCGAGGAGCGCTGCAGCAATCAGGTATTTCAGATTGTAGTCCGCTTGCTCCTTTGTCTGAGGTCTATCCTTTGCGCCGAACGCGCCACCGCCCGCGATGTCGAATCCCGATTGGAAGATGTCGCAGCGGACGGCCTCGATGTCCTCGGCTGCCAGGTCATTGTCGCGCTTCAACTTGAGCACGGCCTCCAGAACCGGTTGACCGTGAATTAGCGAGCAGAACTTCTTCATGATTGTACTCTTGACGATCTCAAGAGAGTCGTTTGACCAGTGGACATCGATTTTCTGGTCGAACATGCGCAGCAAGCCGCTTGGACCCTCGAAAAGTCCGGACGGACCGGTGAAACCCCGCTTGGCGAGCGATGCGGAATAGACGGCCCGCATGCCAGTCATTCCGGGAGAAAAGCCCTTCCACTGCGATACCGGCTCGACGTGGACGCAGGTGAGGGAAATGTTGTCGACGGTCGCGATCGAGATCGCGTGCGCGATCTGTTCGTCGGTCAGCCCGAACAACTTTCCTGCTCCTGCGGCCGCAGAGATTGCAAGCTGAATGGCATGGTTGAATCCCTTTGCCATGACCGGCACGACTGCGGTGAACCGACACTGGATTTCGTACGCCACCGCAAGGGCAAGCATAAAGTCCTCGCCAGATGCCTTTGCGTGCTCCGCCGCAGCGAGGATGGCGCCGAAATTGTCGCTGGGATGACACAGCCCGCCTGGCGACATGTAGCTGTCGAGCAGGTCGACATATCTGACCAGCCCAGAGTTGAACAACGCCGCCTGATCCGGCGCCGTCTTACCGCCGCCAATCAACGTGCACGATCCGCCGGACCGATACTCCGCAAACTGCTCGCGCAGCGCTGCGAACGGCGCTCCCGGAAGCGCAGAGATCGCGCATCCCAGGCTATCCAGAATGTTTCGTTTGTAGAGCTTGCGCGCGTCGGGCTTCAGCGATGTCGAAACAGCTCGGTCGGCAAAGCCAGCGATCGCATTTACCGTAGAGGGGGATGTCGAAGTTTTCATCAGCATGTGAGCGTCCTTGGCCGAATCCAATGCGATTGATCTGGCGTTTCCTTTCGCGCCAAGGACCGTGCGCCCGCCAATTGCGATCATCAAACGAATAGATTCGAGAGGGCAATCTGTGCTGCAGATTGCTCGGCTAGCGTTGGAAATCGTCTGATTGCGCAGCCGACATTACGTGACAAAATCGAGCGAAGTGTAGTCACCCAAAGCCGCCGCCATCAATTCTGGCGATTGGGCGATCGATTATACGTGCCACTCAAGTGATGCTGCGTTCTGGATCCACATACCAGAAAGAAGCGAGCCTTGCCTTCGTAGCTATCAGACCCCTATTTTTCTCATTTTCTAGGTCGAGCGAGCGGCACAGGGAAATCGTTCGGAGAACTACAAGTACCGTCTCTGACTGACAAGGCTATTCGGCAGCGACATCCAATTCAGTGTCCGGTCGTACAGTCTGAAGAAAGGCCGAGAGCGCGCTGGACACGTAGGCGTCCTTGCGCCGAATGAACACAGTCTGCACTTCGGCAAACTCGGGGTCCAGTTCATGCACTGCGACCTGGCCGTCCCGCCAAGCCGCGGCGACTATACCCTTGGGTAACAACGTGATCCCGACGCCCGCGGCCACACAGCCCAGAATCGCTTCGATCGAACCGAACTCGAGGGGCTGGGCAACGAGTACTCCAGCCTTGCTCAACAGATTGTCCAGCCTTATTCGATATGAGCAACCAACGCGGAAGACGATGGTTTTCAGTTCGGTTATCGCGGGAAGATCTTCAATGCCGCGAATTGAGCGAGGAGTTACCAAGACAAGCTCTTCGCGAAAGACACTCTCCTGCTGCAAATCCGGATGGTCGACCGGCCCCGCAACAAACGCGCCCTCAAGTCTGCATTCAACAACGTCCTCGATGAGGCTGCAGGTCGTGCCCGTCGTGACTACGGGACGAACCTTTGGGTAGGCTTTCGTAAAGCTTGCGAGTACTGACGGGAGCCGGAGCGCCGCAGTCGTTTCCAGGGTGCCGACCTCCAGTACACCGCCCGGAACGCCGTCATCCCTTGCAGCGGCCTTGGCGTCGCTAAGCAGCCTGGAAATGCGTGCCGAAAAGGGGAGCATACGGCGCCCGGCAGGAGTGATCTTCACGCCGCGTGCATTCCGCTGGAATAGAAGAACACCAAGCTCGGCCTCCAACGCCCTCACCCGCGCAGTGACGTTGGATTGCACAGTGTTCAGCTCAGCCGCCGCTCGATTCATGCTGCCGTGTCGGGCAACTGCCTCAAAGACTTTCAGATCGGTTGCGTCCATAACAAGCCCTATCTCCAAAAGTGAGGGGTTCGGCATTAACGCGCTTGAACGAGCGATATCTTGATCGAAGTTGCTCGTTTTACAAGACTGAATTCAGGTCTGTTTTCGAACGGCGGACAGAGACAGGCTATGACAACGGTATCTCTAAAAGAGATATCGGTATCGCAAAGACAGATATCAGCACCATGGTTGCGGGTGACAGGTAAAATGGCGTATTCCAACTTCGTAACCGTCGCCAATACCCGCTAGCCGGAAGACACTCTTTCGTGACGCGGTTGAATGCCGCGTTGTTGCCTTGCGGCGTCGCTTGCAAGGCGAGAAAAATGCGCCTTAAGGCGAGGCACGGCGAAATCCGCGAATGCGCGGACCTTTGGAACGGCAAGTCTACCTTGCGGGAAAATGAGGTGCAGGGGCACGGCGGAGTGCTCTTCTTGCGCCAGAAGGATTTGCAGAGAGCCTTGGGAAAGTTGCTCAGCAATGTGATAACAGAAAAGTCGGGTGATGCCGCGTCCTTCGACGGCTGAGGCAACGGCGCCACGAACGCTATTCACCACGAAGCGTGGCGAGAATTGAACCGAACGAGGGATCGATGATCCCTTGACCGGCGGAAAGCTCCAGGAGTCGATTCCGAAGTGAGTCATTGCAATGATCTTGTGCTTTGCAAGATCAGCGGGCTCTTCGATTTTCGGATGCGTGGACAAATAGCGAGGCGACGCCGCTACGACACGCCGAACCTCGCCCAACCGGATCGCCACGTGCGTGGAATCCGTCAAATGGGCAATTCGCAAAGCGATATCGATGCCCTCATCGATAAGGCTAACCGGCCTATCCAGAAGGAGCAATCTGACCGTAACGGTAGGATAGGCGTCCATAAAGGCGTCCAGAACCGAACGCAAGACGTCTTCACCTGCCGCAACTGGAGCCGTTATTGTCAGCGTGCCGCGAGGCGCCGATCGCTCACCCGCCGCAACAAGATCAGCTTCTTCGAGATCTGAAATCACGCGGCGGCACACGATTGCGTACCGTTCGCCCGCCTCGCTCAACTTGAACGAACGTGTCGTGCGATGAAGGAGAGTGACACCAACATGAGCCTCAAGAAAAGCAAGCGCTCGGCTTATCGCAGCAGGAGATCGCCCCAACTTACGCCCCGCCTTCCTCAAGCCACCCTCGTCGAGGGCCGCGATGAAGACTTTCATAGCGTCGATTCGGTCCACTTCCCTACCGCTTGAATGTGCCTGTGCGGATCAAGACTATTCCACGTATTGAGCGACGGAAGATTGCGCAAGCCGCCAATTATCCTCGGGTTCTGCCTTGATGATCGACACCAGCCAGCAGACAAGCAGCGTGAGAGGCACCGTGAAGAGCGCCGGTGAGTCGTACGGAAAGATCGCGGGACCAAGACCCAGTACCCTTGACCAGATAGTCGGCCCCATTGCAGTCAAAGCAACCGACGAGATCAGGCCGAAGGTGCCGCCAACGACCGCACCACGCGTCGTCAAACCGTCCCAGTAAATTGCCAAGAGCAGCAATGGAAAGTTGGCGCTGGCTGCGATCGCGGTGGCAAGTGCAAGGAGGTAGGCGACATTCTGCTCCTCACACGCTAGTCCAAGCAAAATCCCAAGTACTCCCAGTGCCATCGCAGCGGTCCGTGATATCCGGAGCCGCATGCGCTCATCGAGCTGTCGATTCGACAAGCCGACAAAGAGATCGTTAGCAGCCGAGGAGGCACCTGCTATGAGCAATCCGGAGACAACGGCCAGGATTGTCGCGAACGCAACCGCCGAGATGAAGCCCGCCAGGATGCTTCCACCAACGGCCCTCGCCAAGTGGATGGGAGCCAAATTATTTCCGCCAAACAGCGCGCCGCTGGCATTAGCATAGGTAGCATCGCCACGGAGGAGCGCGATACTGCCATATCCGATGAAAAACAGCATCGCGAAGAACAGGCCAATGAGGCACGTCGCGTAGAACACCGATGCACGCGCTGCTCGCTCGTCACTAACCGTAAAGAAGCGCATCAGGATATGAGGCAGCCCCGCGGTACCAAACAGGATTCCGACGCCGAGAGACAGGGTTGCAACCGCGTCTTGAGCGAAGCCGCGGATATCCATGATCTTGTTACCGTTCGGATGATTGCTCGCCGCCGTCTTGAAGAGGTCAGACACATTGAACCCGAACCTGGCCAGTACCAACGTCGCGATCATGGCGCTTCCGCCAATCATCAGAATAGCCTTGATGATCTGAACCCACGTGGCCGCGCGCATGCCGCCGAGCGTCGAGAACACGATCATAAGCAGCCCGACCATGATGACGGCCGACCCGTAACCGATTCCGAACAACAATGAAATAAGCTCTCCGGCGCCGACCATTTGTGCGACGAGGTAGAAGCTGACGATGACGAGGGTGGAAGCACCCGCAAGGATGCGAATCGGCCGCTCTCTCAACTTATGAGTCAGCACGTCCGCGAACGAATACTTCCCGAGTCGACGGAGCGGCTCAGCGACAAGAAACAAGACGATAGGCCAACTGGCCAGATAGCTTGCGGCGAGGAACATTCCATCCAGACCGGATGCATAGATCGCACCCGACAGCCCAAGGAAGGAAGGCGCCGGCTGACATATAGTCGCCCGCAATAGCCAAGCCATTCTGGCCTGATGAGATCGAGCTTCCCGCAGTAAGATACTCCGACGAACTTGTTGCACGCCGCGCCGCCCAAAAGCTGATGAGCAGCGTAAGCACCGCGAAGACCACGAAGAACACGATGGTCGACGATTCAGCCTGGCGAATTTGGGAATCGGATTGTGCAGAGTACGCCGGCCCGCAGACGTCGAAAGTAAATGCAGTTGCGAAAAGGAGCAGCATGCAGTTCCGTGGAATGCGCATCATTCAATCCCCATGCCGTACGAACACGAACAGGCCGGTCAAAACCACGCTGAAGGACATGCAGCTCGCGATCGCGATCATCGCTGGGCTGAAGTCAGACGCAACAACGGCGGTTGGCGTCGCATGCCGCGCGCTGTGGATCAAAAAGGCCATCATCGCCAAATATGGAACGATCATCGCGAGCACCAGCCGGAATCGAAGGGCTCCCGATCTGTTCGCGGCAACGCGCGACGGAACGTCTTCAGCTGCTTTGTGCAAACTCGCCCCCTGCATTAACTTATCTGCGGCACATATTTTGAGTTCGAGCGGGTTCACGCTAGGCAACGACTGTTATCGCCATCAAACGCATTTTCGAGATAGCCATATCTTCTCTGGAGATTAGCGGACTGTTTGCTTCGCATTCTCGGGCTCTGCTGATTGCGCAGCATGGCTCCACCGGATCGATTCAGCGCCGCCGATTGGCGGTGGCAGAGCTTTAGCTCCCGGTCCTATCGTCGCGACAGATAGGGCGTTCAGTTCAAATCGCTTCGCCTGAGCACACCGAGTTAATAAGCTCGATTTGCGAACTGAAAGAAGCCGTCATGAACGAGTTGGACGCGACGCAATTGTTGAAAAGCAATCGGGGCGCGCGTTGCTGGCGCCGCTTTTTCGGACATGAAGGGTTTCCGCGATGATTCACGAGCTGCGGGTGTATCAGGCTATTCCGGGCCAAATGGCAAAGCTGCAGCTCGGTTCAGGGACCAGCTTCCTCCCATCTGGGAAAAGCACGGCATCCATGCGATTGGCTTTTGGACGACCATTATCGGGGAATCCAGCAACCAACTGACTTACATCTTCCAGTGGGAGTCGCTGACCGATCTCGAGACGAGGTGGACGGCGTTCCTAAACGACCCGGCTTGGCACAAGGTGCGCGACGAGGGCGAACGCGATGGACCGATTGTTGCCAGCATCAGCAATCAAATCCTGACGCCAACCGCCTTCTCGGCGATAAATAGACCGGCGCTTCCCTGTTTTCTCAAAGCATGCGTCCATGATCGCAGCAGTGTCATGACAAGGGCTACCTCTCCCTTTCACGCCGGCGAGCAAACGATCCAAAGTCTCGCTGGCGTACGTGATCGCATGAAACTCAGAGGGCGCGCAGCTATTCGGGACTATATGCCGGAGCAGCATCGGAAGTTCTTCGCTGCGCTACCGTTCATGGCCGTGGGGCTGGCGGACCAGAACGGCCATCCCTGGGCCACCACCCTGTCTGGCCCCCCAGGGTTCGTGAATTCGGCGGACGAGAATCTGCTTACCATCAAAGCGTGGCTCGATCCGGGCGATCCCCTGCATTCGTGTATTCGGGATGGCGCCCCGATCGGCGGGCTGGGAATCGAATTTTCGACGCGCCGTCGAAACCGGATCAACGGCCGCATCGAAGATTGCATCATCGGTGAAGGTTTCTCGATAGGGGTTCAGCAGAGCTTCGGAAACTGCCCGAAATACATTCAGGCGCGTAACGAGCAGCCACGGCTCCGTCCCAAGCCCGCGCCAAAATCCCGAATGGCTTCCCATCTGGGCGATAGCGAGGTCAGCTTTATTGCCGAGGCCGACACGTTCTTTATCGCATCCCGGTCGGCGCAGCTCGACCAGGAGGAGTCCTCGCAAGGTCTCGACGTCTCCCACCGTGGCGGACTGCCCGGCTTCGTGCGGGTGGTTTCACGAACCGAGCTTTGCTTTCCGGATTTTCGCGGCAATCTGCTCTTCAACACTCTCGGCAACCTGGAAGCGGATGCGCGCGCCGGGCTTCTGTTCATCGACTTCCGAAGCGGCGGGATGCTGCACGTCATCGGCAGAACCAGGATCTGCTGGGACGTTCCGGAGCCGGTGCTGTCCGCCGGAATCGAAAGGCTCATCTTTCTCGACATCCAGTGCGTCGTGAACCGCGACCACGCATTTCCGCATGTGTTCGACTTTGTCAGCTACTCGCCGCACTTGGGGGCGGAGGGCTAGGATTCCAAAATCCCCCAACAAGAGGTCTGCGAACGCCTCACACGAGGCGCCGGCTTCGACCGGCGGACCGCAATGTCCGTCTTCGCAGACAAAACAAGGAGATACCGATGTTAAACCTAACCCGCCGTAACGCTCTGTTGACGGCAGCATGTGCCGGAGCAGCCTTCGGCTTGCCCAGGCCCGTCTCGTTCATCGAGGCTGCGCTCGCCCAGAAGGGACCGGAAGCCGGCAAGGGCTTCCGGCCGTTCAAGTTCGATAAAGTCCAGGGTTTCATCCTGAACGATGGCGTTTGGGAGAAGCCCCACGATCCTGCGTTCATCAAGAACGCGTCGGTTGAGGAAACCATGGCCGCGCTGGCGGCCGCGGGGATCGCGAATGAAGTTGTGCCGATTCCGTTCAACATAACTCTGATCAAGTTCGGCAACGAAACGGTGCTCTTCGACGCCGGCACGGGCGGTCAGTTTCAGCCAACGGCCGGAGCGATGATCGCCAATATGGCTGCAGCGGGAATCAAGCCGGAACAGATCACGAGGGTGATCGTTTCGCATTTCCATCCGGACCATGTCTTCGGACTTATGAGCAAGGCTCCAGACAACACGCCGACTTTCCCGAACTCCGTGGTTCACGTGCCAAGCGACGAGTTTAGGTTCTGGATGGACGAGAGCATCTTCACCAAGCTCCCTGAAAGGCAGCACGGCCTGCCCAAAAGACTTCAGGTGATGTTTCCACTCCTGAAAGACAAGCTGAAACAGTACGAGTGGGATACGGAGGTCATTCCGGGCATCCGCTCCATCTCGGCACCAGGCCATACACCGGGACACACTGCGTTCCTTGTCGCGTCGGGCAAGGAGCAGTTGATGGTGCTGAGCGACACGACGAACATGCCTGCCCTGTTCGCGAAGCATCCAAACTGGCACGGCGTGGTCGATGCTGACCCGGTGCTTGCCGAGGCGACGCGGCGCAGATTGTTCGACCGTGCCGTGGCCGACAAGGCGCTCGTTACCGGCTACCACTTTCCGTTTCCCGCCGTTGGCACGATCGTGCCGGATGGCGCAGGCTATACCTTCGTGCCTGCTGCATAATTGGGGGAGTATACGAAAACGGCCATCGTCCGCCCACCTCGGTGGCCGTTTTCGACGCACAATCTGGGCCAACCTAAAAACGCAGAAGGCGACCACCGGAAGCCTTGTCGGTTGCTTCGCTCTGTCCCCCAGTTCCATAACCGCCCATTACGCGACACCTCATTGGCGAGCGCCGGTCTCCTGCCCGCGCCTGAGTACAGACTGATAAGCTTTTTATTCCCTAGGAGCCCGTCCAGATAGGCGTTGCACCCCGTCATTTGTTGCAGAGTAGCGGTCTCACGCGGCGTTTGCGAGGTTGAACAGCTTGAGGAGGTTGTGGGTGGTGCAGATCATGGCCCACTCGGCACGCACTTTCTCGACGCTCCGCAACAGGAACTGGCGGAAGCCGCGCGCCTGTTTGATCTGTCCGAACACCGGTTCCACCACTTGCTTTCTCAATCGGTAGGGCGTTTCGAAGCCGCCATCGTCGATCTTCTTTCGCATCCGTTGGGTCAGCGGTCCGCCAGTTTTTCCGTTCGCGGCGGTCGGGTGCTTGGCGCGTCCGGGCGCGACATAGCCGTCGATACCGTGTGCTTCGAGCGCCTCGAGATTGGCTTCGCTGCAGTAGCCGGAGTCCGCTGAGGCCTGCTCCGGCTTGCGGCCGAGATTGTTCTCGATGGCCTTGATCAGGGGCACCAGCTGGCCCTGATCGCTGCCGCACTGCGTCAGTTCGTGCGCGACAATGATCTGGGCGCCCGCGTCGACGGCGGCCTGTGCATTATAGGCTTGGACGAAGCCATCCTTCGACTTCATGATGCGGCTTTCCGGATCGGTGAAGTTGCGTTGCGACTTGGGATCAGGTTGGTCCGATGGCGCCGCCGCCGGTTTGCCCGGCTTCTTGCGGCCTTCGGCTTGGCGCTGCTGTTCCTTTTCGGCCTCGATGCGACGCTCTTCCTCCGCCGCCAGCCTGGCGTCGGCCTCCAGCGCTGCCATTGCCTGCTGGATCTTCGCCAGCCGCTTCTGCTTGTCGCCGGCCCAATCCGGCATCTCGTCGCCGCGCTTGTCTTTGCCGAAAGTCTCGTCCTCCTGGGTATCCGCCGCCTCGGCGGCCGCCAGCATGCGAGCGACCTCGGCTTTCAATTCCGCCTCGCGTTTCTTCATGCGCTCATAACTCATCGCTTTGTGTTTCGACGCGTTCGCTTTGATCTTCGTGCCATCAAGAGCGACATGGCCGAGTTTGACCAGCCCTGCCGTCTCGCACAGCTTCAGAACCTGCAGGAACAGCGCACCGAGCGCCTTCAAATGCCGCTTGCGGAAGTCGCTGATGGTTCGGAAGTCCGGCGGATCCAGCGCCACAATCATCACAAAATCGTTCCGCTCCCGGCAGGCCTTCGCAATCCGCCGCGACGAATACAGCCCACTCGCATAGCCGTGCAGCAGAAGCGCCACCATCATCCGCGGGTCAAACGGCGGCTGCCCGAGCCCACTCACATAGCTGCCGGTAATCTCCTTGAGATCGAGGCTCTCCCGCACCAGTTCAACGATAAACCGCGACACATGGCCTTTCGGCACGAAGTCCTGCACATTCGGCGGCAGAAGCAGCGTCTGATCGATATTCCAGGGCCGAAAATACTTGCTCATAGCCAAAGGTTGAATCAGACTCCCTCAGAATTGAACAGCGACTATTCAGACAGGCTCCTAGCCAGTCTGAGACTAGACGCAGTCTTTAAGCCAGAATTTGATCTGACGGCATAGGTTGTGTGAGACGCAGCATCTTGCGGCTCGATGCCCGAAAAACTCAGAATCGGATCGAGTCAAAATGACGCAGATTATTCGCCAGCAGGCTTGATCAGGTGCTGCTTGTCAACATCCAAAGTGCCGTGGCCTCGGCCTCGAAGCCATCGAAAATCCCTTTCGCGCCATCGCTGGAAGACGACATAAAGCATCGGGATCAGAAAGACACCAATGGTGCTGGCGACCAGCATGCCGGAAAATACCGAAGTACCGACGTCGCGACGGCTGATTTGCGCGGCGCCATGCGCGAACACGAGTGGGACTAAGCCGAGCACGAAGGCGATCGAGGTCATCATCACCGCGCGAAACCGCATGCGTGCACCGAGTATGGCCGCTTCGCTGATGTCCACGCCTTGTTCGCGCTGTTCACGCGCGAATTCGACAATAAGAATGCCGTTCTTGGCGGCCAACGCGATCAGCACCACGAGCCCGATCTGCGCGTAGAGATCGAGCGTCAGCCCTGCGAAGAGGATTCCTGCATAAGCGCCGAGCACGCCCACCACCACCGAAAGCAAAACCGGAAGCGGAATCATCCAACTCTCGTAGAGGCCAACCAGGAACAGAAACGCAAAGATAACCGCCATCGACAGGATCGGACCGGTCTGCCCGCTCGCCTCGTACTCCTGATAAGCGGTGCCGGTCCATTCGAAGCCATAGCCGGGCGGCAAGGTCTTGTCGGAGACATCCTGCATAGCGGCCAGCGCAGCGCCCGATGAGCCACCCGGCGCCGGACTGCCGTTGATAGTAATCGAGCGGCGATTATTGTAGCGCGTGATCACTTGCGGGCCGACGACAAAGCGAATATTGGCGATCGAGCGCATTGGCACCATCTCGCCGTTTTTGCTGCGCACATGAATTTGCCAGATGTCATCAAGATCGCGGCGATTCTTCGCCTCACCTTCGATATTAACCTGCCAGGTCCGACCATACAGATTGAAGTTGTTTACGAAGAAGCCACCGAGCGTCGATTGGAGCGCCGTGAATACGTCATTCATGTTGAGGCCGAGTGCTTGTGCCTTATCGCGGTCGATGTCGAGGTAGATCGACGGTGTCGAGCCCGTGAACGTCGAAAATACCCGGCCCAGCCGCGAGTCCTGGTTCGCCGCGCCGATCAGAGCCTGGACGACACTGCCAAGTTTGACCGGATCCTGTCCTTCGAGTGCCTCGAGCTGATATTCAAACCCGCCGCTTGTGGAAAGACCGATGATCGGCGGCAAATTGAAAGCCACGATCGTTGCCGTTCTGATCTGCTCACCTTCCGCGAACATCTTGCGGATCAGCGCCTGCGCTGAATCCTCGACCCTGCGGCGGTCCTCGAACGGCTTGAGCTTGGCGAGAAGGAAGCCGGTGTTGGCTTCGTTGGCGGAATCGAGTAACGAGAATCCGACGACGGCAAAGACGTCCTGTACCTGCGGCATTGACTTCAGCACCTGCTCCACTTGACGGACCGTCTCGCTGGTTCGCGCCACGGAAGCCCCGTCTGGCAATTGCACGTTCAGAAAAAATGCGCCCTGATCTTCCTCGGGCAGAAAGCTCGTCGGCGTGAACTTCGAAATTACGAAGATTCCGCTCGCGCAGACCAGGATCAGCAATACGGATAGCGAGCTGATACGCACCAAACGAGCCACAACGGCACCGTAACCGTCACGGAGACGGTCGATACCTCGCAATACCACCGCCATCGGGCCGTGCTTCTTTGCCTCATGTCTTAGGAAAACGGCGCAAAGCGCAGGCGACAACGTCAGCGCGTTCACCGCCGATATCAGCATGGCAATGCTGATGGTCACGGCGAACTGGCGAAAGAGCTGCCCGGAAATGCTCGGGATGAAGGCAACCGGCACGAAAACCGAAAGCAGCACCAAAGTGATCGCGACGATCGGACCCGTGATCTGGGTCATCGCCTTGAGGGTGGCGTCAACCGGGCTCAGGTCAGCCTCTTCCTCCAGAACGCGTTCGACATTTTCGACAACGACGATCGCATCGTCGACGACGATGCCGATCGCCAACACCATGGCCAGCAACGACACCGTATTTGCCGAATAACCCATCAGTAGCAACACCGCAAAGGTGCCGATCAGGCTGACCGGAACGGCTACGGCCGGAATGATGGTGGCACGCAGATTGCCAAGAAACAGAAACACCACAATGATGACAAGGACAAAGGCTTGGCCCAGCGTCCACAGTACCTCATGAATGGTATCATTGACGAAAACGGTCGAATCGTAGACGACGCGCGCCTTGAGCCCCGGCGGAAACCGACCGCCTAACCGGGCAAGCGTCCGGCTCACCGCAGTCGCGGTCTGAACGGCATTTGCATCCGGCGCCAGATAAAGCGCGATCCCGACGGATGGGCGGCCGTTGATGCGCGTTTCGGTGTCCTCGTTCTGCGCTCCCAGTTCGATGCGGGCGACGTCGCTGACCCGCAGGACTGTGCCATCCGGGTTGGCGCGCAACACGATCCTGCCAAACTGCTCCGGCGTCGTCAGCGTTCCCTGCGTCTGCACGTTCATCTGGAATTGCTGATCGTTGCTGACAGGACGCGCTCCAATTCGACCCACAGGGGCCTGCAGGTTCTGGGCCTGAATGGCGCTGATGACATCGGATGGCGCCAAGCTGAGGCTGGTCAAGCGCTGGGTGTCGAACCAGATGCGCATGGAATAATTGAGCTTGCCGAAGAGCAGGGCCTGGCCGACGCCCGGAACGCGCGACAGCTCATCGAGAACGTTCAGCGTCGCATAGCTGGTGATGAATACCGGGCTGAGCTTCCCATCGTCACTGTAGAGATTGAGAAACTGCAGGATCGCGGCCGATCGTTTGATAACTGTCAATCCCTGTAACTGGACCGTCTGCGGGAGCTGCGGCAATGCAGTCTGGACGCGGTTATTGACATTGACCGTATCGACGTCAGGATTCGTGCCCACAGCGAAACTGACGGTCAAGTTGTAAGTGCCGTCATTGGCGCTGGTCGACTTCATATAGATCATTTTGTCGACGCCGACGATTTGCGCCTCGAGCGGCTGCGCCACGGCCGCTTCGATCACCGCGGCGGATGCACCGGGATAGCTCGCGGTTACCTGCACGCGCGGCGGCACGATGTCAGGAAATTGCGCGACGGGAATGCGCGTCAACGCGATCGCTCCGGCAAGGGTGATGACGATAGCGATAACAACTGCTAGTCGCGGTCGGCGGATGAAGACGGCGGAAATCATCGGCGTCTCGCCCTTAGCCCGGTGTCGAGGCGCCCAGGGTGCCCTCTGCGCTGCCGGCAGTTCCGGGCGACACCAACTGGCCGGGACGGATGCGCTGGATACCTTCGACGACAACATGTTCGCCGTCATTGAGTCCGCTCTTGACGGCAACGATACCTGGCGTCGAAGGACCGAGTTGCACGCGACGTTGCTGCACCTTGTTCTCGCTGTCGACGACATAGATATAATCGCCTTGCTGATCCGTCAGCACGGCGGCGCGCGGAACGGTGACTGCCTCGATCGGCTCGGCATCCTCAAGGATCGCGGTGACGAACTCGCCGTCGACTAATTCCCGCGTTGTGCCGTCCGTCCTTGCATCCGCGAGTGGGTTGCGCACGTCGCCACGCAGCGTGATGGTGTCGGTATTTCCGGCTACCGTGTTGTCGAAGAAATTAAGGGTGCCGCTCTGGTCATAGATGCGGCCGTCTGCCAGACGGATTTTGATGACGATTGGCTTTCCCGTCGCGCGATGACGCAGAGCGACGGCGCTGCGCGAAGAAACGGCGAAGACGACATGCATCGGATCCTGACTGACGATCGTCGCGAGCACCCCAGAGCTTGGGCTGACGTAGTTACCCACCGTGACCGTCGTGCGGCCGATCTTGCCGTCGATCGGCGCGCGAATATCCGTGTATCCTAAATTGATCTGGGACTGCTGTAATTGAGCTTCCGCTCCAAGCACCTGGGCCTCAAGCGCCAAGGCGTTGGCCGTTGCGGTGTCCACGTTGGATTGCTGCCCGGCCGGTGTATTCAGCAGCGCTTTGGCTCGGCCGAGGATGATCTGCGCGTTCTGAAGCTGAGCTTTGAGTTGGGCGATCGTCGCCTCTTTTGCCTTCACATCCGCCTGAAATGGTCCTTGCTCAAGCCGATAGAGCGATTCATCCTTCTTAACCTCAGCGCCCTCGGTAAAGAGCCGCTGATCGAGAAAGGCCGCAACGCGCGCGGTGAGATTGACGCGCTCGATCGCTTGAATCCGGCCGACATATTCGCTCGATTGAGTGACAGCTTTGCGCACCGCGGCGACGACACCAACCACGGCCGGCTTCGGCGGCGCTTGCTGCGCGGCCGCTGACCACGCAACGACGGTCGCGGCCAAGCTTGCCATAGCCAACCAACTGCTGCCGGTGGTGCCCCTTTTCACGCCACCTCCCAAATGTTATTGTAACGGTACGGTTTCGTTTTAATTTACCCGTTTTTGGCCCTCTACACAAGGGAATGGTGCGGTACAGCGAAATGGCACGTCCTGCGGTCCGAGTCTTGAATCGAGGCGGACGACCGACCCGCGGCGAGGCGGAAAGGCGGCAGGAGCATCTCATCGAAACTGCCGGCGCGATGTTTATGAAGTTTGGTTTCGACGGCACCTCGATTGATGCGGTTGCTGAGGCCGCCTGCATGTCGAAGCGGACGGTCTATGCCCGCTATCGCGACAAGAATGAGCTGTTCAGCGCAGTGCTGCGCAATCTTATCGATCGCTGGCTCGTTCCGATTAACCAATTCCAGTTGGGAACACGCGAACTCGAGCCGATGTTGATGGAGATCGGACGCCACCTGCTCACCAGCGCTCTGGCGCCGCAGGTCGTGAGTCTTCACCGTATCATCGTGGGTGAATCGGAGCGCCGGCCCGAGTTCGGGCTACTTGCCAATGCCGAAGGGCGCCAGCCAGCAATTCGAGCCATAGCCGCCGTGTTGAAGCGTCAAGGCTCAAAGTTGCGCGTGAATGATTTCGAGCGCGCCGCGGAGCAATTCATCAGCCTTGTCGTTGACAACGGCCTTCGGCTCGCTGCCTTTGGCATCGGTCCCGCCCCTCATGAGGTCGAAGGGCGGGTCCGACAGGCAGTAGATCTCTTTCTTCACGGTGTGTGCAGTCGCTAGATGTCGGACCGTCATCCAGCAGCACGCACCGAGCGCTGGCACCGTTCCGGATCTACACGGCAATGGTGGCGCTCGTCAGCATCAACCCACGCGCCGGCGACGAACGCCTGCTGACGGAACAGATAAGGATCCTTCAAACGCTCACTTAGCTGCACGGAGACCTCCCGGGATGATGCCTTCAACATCGCATCGTTGCTCGGCAGGCTCTGCCGATAGACGCCGCTCGAGGTGAGAAAAAATGCCGTCTAGGCGTCTCTTACGGAATGACAGCAGATCGCCTTCCCAATGGCCAGGCACCGCCCGATCTTCAACCGCCGCCGGTCGCTGACGGATTGAGACGATATCCTTGATATGCCCCCGTCTATCGCCGTTCGGATCAACCGGCTTGGAGCGACGCATCGAGCGCTTCGATCGAAGATGACTAAGCAGCTCTTTCTTGAGCACGCCACGTGTTTGTACAAATAAGCTGCGGTAGA
>Ga0193724_1000167_pt1 | contig 16276 bp, 9 predicted proteins | sample H2a1metaG_FD_146005 | JGI IMG/M metagenome (GOLD analysis project Ga0193724, IMG submission 146005) | Soil microbial communities from a riparian zone of the East river system, Colorado, United States - H2a1 | ecosystem: Environmental > Terrestrial > Soil > Riparian zone | place: USA: East River... | reverse complement strand
TGCCCACCCTTACCTTTACGCATCTGGCAATCCGCGTATTCGCACCGATATAAGGGCAGCGCGGAAACGAAGCCGCAGAATGACGAGGATCGAGTGACACAAGCAGTACGCAAGACAGGCTCGAAAGCAGCACCGGTCGCGCCGCGCCGTCCGCATTCCTTCACCACCCACGGCATCACCATCGTCGACGACTATGCCTGGCTCAAGGATGCCAACTGGCAGGAGGTGCTGCGCGATCCCGGCATCCTCAACGCCGATATCCGCGAATATCTCGAAGCGGAGAACAACTTCACCGAAAGCCTGCTCGGCCACACCGCGGATTTGCAGAAGACGCTGGTTGCGGAAATGCGCGGGCGGATCAAGGAAGACGATTCCAGCGTGCCGGCGCCTGACGGTCCTTTCGCCTACTTGCGCAAATTCCGCGAGGGCGGCGAGCATGAGATGTTCGGCCGCTCGCCGCGCAACGGCGGTGAGATCGAGATCGTGCTCGATGGCGACAAGCTTGCGGCCGACCACGCATATTTCAAGTTCGGCGGCAGCCGGCATTCGCCGGATCACCGGCTGGAGGCCTGGAGCGCGGACATCAAGGGCTCGGAATATTTCTCGATCCGGGTCCGCGACTGGACTACGCGCCAGGACAGCATCGATGTGGTCGAGGAAACCGATGGCGGCGTGGTCTGGAACGCGGACTCGACGGCGTTTTATTATGTGAAGCTCGACGACAACCATCGCCCGATGCAGGTCTGGCGCCATCGCCTCGGCACGCCGCAGGCCGACGATATCCTGATCCACCAGGAAAAGGACACCGGCTGGTTCACGCACCTCCATGAAAGCGCCAGCGGCCGATTCTGCGTGATCGCCGGCGGCGACCACGAAACTTCGGAACAATGGCTGATCGATCTTGCCAATGAAGAGGCGAAACCGCGGCTGGTGGCGGCGCGCGAAACCGGCGTGCAGTATTCGGTCGCCGACCGTGGCGAGGAGCTGTTCATTCTGACCGATGCCGATGGCGCGATCGATTTCAAGATCGTCACCGCGCCGATCGCTTCTCCGGAACGCGCGAACTGGCGCGACCTGATCCCGCATCGCCAGGGCATCTACCTGATCGATATCGAACTCTATGCCGGGCACCTGGTGCGGCTGGAGCGCGCCAACGCCTTGCCCTCGATCGTGATCCGCGATCTCAGCAACGGCGACGAGCACGCGATCGCGTTCGACGAGGCGGCCTATTCACTGGACACCATGGGCGGTTATGAGTTCGACACCACGAACTTGCGCTTCTCCTATTCGTCGATGACGACGCCGTCGGAAGTCTACGATTACGACATGGCGACCCGCACCCGCACCTTGCGCAAGCGCCAGGAAATCCCATCCGGCCACAACCCCGCCGACTACGCCACCACCCGCATCATGGCGAGATCGCATGACGGCGCCGAGGTGCCGGTCTCGATTCTTCACCGCAGAGACCTGGCGCGCGACGGCCGCGCGCCGCTGCTGCTCTACGGCTACGGCTCCTACGGCATGGCGATGCCGGCGTCGTTTTCCGCCAACCGGCTGTCGCTGGTCGACCGCGGCTTTGTCTACGCCATCGCCCACATCCGCGGCGGCGCCGACAAGGGCTGGGGCTGGTATCTCGACGGCAAGCGCGAGAAGAAGACCAACAGCTTTGATGATTTCGCCGCGGCGGGCCGCGCGCTGATCGACGCTAAATACACCGGTCCAAAACGCATCGTCGGCCATGGCGGCAGCGCCGGCGGCATGCTGATGGGTGCTACCGCCAACCGCGCCGGCGAATTGTTCGCCGGCATCGTCGCCGAAGTGCCGTTCGTCGACGTGCTCAACACCATGCTCGACGACACGCTGCCGCTGACGCCGCCGGAATGGCCGGAATGGGGCAACCCGATCGAGAGCGAAGCCGACTTCAAAACCATTTTGTCGTACTCGCCCTACGATAACGTCACGGTGAAAGACTACCCGGCAATTCTGGCGATGGGCGGCTTGACGGATCCGCGCGTGACCTATTGGGAACCTGCAAAATGGATCGCGCGGCTGCGCGCGACCATGACGGGCGGCGGTCCGGTGCTGCTCCGCACCAATATGGGCGCGGGCCACGGCGGCGCCTCCGGGCGCTTCCACCGCCTCGACGAGGTCGCGATCGCCTATGCCTTCGCGCTGTGGGCGGTGGGAATGGCGGAGCGCAGCGAGGCATAGGGTCCTGCAATCCTCAAGGCAGTGTGTACGCAGTTTTGACGGCCGTATAAAATTCTGCGGCGTATCTTCCTTGTTCGCGCGGTCCAAAGCTTGAGCCCTTTCGACCGCCGAACGGCACGTGATAGTCGACGCCGGCGATTGGCAAATTGACCATCACCATTCCGGCTTCGGCGTTACGCTTGAAGTCGCTGGCATATTTCAGGCTGGTGGTGCAGATGCCGGCGGACAGGCCGAACTCGGTTTCGTTCGCGGTAACCAGTGCTTCGGCGTAATCGTTGACACCAATCACGGCCGCGACCGGCCCAAAGATTTCCTCGCGCGCGATCCGCATATTATTGGTCACGCCGGTGAACAGCGCCGGTTGCAGATAGAAGCCGGGCGCATCGCGCTTAAGGCGCTCGCCGCCGAAGGCAAGCTTCGCCCCCTCGTCCTTGCCGATCGCAAGATATTTCAGATCCTGATCGAGCTGGCTTTGATCGACCACCGGACCGACGTCGGTGCCGGCCTTCAAGGCGTCGTCGACCTTGAGGCCACTCAAACGTTCGGTGAGCGCGGCGACGAATTTGTCATGAATGCCCTTGGTGACGATCAGCCGCGAGGCCGCGGTGCAGCGCTGGCCGGTGGAAAAGAACGCGCTGTTGACGGCGCATTCCACCGCGACCTTCAGGTCGGCATCGTCGAGAATCACAAGCGGATTCTTGCCGCCCATCTCGAGCTGAAATTTCTTCATCGGCCGCGACGCGATACAGGCCGCGGCGACTTTATGGCCTGTTGCGACCGAGCCCGTGAAGCTGATCGCCGCGACATCGGGATGCTCCAGCAGTGCTGCGCCGACTTCGGAGCCACGGCCGATCACGAGATTCAGTACGCCCTTGGGCAGACCGGCGCGGTGCAGGATATCGACCAGCGCCCAGGTCGAAGCCGGCACCAGATCGGCGGGCTTGATCACCACGGTATTGCCATAGGCCAGCGCCGGCGCAATCTTCCAGGCCGGAATCGCGATCGGGAAATTCCACGGCGTGATCAGGCCGACAACCCCCAACCCTTCCCGGGTGATCTCGATGTCGATGCCGGGGCGCACCGAGGCCAGCTTCTCGCCAGCCATACGCAGGCATTCGCCGGCGAAGAACGCGAAGATTTGCCCTGCGCGCGCGGCCTCGCCAACGCCCTCAGGCAGGGTCTTGCCTTCCTCGCGTGACAGCAGGCGGCCAAGCTCGTCCTTGCGCGCCAGAATTTCATCCGAGGCCTTCTTGAGAATATCGTAGCGGACCTGCGGGGTCGAGCGCGACCATGCCGGGAATGCCGCCTTGGCGGCGGCGACGGCGGCATCGGCCTGTGCGCGGGTGCCGCGCACCGCCTCACCGACGATGTCATTGGTATCGGACGGATTGACGTTGGGCGAGCGTGCTCCATCGGACATCCATTCGCCGTCGATAAGATTGTTGAACATCAGCATGGTGGTCTCCCTGTCGTTGCATCGGCTTTTGTGCCGATTGGTCTACTCCAGAATGGAACGTAGGTTACCGTCCGGTCTTTTTCCGCCACGCCGCGAAATCGATCAGCGTCTGCTCGTCGGTCGCGGGATAAAGCCCGAGGATCGAGCGGCCGTTGCGGACTTCTTCGGTGACAAAATCCTCGAACGCCGTCATCTCGAACGCCTCGTTGGCGATCTCGTCGGCGAGATGCGCCGGGATCACGATCACGCCGTCGCCGTCGCCGAGAATGACATCGCCTGGAAATACCGGCGCGTCGCCGCAGCCGATCGGGCCATTGATCTCGATCGCCTGATGCAGCGTGAGATTGGTCGGCGCGCTCGGCCGGTGATGATAGGCGGGAAAGCCGAGCTTGGCGATTTCGGCGGAATCGCGGAATCCGCCGTCGGTAATCACGCCGGCGACACCGCGCCGCATCAGCCGCGTCACCAGAATGGCGCCGGCCGACGCCGCGCGGGCATCCTTGCGGCTGTCCATGACCAAGACCGCGCCAATAGGACAATCTTCCACCGCCTTGCGCTGCGGATGCGAGCGGTCGCGAAACACATCCAGCCGGTTCAGATCCTCGCGCGCCGGCATGTAGCGCAGCGTAAACGCCTCGCCCACCAGCGTCGGCTGATCCGGACCGAGCGGATGCACGTCCTGAATGCACTGGGTGCGAAAACCGCGCTTGAACAGCGCGGTGGCGACCGTCGCGGTGCTGATGGTCTTTAGCTTGTTGCGGGTGGCGTCGCTGAGTGTGGTCATGTGCTCTTACCCCAGTTGTACGTCATTCCGGGGCGCGCGAAGCGCGAACCCGGAATCTCGAGATTCCGGGTCTGGTCCTTCGGACCATCCCGGAATGACGGCGTGGCTCAGTAAATCGACGGCTCGCCGACCGGCGCGCCGAAACCCGTTTCCAGAAAATCGAAATCGCAGCCGTCATTGGCCTGCATGATGTGGCGCGTGAACATCCAGCCATAGCCGCGCTCGAAGCGGGTCTCGGGCGGCTTCCATTCGGCGCGGCGTTTTGTCAGTTCTGCCTCCGGGACATCGAGATTGATGGTGCGGGCGGCAACATCGAGCGTGATGCGGTCGCCGTTGCACACCAGCGCCAGCGGCCCGCCAATATAGGCCTCCGGCGAAACATGCAGGATGCAGGCGCCGTAGCTGGTGCCGCTCATTCGCGCATCCGACAGCCGCACCATGTCGCGCACGCCCTGCTTGACCAGCTTGGTCGGGATCGGCAGCATGCCCCATTCCGGCATGCCCGGCCCGCCTTGCGGACCGGCATTGCGCAGAATCAAGACATGATCCGCCGTGACGTCAAGATCGGGATCGTCGACCGCCTTTTTCATCGACGGATAATCGTCGAATACCAGCGCGCGGCCGGTGTGTTTGAGGAAGCGCGGCTCGCAGGCGCTGGGTTTTATCACGCAGCCGTCCGGGGCGAGATTGCCCTTCAGAACGGCAAGCGCGCCCTCGGCATAGATCGGTTTTTCAACGGTTCTGATGACATCGTCATTATACACTTCGGCGTCCGCAATATTCTCGCCGAGCGTCTTGCCGGTCACCGTCATCGCATCGAGATGCAGATGATCCCTGATCCGGCTCATCAAGCCGGGCAATCCGCCGGCATAGTAGAAATCTTCCATCAGATATTTGTCGCCGCTCGGCCGCACATTGGCGATGACAGGCACCTTGCGGCTGGCGATCTCGAAATCGTCGAGACCGATATCCTGGCCGGCGCGGCGCGCCTGCGCGATCAGGTGAATGATGGCGTTGGTCGAGCAGCCCATCGCCATCGCCACCGTGATCGCATTCTCGAACGCCTTGCGGGATTGAATCTTCCGTGGCGTCAGATCTTCCCACACCATCTCGACGATGCGGCGGCCGCATTCCGAACTCATGCGGATGTGGCCGGCGTCGGCGGCCGGAATCGACGACGCCCCCGGCAAGGTCATGCCGATCGATTCGGCGATCGCGGTCATGGTCGAGGCGGTGCCCATGGTCATGCAGGTGCCGTAGCTGCGCGCGATGCCGGCCTCGACATCGACCCAGTCCTTGTCGGAGATTTTTCCGGCACGGCGCTCGTCCCAGTATTTCCAGGCGTCGGAGCCCGAGCCCAGCGTCTTGCCCTTCCAGTTGCCGCGCAGCATCGGCCCGGCGGGCAGATAGATCGCCGGGATATTCATGCTGGTGGCGCCGAGCAGCAGCGCCGGCGTGGTCTTGTCGCAGCCGCCCATCAGCACCACGCCATCGACGGGGTGGCCGCGCAGCAGTTCCTCGGCGTCCATCGCCAGCAGATTGCGGTAGAGCATGGTGGTCGGCTTCAGGAAGGATTCCGACAGCGACAGCGCCGGCAATTCCATCGGAAAGCCGCCGGCCATCAGGATGCCGCGCTTGACGTCATCGACCCGCGATTTGAAATGCATGTGGCATGGCTGCGCGTCCGACCAGGTGTTGAGGATCGCGATCACCGGACGGCCCTTCCACTCCTCCGGCGCGTAACCCATCTGCATGGCGCGCGAGCGATGGCCAAAGGCGCGCAGATCGTCGGGCGCAAACCAGCGCGCGCTGCGGAGCTGGCCGGGACTCATTTTCCTGTCGGTCATGTCGGCACCACTTCGTAGGATGGGTTGAGCGAAGCGATACCCATCGCTGTTCTTGATGTTGTGATGGGTTTCGCCAAGCGCTCAACCCATCCTACGGACTTGGCAATCATGATTGTGTGCCCCATTTTTGCACGGTGTTGCGCTCGATGGTATGGAAGATCAGGTTCTCGACGACGAGGCCGATCACGATTACGGTCAGCAGCCCGGCGAACACGGCCGGAATATCCAACAGGTTGCGGTTCTCGAAGATGAACCAGCCGAGCCCGCCCTGCCCCGACGACACGCCGAACACCAGTTCCGCGGCGATCAGGGTGCGCCACGCAAACGCCCAGCCGATCTTCAATCCGGTCAGGATCGACCCGAACGCCGCCGGTATCAGGATTCGCGCGACGTAGGGCAATCCGCGCAGGCCGTAAGGCTTGCGCGAGCGCCTGCGGCGCTGACGCCATCAGGCCGAGCAACGCACCTGCGCCCGCGCAGGCGCTGCGGATTTTCCGGTTCATCAAACATCCTCCACCGCCGCCACGATCTGGTTGACCGGACCGCGGCAGTGCACTAATACATTAGTGCATCTCAGGTCAAGACGGTGCTTTGGGGAAATTCGACCTGCCATCGAGGCTTGCCATCCGAATGAGTTCCTCGCCGGCCCTTTTACGCCGTTCGCCGGCCCGATCCGCTCGCACGCTCGACCGCGACCGGCAGGCGGCGCCGCAGGTCTTCGAGCAGTTGCGCAAGCTGATTACCTCGCTGGCGCTGCCACCGGGATCGCCTTTGTCGCGCAACGCGTTGGCCGGGCAGTTCGGCGTCAGCTCGACGCCGATCCGCGATGCGTTGATGCGGCTTGAGGAAGAGGGACTGGTCGAAGTGTTTCCGCAATATGCCACCGTCGTCAGCCGGATCGACATCGGTCTTGCGCAGCAGGCGCATTTCCTGCGTCAAGCGCTGGAGCTGGAAATCGTCAAGGGCTTGGCGCTCGAGCACCCCGAGTCGCTGGTTGGCCAGTTGAACAGCACCATCGCGCTGCAGCAGAAATTCGCCAAGGCCGGGGATTTCGAGAGATTCATGGCTGCCGACAACGACTTCCATCGTGAGCTCTACGCCGCGACCGGCAATCAGGCGCTTTGGGATCTGGTGCGCAGCCGCAGCGGTCATATCGACCGGCTGCGCCGTCTGCACCTGCCCTCGCCAGGCAAGGCACAGGACATCGTGCGCCATCACAGGCTGATCGTGAAAGCAATCAGCGCGAACCAACAGGATGATGCGCAACGCCACCTTCGAAAACATCTATCGGGAACGCTTGGGTATCTTGCCGAAATTCGCGCGCGGTTTCCCGAATATCTGAGCGAGTGACGGATCGGAAAACCGGGCTCGTGCGCCAGCGATCAACCCAAAATTTCTTACGAGCCGTCAACTTCAGGAAGCCAGCGAAGTCGCCGCGAGCGCTTCTCTCAGCCGGTGAGCGAGTTCGGCCTTGCGATAGGGCTTGGTCAGAACGATCGATTTCATTGGCGCGCGTCCCTGATCGACCAGGGCTTCCAATGCGTAGCCGGAGGTAAAGACGGTCGGCAGGCCCGGGCGCATTTGCTGTGCAAGCTCCGCGACTTCCCAGCCACTCATGCCTCCGGGCATGACGATATCCGTGAACAGCATATCAATCTCGGGATTGGTGCGGAGTTTCATCACCGCTTCCCTGCCGTCGACGGCGAGAACAACCTTGTACCCAAGGCTTTCGACTTTCAGGATCACAGAAGAGCGAACGAACGGATCGTCTTCCACGACCAATATCGTTTCGTTGCCTCTCGGAAGGGCCTCCTCGTCGGCAGCCGGCTGCGAAGAAGAACGTGAAGCGTTCGGCGTGACGTTGGGCAAATAGATTCGTACAGTCGTGCCAAGCCCGGGCTCGCTGTATATCGAAACATGACCGTTCGATTGCTTCACAAAGCCGTAAACCATGCTCAAGCCGAGTCCGCTGCCTTTACCGACTTCCTTCGTGGTGAAGAAAGGCTCAAAGGCCCGCGCGGCCACGTCGGGCGCCATGCCCTCGCCGTTGTCGGTAACGGCGATCATGGCGTATTCACCGGATTCGATGTCAGGGTGGACGCCCTGATCGTCATCGTCGAGCGATGCGATGCCGGTACTGATCGTCAGACGCCCTCCGGCGGCCATTGCGTCCTGGGCATTGAGCGCCAGATTCAAAACAGCGGACTCAAGTTGGCTGGAATCAGCGAATGCAAAAATCGCATCGATATTGAAAGCGGTTGTGACTTCGATGTTCTCGCGCAATGTCCGCTTCAGGAGTTTGCACGTGGAAGCGATAAGTTCGTGACAATCGATCGCTCGCGGCCGGAGCAGCTGCCGGCGGCTAAACGCCAGCAACCTTCGCGCTAATTCCGCGCCGCGTTCCCCGGCCTGGCAAATGTCGTCGGCAAGCTGTCGCAAATCGAGCCGGGATTTCAGCTGTTCGCTCAGATGCTCGGCGTTGCCAACGATGACGGTGAGAAGATTGTTGAAGTCATGAGCGATGCCGCCCGACAGTTGTCCCACCATCTCCATTTTCTGCGCTTGTTGAAGCTGCCGCTCGGTCAGCTTGCGCTCGGTCAGATCATGAATGATCCCGACGAAGATCGACTCGCCATCCTGCTTGGCTTCGCCGACCGACAGATCCATCGGGAAGGTCGATCCATCCTTGCGGCGGCCGACGACTTCCCGGCCGATACCGATAATCTTGCGTTCGCCGCTCCGCAGGAAATTCCTGAGATAGTCATCATGATGCAAACTATATGTTCGCGGCATCAGCAGCTTGACATTCTCCTGAAAGACTTCGTCGGCGCGATAGCCAAACAGCCTTTCGCAGGCGGGATTGAATAACAGGATGCGGCCGCGAGAGTCGATCAGGATGAATCCGTCTACTGCCGTTTCAACCACAGCCGTCAAGCGCGCCATGCTTTCACGCAAGGCGCGCTGCGTTTCCTGGAATTGCGCGAGCATCCGCTCGGCACCCCGGCCTTTCATTTCCTCTTCCTCGAGCGCGGCTCGGACTCGACGAAGCTCGAAAGGCGAAGTGATGGTGAGAAGCTCCGGCAGCAAGGGCCAGAGCATTCCGGCGGTGAAGACAGACGCTATCGCAGTAGCTGCTTTGACGAGTCCTTCGATGCCATATATCGGCACCCATAGTGTATAGATCGACAGGACATGCGTGAAACCGCAGGCCAAAATAAAGACGCCAAATGCCCAATAGACCCATCCGAACTTGAGGTCGCGGCGCTTCGATACAAAAATCGCAAGTGCAATTGGAATCGAGAAATAGGCCATCGCGATCAGCGCATCGGACCCGACATGGAGCCAGATCAGTTCGGGCTCCCACAGCAGACAAATTCCGTGGGGAGAGAACATCGACGAGTCTAACAGGCGCGCAAAGAAAGCCCACATGGGAGTTCCAACCTTGCTGGGTTCTCAAAACCCGCGTCACGTATTTTTACGCAAACCGTCCCGGGTGCATTTTCGAGATCGGCAACGACCGTTAGTTGGAAAGGCGGAAGCACATCTGTCGCTCCGTCAGTGATTCTGTCGGAGACAGCGGGATCATCGCATTGTTTGGGGCAGCGGCAAGAACCGGCCAAAAGAGATAATCCCCGTCATATGCACGGCCGAGTGGAGACAGATTGCAACAATGCATCGCGTGGCCGATTCGCGCGAAGCGTTCAGGAAGCCAAAATAGGTTTGATCGGGTCCAACCCGGTCCGGGCTTGGCCGTCCGACGCGGGCTTAATTTCCTCTTGGGCGATGAGACCGCGAACGTATCAGACGTTGTTTTTCGTCGGTCGCTTCCGCGATGCGCCTCCGAAACAACTTCACGTTTGGTCGTGGAGGACTTTTGCCACGGGGCGCCTCCCGATCCACAGGCGGGCGTTTGTGGTCCTGATCTGCTTGGCCATTCTCGCGCTAAGCGGCTGGCGAGAATGGTCCACCCGGGAAGCTGAACTAAGAAATGCGGAAGTGGACTCGCGGAGTCGCTCACGCAACACGCGGACGACACTTTGGCGGCGAGGAATTGTCTTGCTGGTGCCGGATGCCGACGCTGCGGGATGCCAGGTGCCATGTCAGTCGCTGATCGCCGCCGCGGATCGAGCGCTCTATTTCGCCAAGGAAAACGGCCGCGACCGGCTGATGATGTCAGGGCGGATCATGGATTGGGCTCGGGGCAAGACCGCCTGAGCAAGACCGCTTGAGCAAGACCGCTTGGGTAAGACCGGGGTGTCATCTTCCTGACAAAACCGTCCGCGTCAGACCAGATCACGACAGCCTTCGAGGGCGCGACGACTGCGACAGCTCAAATGGAAGTTGAAATCAAGCCGAGCAATATCCTGTTGAGAGCGATCGCATTCAGGGCACTCGAACACCCGCAAGTCATGTGCGCGGATCAGCGCGATCCGCGCAAACATCGAGGACGACGCTAAGCGTGCCCAAGGTTTACCACAGATAATTCCAGGCAATTTTAATTTGGCAAGCGTCAGCAGTGGTCAATATTGAACAGCCGCAACAGCCCGCGCCATGTATTGGACCATCGTCGCAAATGATGAGATCGCAATTGGTGCGGAATTACCTGTTCATTTTCGATCGCAACGATGGCAGGGACCGCGAGGAAACCGGTCAAATCGAGTTATCCGATGACGACGAGGCATTTGCCTTTTGGCGAACAGGTGATCCGGGAGATGCTGCAGGGCAGCAGCCGGCAATATGAGGGCTGCGCCATGGAGGTTCAGGAGGGCGAGCGCATCGTCGGTCGCATCCCCTTTGGAGAATTATCAACAGCCTCTCTCACCTTGGCTACTCGGCGTTGCCATATGACAGCGAGGATCGGCGGCAGTGCGAAATTGCCGCGGCATGATTTGGACGTTGCTCTCTTCGAAATGGCGGGACCTGGATGCCCGTTCGAGGTCACTTACCCAAGGAGGCGACCGTGAAGCCGACAGCAGCCGTTTTTCAGCCCGAGCTCATCGAATTGATGAGGGCAGTTCTTGACGCTGCCATGGCAATGCTTCCCGAAGCGAAGCGTACGTCCGCGATGAAAGCTGAAATCGCGTCGCTAATTCTCGCATCTGCCGCCAAAGGCGAGCGAGACCCGATCGCGCTGAAAAACTCGGCGCTGCTGGCCGTCGTGCAATGCACGCATTACTCGCACGATATTTCTCCGGAGCGCCGGGCCGTCTGAGCGCGCGGGAGTCGAGCGCGGCACAACGACGGCGCCAGATGCCAATTCGTGTCGCGACATCCGCAAGCTTCCGGCGAATCAAATTCATCGACGCGCCGTGCGGATGGGTGTCTGCCCGCAACGGTGCACAGGGACGCACTTCCCAGACATCGTTTTGACAAATTTAGCTGAACGCCCGCGCCTAAGTGCTTGCGTGCGAATCCAAATTCAGCGAAACGTTGCGACCTGTCGCTGACGTGAGTCCAGATTCGGAGCGGGGATAATGGGCCGTGGCGAGAATCCTGATTGTGGACGATGACAGCGCCGTGCAGGCGACCATCCGGCTGCTGCTGGAACGGGCCGGTCACAGCGTCGTCGTCGCCGACGACGGGCGCAAGGGCCTGGCGGTATTCGAGGCCGGAGATTTCGATCTGCTGTTTCTCGATATCTTCATGCCGGGCATGGACGGGCTGGAAACCATGCGGCTGGTCCATCAACAGCAACCGCTGATCCCGATCATCGTGATCTCCGGCAATCCCATGACGTCGGAGTCCGGTTCCGGTCCGGATTTCCTGACCATGGCAAGCAGGCTTGGCGCGGTCTCCAGCCTGCAAAAACCTTTCAGGCCCGCTGCTCTGCTGGCGGCCGTTGCGGGTTGTCTTGAAGCCGCAAAGCGCCCATCCTTGTTATCCACGACAGCCGGTGACGCTGCTCCCGGCCCATGATGCCAAACAGCGTGCCAGGGGTCCGGAGATGGCGCGAAAGCGAACATGACGCTTACAACCAGACTAGCCGTCGCGATGATTGCGCTGGTTGCGATCGCGGTGTCCGCTGTCGGATGGCTAAGCTATCGCAACCTGGAGCAGATGATTCCGCCGCGTGTCCTCGATCGCATCGAGACGCATTCGCGGCTGGTCGCCACCGATCTTCAGTCCCACGTACGCAACGCGCCGGCCGATATTGCCAGCTTTCGATATGCGGCTGCATTGAATGGGTTGATCCGCGGGCATCTGGCGGGCGGCATTGATCCCATCGATGGCGTCTCCGAGAAGACATGGCATCAGCGGATCGCAGAACGGCTGTCGGCTGAACTCGACGCCAAGCCCGCCTATGCGCAATTCCGTATCCTCGGAATCGAAAATGACGGGCGCGAAATCGTCCGGGTCGATCGCTCGGGACCGAACGGAGCGGTTCGGATCGTGCCCGAAGCGGAGTTGCAGCGAAAGGGCGACCAAGCTTACTTCAAGAACACCATCAAGTTGCGCGCGGGCGAAATCTACGTCTCGGCACTCGATCTAAATCAAGAGAACGGCGTCGTCGAAGCACCGCACATGCCGACATTGCGGGTCGCGACGCCGGTTTTTGCGCCCAACGGCAACCCGTTCGGCATCATCATTGTCAATGTCGACATGCGGCCGGCCTTCGACCGCGTCCGGTCATCGGTGCGGCAAGGCGGAAAGATCTACGTCGTCAATAAACGAGGCGACTATCTCGTTCACCCCGACGCCGCGCGCGAATTCGGCTCCGAGCTGGGCGCGCCGGCCGACTGGACGGCTGACTTCCCATACCTGGCGTCGTCGCGTGGAGCAGCGCAAGGCGTAGCGCAAACCGCACCGGATCAGGCCGGACAATCGGGCGGAGCGGCAGCGTTCGCTCCCACCATTCTGGCCAACAGTGAATGGGTCGCCGTCATCGAAACCGTTCCGAATGCCGTCATCCTGGCGCCGGCGGCGGCCATCCGGAATACCTCGCTGCTGGTCGGGCTGATCGCGATGTTGTGCGCGGCTGCACTGGCTTTGCTGGTTGCGAGATCGCTGACGCGCCCGATCGTTCAACTAACCGCCGCGGTTGAAGGAATTGGCAGCAATGCACGCGCCAAAATTCCCATCGGGGCTGGCGGCGAGACCGGAGTTCTGGCACGGGCGTTTGCGCGCGTGATCGGCGAAGCGAATGCCAAGACCGCCGCGCTCGAACGCGAGGTTGCGGAGCATCGCCGCACCGAAGCCGCCCGCGACCACTACGCCGAGCGCGAGCGTCTATTCAGCGCCGCGGTCGAATCGTCCAACGACGCCATCGTGACGAAATCCCTTGACGGCACCATCACCGGATGGAACCCGGCGGCCGAACGCATGTTCGGATTTACCGCGGCCGAAGCGGTAGGCAAAGGCATCCATCTTATCGTTCCCCGCGATCGGCTGACCGAGATGCACGACATGCTGCGCCGGATCGGCCAGGGTGAAAACATCGAGCAACATGAAACGGTGAGACTGCGCAAGGATGGAGCTCCGGTCGAGGTTTCGCTCAGCATCTCTCCGATCAAGACCGCGTCGGGGACGATCGTCGGCGCATCCAAGATCGCCCGCGACATCTCCGAAAGCAAAAGAACCGAGCACGCCCTCAGCCGGCAGATCGAGGAGCGGCGCCAGATCTTCGAAACCTCCCAGGATCTGATCCTGGTCACGGATTCCCAGGGTGTTCTGATTCAGGTAAGCCCAAGCTCCCAGGCTATACTGGGATATTTGCCGGAGGAAATGATCGGTCACAGCGCGATCGAATTCATTCACGGTGACGATCTCGACAGTACCCGCGGCGAAATGCGGGCGGCGCGGCGCGGCCGGCACACGCGGAACTTCGATTCGCGCTACGTCCACAAGGACGGCCGGATCGTGAAGCTGTCATGGATGGGCAATTGGTCGGAGCCGGTCAGGCGCCATTTCTTCGTTGGCCGCGATATGACGGAAAGCTGGCTGGCGCAGGAAACATTGCGCGAAAGCGAACAACTGGCGCGCGGCATTATCGACACCGCGCTGGATGCCTTCGTTCAGATGGACGACGACGGATTCATCTCGGATTGGAATTCCCAGGCTGAAAAGATATTCGGATGGTCGCGCAGCGAGGCGCTTGGGCGAAATCTCGGCGAACTGATCATTCCGGATATTCACCGCGCCGCTCACAAATCAGGCCTGCAACGTTTCCTGCGCACCGGCGAAGGCCAGGTCCTCGGGCACCGTCTACAAATCGAGGCTCGGCGACGCGACGGAAAAGAAATCAAGGTCGAACTGAGCATCACCGCGTTGAGACGCCGCGACGGCGTTGTGTTCAACGGATTCGTGCGCGATCTCACCGACAAGATCGCGGCCGAGGACCGGATCCGGCAGGCCGAAAAGATGGAAGCCGTCGGCCAGCTCACCGGCGGGATCGCACATGATTTCAACAATATCCTGACGGTGATCACGGGAACGATCGAAATTCTGGCCGAGGCCGTCGGGAATGATCCGGAACTCGTGGCCATCACCAAGATGATCGACGAAGCCGCGGCAAGAGGCGCGGAGCTCACCCAGCATCTCCTTGCATTCGCCCGCAAGCAGCCGCTTCAGCCGCGCGAAACCGATCTCAATACGCTGATCATCGAGACCTCCAAATTGCTGCGGCCAACCCTGGGCGAGCAGATCGAGATCGAATCGGTATTTGAAGACGAATCGTGTCTCGCGACCGTCGATCCCAATCAGCTTTCGACCGCCATCCTCAATCTCGCGATCAACGCCCGCGACGCCATGCCCCACGGCGGCAAGCTCATCCTCGAGACCCGCGCGGCGGTTCTCGATGAAAATTATGCAAACGCGCACAGCGACGTTCGGCCCGGCCGCTATGCCCTGCTTGCCGTCAGCGACACCGGAACCGGCATCCCCGCTGCTATGCTCGACAAGGTGTTCAACCCGTTCTTCACGTCGAAGGAACCCGGCAAAGGCACCGGCCTCGGCTTAAGCATGGTCTACGGCTTCGTGAAGCAATCCGCGGGGCACATCAAGATCTACAGCGAGGAAGGCCACGGCACCACGATCAAGATTTACCTGCCGCCAGGTACGGGCGCCTCGCTTGCTCCCGAGGCCGCCATTGCACCGGCCATTCAAGGCGGACACGAAACAATTCTTGTCGTCGAAGACGACAAACTGGTGAGAGAATATGTGCTGACGCAATTGCGTTCGCTGGGCTACGTCACGCTGGATGCGGCGAACGGGGCGGAAGCCCTGGCGATCATCGCCGCGGGCAATCATTTCGATCTGCTTTTCACCGACGTGATCATGCCGGGTGCAATGAATGGCCGCCAGCTGGCCACCGAGGTGCAAAAGAGCAAGCCCGAGCTGAAGGTGCTGTTCACCTCGGGCTACACCGAGAATGCGATCATTCACCACGGCCGGCTCGACACCGGAGTCCTGCTGCTCGCCAAGCCATATCGCAAATCGGATATGGCTGGAATGATCCGAAAGGCGCTCGCCGACCAGAGCCGTATTTGATCTGAAGCGACGCGCTTTGATCGAAGCGACGCGGCGTCGGTTGCGGAATGCGCGCCCGCGCCGGATCAGGAATTGCGCGAGACGGTCATCACAATCCGGATGAGATCGGCGGCATTCCTTGCGCCGAGCTTCTTCATGATGTTGGCGCGATGATCCTCAATCGTACGCGGGCTGATTCCGAGCTCGCGCCCGGCTTCCTTGTTGGAGGCGCCGGAGGCGAACTGCTCCAGCACTTCGCGTTCACGCCGCGTCAATGGTTCCCGCCCCGGAAAATGAAGCGAGGCGACATTCGACGCGGAGTCTTCTGCCTGTCGACGTGCATATGCCCCGATCGCCTCATCCAGCCGCGTGACGATTTCGCTGCCCCGGAACGGCTTTTCGATGAAGTCCAGCGCGCCGCTCTTGATCGCGCTGACCGCCATGGCGATATCGCCCTGCCCGGAGATCATGAAGATCGGCGCGGGATAATCCTCGCCGTGAAGATCTTTCAGA